>Ga0065721_10049179_pt1 | contig 42709 bp, 27 predicted proteins | sample Mesricmetagenome_FD_59108 | JGI IMG/M metagenome (GOLD analysis project Ga0065721, IMG submission 59108) | Mesophilic microbial community from rice straw/compost enrichment Sample: eDNA_1 v2 (version 2) | ecosystem: Engineered > Solid waste > Grass > Composting > Bioreactor | place: USA: Davis... | reverse complement strand
CATGCACGGACCCAGTACTAAAGATATATCCAGGTTTTATATAGCAGGGATCAATTACAAAAAGACCGATGCTGTAATAAGAGGACAATTCGCTGTCAATAACGAACAATACGCCCGTCTTCTTTCCAGGGCAGGCGATTATGGTTTACACGAATTATTTGTTCTTAGCACCTGTAACCGTACCGAAATTTATGGTTTCGCTGAAAGCCCCGATCAACTGATTCACCTCCTATGCTCCGAAACCGAAGGTAATGCCGCCACTTTTTCCCAATTAGCCTATATTAAAAACGGACAAGCCGCCATTGAACATTTGTTTGCCGTGGCTGCCGGTCTCGATTCCCAGATACTGGGCGATTATGAAATTGTGGGGCAGATCAAACAAGCCGTCAAATTTTCCAAAGAACATAACTTTACCGGCACCTTCCTGGAGCGGCTCGTGAACAGCGTGCTGCAATCGTCGAAGGCCATCAAGAACAATACCGGTCTCAGCGGTGGCACCGTTTCGGTATCCTTTGCCGCCGTACAATATATCAGGGAAAAAGTAGCCAATATAGCGGGCAAAAAAATAGTACTGCTGGGCGTTGGCAAAATTGGTCGCAATACCTGCAGGAATCTGGTAGATTACCTGCAGGCCGATCATATCACCCTCATCAACCGTACAGAAGAAAAAGCCGCCGAACTGGCCTGCGAGCTGCAATTGCAGCATGCCCCCCTGAGCCAGCTGGCCGAAAAAATAGCCGAAGCCGATATCATACTGGTAGCCACCAATTCACCCGAACCCACCATTCGCAAATGGCATGTGGAGGACAAGGGCGAAAAATTGATCATCGACCTCTCGGTTCCCTTTAATGTTGAGAAAGAAGCGCAGGAGCTGCCCAATGTGCACCTGGTGAATGTAGATGAATTGTCGAAGCTGAAAGATGAAACCCTGCAAAAACGTGAGGCCGAAGTGCCCAAAGCCAGAATGATCATCAGGGAGCATATTGTCGAGTTTATGGAGTGGTTCGAAATGCGCAAGCATGTGCCTGTATTCAAAGCCGTAAAGACTAAGCTGAAAGAAATACAAACCTTTCCCTTATACATCCAGCTTTCTCCCGAAGCTACATTGGCACGCACAAAGAACGCCGATGAGAAAATTCAGCGGGTGATCAATGGCATGGCATCCAAGATGCGCCAGCGCAACCAGCGTGGCTGTTATTATATTGAGGCGATCAACGAATTTATCGCAACGTCTGAATCGTAATTTCGCAGTTCGAATTTTTATTGATGAACAAACTGATCCGCATTGGCACCAGGGAAAGCCAACTGGCCGTATGGCAAGCTACCCAGGTAAGCAACCTGCTGCGGCAACATGGTGTTGCCTCCGAACTGGTGTACATAAAAAGTGAAGGTGATATTGATCTCAAAACACCCCTCTATGAAATGGGGGTACAGGGCATATTTACACGCAGTCTCGATTTGGCCCTGCTCAACAACCGCATCGATATTGCCGTGCACTCCATGAAGGATGTGCCCACCCAACTTCCCAAAGGAATACAAATGGCCTCGGTGCTGAAAAGAGGCTCGTATAAAGATATATTGGTGTATAAAAACGAAGGCGACCAACAACTCCTGGATAACGATACTTCGCCGCTTACCATAGCCACCAGCAGCATTCGCCGCATTGCCCAGTGGCTGCATCGCTATCCCCATCACACCATCGAAAACCTGCGCGGCAATGTCAATACCCGTTTACAAAAACTGGCCAACAGCCACTGGCATGGCGCTGTATTTGCCGCTGCCGGACTGGAACGTATTGGCTTGCGCCCCGCCGCCTCCATCGAGCTCGACTGGATGCTGCCCGCACCTGCCCAGGGGGCTATCGTGGTGGTTTGTCGCGAGAACGACGATGACGCATTGGCCGCCTGCCGCTTATTTAACGACGAACATACAGCCCTGTGCACCGCTATTGAAAGGGATTTTTTACGTGCTTTGCTGGGTGGCTGTTCTACCCCTATCAGTGCACTGGCCCGGATTGTGAACGACCAGGTACATTTTGTAGGAAATATATTATCCCTCGATGGAAAGAAAAAAGCCTCCATCGAAAAAACGGTGGCCATTGACCATAGCACCGGCCTGGGAGCCATAGCAGCCAAAGAATTACTGGAGAACGGCGGACAGGCCATTGCCAACAGCATTCAACATGCGCGATAAGATCACGATATTGAGCACGCGGCCTCTTGAAACCGCTTTGCTGGAAGCGGCCAGGGCAAAGGATATCATCATCGATATTGTATCGTTTATTGATATATCGCCGGTAAATACCAGTGGTATACAGGAAGAGATCAAAAAACTCTTGACACAGCCTGCCAATATAGTATTCACCAGCATGAATGCCGTACAGGCCGTGGCCAACCAGTTGGATGGCGATGCACCCGACTGGAATATTTTCTGCATCGGCAATACCACCCGCGCACTGGCAGAAAAATATTTTGGCGAGGCGTCTATCCGCGGCACGGGCAACTATGGCACTGAACTGGCCGGGGTCATCATAGCCGATCGCTCCGTAAAAAAGGTGGTATTTTTTTGTGGCGATCTGCGCCGCGAAGAATTGCCTGGCAAGCTGCGGCAGCATGGTATTACCGTACAGGAGATCATCGTATACCATACCATCAACACGCCGCATACGGTGAACACACAGTACGACGGAATATTGTTTTTCAGCCCCAGCGCGGTACAAAGTTTTTTTTATACCAATACCGTGTTGCCATCGACCATATTGTTTGCCATTGGACAAACTACCGCCGATGCCATCAAGAATTTTACCGGTAACCCGGTCGTTATACCCGGCAGACCAGGCAAAGAAGACCTGGTAAAAAAAATGTTTGAATACTTTAAAAAGTGATATGCAAAACGATCTATTGCTCCGAACGCTGAAGGGTCAGCAGGTGGAACGTCCTCCCGTGTGGATGATGCGCCAGGCAGGCCGTTATTTACCCGAGTACATGGCCTTGCGTGAGAAATATGGTTTTTTCGAGCGCTGCCAAACCCCTGAACTGGCCTGCGAGATCACTATTCAGCCGGTGGATATTGTGGGTGTGGATGCCGCCATTCTTTTTTCCGATATACTGGTAGTGCCCCAGGCCATGGGCCTGGAAGTGCAGTTGATAGAAAGCAAGGGGCCAGTTTTGCCCGAACCCATTAAAAACAGCAACGACCTTTCCCGCATACGCGTACCCGATGTACACGAAACCCTGCATTATGTGTTTGATGCCATTCAGCTGATCAGGAAAGAATTGAATGGCCGCGTGCCACTGATCGGTTTTGCGGGCGCACCCTGGACACTGTTGTGTTATATGGTGCAGGGCAAGGGCTCCAAAACCTTCGATGAGGCCAAAATATTCTGTTATACACAACCCGAAACCGCTCACCGGCTATTACAAATGATCACCGACACCACCATTGCCTATCTCAAAGCACAGGTACAGGCCGGCGCCGATGTGGTGCAGATTTTCGATAGCTGGGGCGGATTGCTGGGACCAGAGGATTTTGACACCATTTCATTGAAATACATTCGCCAGATTGTAGCCGCATTAAAAGATGAAGTGCCGGTGATTGTTTTTGCTAAAGGCGCCTGGCATTCGCTGGAAAGCATGGCGGCCACAGGGGCACAGGGTTTGGGCATAGACTGGTGCATTACACCGGCCATGGCCAGAGAACTGGCCGGTCAGGATGTGACCTTGCAGGGCAATTTCGATCCGGCCAAATTATTATCGCCCATACCGGTGATACAAAAAGAAGTACGTGCTATGCTGAAGGCTTTTGGCGGACAAAGGCATATTGCCAACCTGGGCCATGGCATTATTCCCAATGTGCCCGTTGATCACGCACGTGCTTTTGTAGATACGGTAAAAGAATACGGAAAAGTTTATTCCTGATCATGAATATCAAAAACAACTGGATTGCACATATCCATCAATTGCAGGACCGCATTTGCACGGCACTGGAACAGGAAGACGGCAAGGCCGTTTTTGTGGAAGACCAATGGGAACGCCCCGAAGGTGGTGGCGGTAAAACCCGGGTCATCAGCAACGGGCAGGTATTTGAAAAGGGAGGCGTCAATACCTCGGTGGTATTTGGTGAGGTGACCGATATTATGCGTAACCAGTTGAAGATAGACGGGAAAAGCTGGTTTGCCTGCGGGCTCTCGCTGGTGTTGCACCCCGTGAACCCTTTTGTGCCCACTGTGCATTGCAATTACCGCATGTTTGAATTGTACGATGGAACGGAAAACGCCAAAGGCGGGCTGGAAGAAAATGATGCAGTAGTGGTGGACCGCTGGTTTGGCGGCGGAACCGATTTAACGCCCTATTATTTATTTGAAGAAGATGCCCGTCATTTTCATCAAACTTATAAAAGCACCTGCGATGCTTTTGATACCGCCTTTTATCCGGCATTTAAAAAAGAATGCGATGATTATTTTGTAAACTGGCATCGTAATAAGGAAAGGCGCGGTATTGGCGGCATTTTTTACGATTATAAACGGCCTGCAGACGATAAGGATGTGCAGTTCTGGTTCGACTTTGGAGTGGCCTGTGGTGAGGCGTTCTTACCGGCTTACCTGCCCCTGGTGCAAAAAAGGAAGGGCATGGCCTATACTGCGCAGCATAAACACTGGCAGGAGATACGCCGTGGACGTTATGTAGAGTTTAACCTGGTGCATGACAGGGGTACTTTGTTTGGGTTAAAGACTAATGGGAGGATTGAGAGTATATTGATGAGTTTGCCGCCGACAGTAAGGTTTGAATATAATTACCAACCCCAGCCGGGAACAGAAGAACACAAGTTGTTAAACGCATGTTTGCATCCTGTTGACTGGGTTTAAAACTATATAAAAATGTATCTACAAAGAAGAAACCGTATTCTCCGTCAATCCGCCGCCATACGCAGCCTGGTGGCTGAAACCATATTGACGCCGAATGATTTTATTGTGCCTTTGTTTATTACTGAAGGAGAAAATATAAAAGAAGAGATCCCCTCCATGCCGGGCTATTTCCGCATGAGCCTCGACCTCACGGTAAAAGAAGTGAAAGAACTGTGGGCTATGGGCTTGAAATCGGTGCTGCTGTTCATCAAATGCGAAGACGAACTCAAAGATAATAAGGGCACCGAAGCCATTAACGCCAAAGGCCTCATGCAACGCAGCATCAAAGCCATCAAAGACGCCTGTCCCGAAATGCTGGTGATGACCGATGTGGCGCTCGACCCCTTCTCTTCCTATGGCCACGATGGCATTGTAGAAGGATCAGAGATCGTAAACGACGCCACCGTAGAGGTACTCGCTAAAATGAGCGTAAGCCATGCACAGGCAGGCGCCGATTTTGTAGCGCCCAGCGATATGATGGATGGCCGCATTGGCGCCATTCGCGAAGCGCTGGAAAAAAACGGCCTGCATAAAACAGGCATCATGAGCTACAGCGCCAAGTACGCATCCTGTTTTTATGGTCCCTTCCGCGATGCACTGGACAGCGCCCCCGGTTTTGGCGATAAAAAAACTTACCAGATGAACTATGCCAACCGCATTGAAGCCGTCAAAGAAACCATCATGGATATTGAAGAAGGTGCCGACATTGTCATGGTAAAACCTGCACTCGCCTACCTGGATATCATCAGGGATGTAAAGAATGCCGTGGAGGTACCGGTGAGCGCCTACAATATCAGCGGTGAATACGCTATGATCAAGGCCGCCGCCAAAATGGGCTGGATAGACGAAAACAAAGCCATTCTGGAAACGCTCACCGCCATAAAAAGGGCCGGCGCCGACCTCATTGCCACCTATTTTGCCAAAGACGCCATAAAACTGATCAGCTAATGTACCAGAAAAGTATCGAGCTATTTAACAGGGCACAACAATCCATTCCCGGTGGAGTGAACTCGCCCGTGCGCGCCTTCAAAAGCGTGGGAGGCATACCGGTATTCATTAAGGAAGCCAAAGGCGCCTATTTGTACGATGTGGATGGCAACCGCTATATAGACTATATCAATTCATGGGGACCCATGATACTGGGGCATGCTTACGAGCCTGTGGTAAAAGCCATACAGGAATATGCCACTTACTCCACTTCTTATGGCGCCCCCACCGAACTGGAAATTGAGATGGCCGAGCTCATCGTGAGCATGGCGCCTAATGTTGACCTCATTCGTATGGTAAGCAGCGGCACCGAAGCCTGTATGAGCGCCATTCGCCTGGCAAGAGGTTATACCGGCAGAAACAAGATCATCAAATTTGAAGGCTGTTATCACGGGCATGCCGATTCGTTTTTGGTAAAGGCAGGCAGCGGTGTGGCTACTTTCAATATTCAAACCGTGCCCGGTGTAACAGCCGGTGTGGCCAACGATACGCTTACCTGTGCTTATAACGACCTGCCGGCGGTAGAACAACTGGTGGCCACTCATAAAGGCGAAATAGCCGCCATCATTATTGAACCTGTGGCCGGTAATATGGGATGTATTCTTCCCCAACCCGGTTACCTGCAGGCATTGCGCGACATTTGCGACAAGGAACGCATCGTATTCATCATGGATGAGGTGATGACCGGTTTCAGGCTGGCGCCTGGTGGCGCCCAGGAAAGGCTGCAGGTACGCGCCGACCTGGTTACCTATGGAAAAGTGATAGGCGGAGGCATGCCCGTGGGAGCTTTTGGCGGCCGTAAAGAGATCATGCAGCATATTTCACCGTTGGGTAATGTGTACCAGGCAGGCACTTTAAGCGGCAATCCCATTGCTATGATTGCCGGTTATACCATGCTGAAAACCCTGAAAGCAGATCATTCCATATATACGAAGCTGGAAGAAACCACCCGATACCTGCGTGATGAACTGAATGAGGTGTTGCTGGCAAGCGGTACGCCTTATGTCATTAACCAGCTGGGTTCGATGATCAGTGTGCATTTCAGCGACCATCCCATAATAGATTTCAGTTCGGCCAACACCGCCAACAACGAGTTGTTTAAAAAATTCTTTCATGCCATGTTGAAGCGCGGGGTATATTTACCACCCTCGGCATTTGAAACCTGGTTTTTGTGCAGCGCATTAACGAAGGAGGATATTGATTTTACCGTGCGTGCTGCCAGGGAAAGTTTGCAGGAAATATTATAACCGGCGCAGGCGTTCAGGCGGCGCTCCGGCGCGGCCTGGACAACCGGTCTATACCTACCAATACAAAACCCAACACCACAAAGGCAATACTCAGGTAGATCATATTCAATAAGGCTTGCTCCAATCCCAACTGATCGATATCGATAAACGGATAAGGATATACACCACGCAGCAGCGTATATATCAAATAACAGGTGGGATAAATGAGCCATTGCAGCGCATGTATCCACCGTAGTTTTCCTTTCGGCACAAAAAATATCCAGTACAATACCGCCAGCAGTGGCACTACATCGTGTAACAGTGTATCGGCCAGCAGTTGCCATCCTGTGGGTTTCCATAAATGCCGCAGCAACAGGGAATATACAATGCCTACAATAGCGATGTACAAGGTTATGCCCGCCCTCACCTGCGGGCGGGAGAAAAACGGGTGTGGTATAGTAAAACTGATAGCCACTAACAGGTTGGTGAGAATGGTGAAATAACTGAAATAATTCAGAATGGAACCGCCATTATGCAGTAGTACATACAATTGCAGCATCAATGCAAACCAGGTGATGAGGGCTATACCCACTTTTAACATAGAATAATTTTAACATAAGTTAAACACAAAAAATCAGTTTTGTACAATATAGGGGGTCGTATTCAGGGTCATTTTCGTTCAGGTTGGGTAAATACTGAAAGAATTATGTATGACCGGTAATTGTTTTTGTGTATTGCGTAAGAAATGTGTGATGAACGGATTGCGGAAAATACGATTATACTGTATATTTGTGCTTTCATAGGATAAGGTTTAATGGTTAATGGTACTTGATTAGTGCAGCCCCGAAGATTCTGTCGGGGCTCTTTTATTTTATAGGCAGTATAAAAGCGGGATTATGACAGCGAAGCCGCCACAGGAACGGCCACTTTTCTTGCAGTCACTGCTTTTTTCTTCTTTCTTCCCCACCATATCATAAATCCGGTTACAGGTAAACTGGCCGCAATGAGCGAAGCAAAAAATGCCAGCAGCTTTCCAGGGAAACCGCCAATAGCCCCGATATGAATATCATAATTCATGCGCAGCAATTTGTCGGCAGCCTTGGCATCTTTCAGCCGGCCATAGATATGCTGCACCGGAATCTCCTGCAGGGTGTTTTGATCAAAGAAGCGATAATCTGTTCTCCAGTACGTATCGGCATCGGTATTGGCCGCAATTTCGATAGAGGCGTTTTTATTGTCGGGGAAATGTACTTCAATGGTCTCTGCATCGGAATGCTCTATCTTCATTTGCCCGTACAGCTTGTCAATGGCGGTGAGTAGCGGCATTTGGGCTGTTTTGGTGGAATCAGACAGGGGCTCGGTATATTGTAATGTTTTTTCTCCGCCTGCTACCTTGTAAATGCCATTGGCCAGCCATCGCCAGCCAAATACCAGCCCGGTGATGGCCATAAAAATAACCACCCAGGTCATATAAAACCCCAGCACATTGTGCAGGTCGTAATTTTTCCGGCGCCAGGCTGCATTCCATTTTATACTGAAGCGTTGTTTGCGGGCAGCTTTATTGCGCGGCCACCAGAGTATAAGCCCGGTGATCATCATCACCACAAATACAATGGTTGATACAATCACCACTGGTTGACCAATAGCAGGCGGCAGCCATAAATAATAATGCCCCATCAGTACAATGCGGAAAAAATCCTTGTTCATATCCCGCACTTTCAGCACTTCGCCGGTGTAGGGGTTCAGCCACAAGGCATAATAGTATTCAGGATGGGCATGATAAAAGATCACACGGGCGGCATCGGTAGGCTGGCCGTATTGAACACTGTGCGGATGTTTACCGGGCAATGTTTTTTCGGCAATCTGTAGTACCTGCGATGGCGGTAAATAGGGCGCCTGCTGCGCCTCTACAAAGCGGTAGGGCTGGGTAAGATTGCTGATTTCTGCTTCAAATGCATATAAACAGCCTGTAACAGCAATAATAAAAACCACAATGCCGGATGTTAACCCCAGCCATAAATGCACTTTACCTGTTATCTTTTTTACCGTCATAACGTATCAGGCTGCAAAACTGCCCCTAAAAACCGGAAATTTCGGTATGCCAGGCGGAAAATGATTTACGCAATACGAAATTTTTAGTGCAGCCCCGGGAACAGCACCTCGTTATGCGCCTGATGGCATGGTGGTATACCTGAATAATAAACAGGGGGATCAATGTAACAACAACTCACAAGGTTTCAACCCTGTTTGTTTTTTAAACGCCGTGGAAAAATGCGAGATGGAAGAATACCCCAGCATCATCGACACTTCGGTAACGGTCAGTCCTTTTTCATACAACAAATACCTGGCATGTTCCATGCGCTGGCTTTGATAGAAATCGAAAATGGTGGTACCGTACAATTCCTTGAACCCTTTTTTCAAATAGCATTCGTTGATGGCCACCTTGCGGCTCAGTTCCTTGATGGTAATGGGTTCGCCGATATGCTGCAGTAAAATTTCGCGGGCTTTGATGATCTTTTCACGGTCTGACTCGTTGCTGAGGAATTTGCACTGAAAGGCTTCTACTTCCTTATCGTCGCCCAGCATACATTCAAGGCTGTACAGCAGCAGCATCTGGGTTTGTGCATTGATGAAAATATTTTCCAGGCTATCGGTATAGCTGTGGTTCAGCAAGGCTTCCAGCACCATCCGGGTTCTGCCGCAAAGGGGCAGTATTTTGGAGAAGGAAGAAGGATGCCTGAACTGCAATATGTCGTCGGTAATCGTGGTAGCTTTGCGGGGTTTTACAAACTGTGATAAATGCACCGGCAGAAAGCGGAAGCTCATCACATCGATGGTGTCTATTCTTTCGGCGCAGGTAGTGTTCAGTTTGCAATTATCGCATTCTACTTCTTTCTTATTACAATACACATTACCTGAAACACAAAAGCGAAGTTCGAAATAGTTCTCCGAAGGATCTTTCTTTTTGAAATGGTACACCATCATGCCGGTATCTTCGATAGACCATTGGCTGTGTTTGCGGTATCTTTTAATGGCGTACTGGATGGAACCGGGCATTTGTTGCTCCTTTTCCTGTAACAGCACCAGCTGATCATGCATGATCGGCTGTTTGTAGGCCATTGAAATGATATCGGGTGGATGGTGCATTGCAGGCGCAAATTTACAGTCACAACGTTAAAAAATCCTAAGGAACAGGTCATATAACTGTCATGAATACAGTTTTGTTCGTAGCGGGATATAAAAATTTCGGCCTCGCTAACAACCCTCCCGATTCATCCACGGTGCCCCCGGCGCAGCCGGCTACCCTGCAAAAAAGCCGGCCCCTTCGGGGCCGGCTTTTTTGCAGCCGCGCTCCGCGAACCAGGCGGTACGCTGCGCTTTCAAGGTTATAGGTTATATTAGTCAAAGCTCTGATTATTAGACGACGACATCTTCAACAGCCTGTCATACTGCTCCGGCGACAAATCATTATAAAAGAAATACACCGGATCCAACCTTCTCCCATTCTTATGCACTTCATAATGGCAATGCGGCCCCGTAGACTTACCGGTATTCCCCACCCATCCAATGATTTCGCCGCGCTTTACCTTCTCGCCCGGCCTTACTTTCACTTTGAACATATGCCCATATAGGGTCTTATACCCATAGCCATGATTGATAATCACGTGATTACCATATCCATTACCCAGGTTGCCGGCAACTTTTACGGTTCCGTTGGCCGTGGCATAGATGGGTGTACCCTGGGGCGCCGAAAAATCGAGGCCGCCATGGAATTTCACGGTTTTATACACCGGGTCAATACGGTAGCCGAAACCGGAGGCAATACGCTTCAGGTCACCATTGCTCACCGGCTGAATGGCGGGTGTACAGGCCAGCAGTTGTTCCTTGTTCTTGATGAAATTGGTAATTTCTATATATGATTTTTCCTGGGCGTTGATGCGGTTCTCCAGGTTGCGGAGGGAGTGTACAATGGAATTTTCCAGCTCATAATTCGTCATGGCGGTCAGCATCTCCATTTCCTTGCGCTGGGCGATTTCCCGGGCGCGCACACTGTCGGGAATGGGACTGGCCTCGAAAATGGTACGATACACCTCGTTATCCTGCTCTTCCAGTTTTTGCATACGCTGCTGCATCTTGGCCACCTGCTCGTCCAGCACCCAGTAGCGCTCCTGCAGTTGCTCATTATACTGCATCAGCCGCTTTTCATTGGCCGATGGGAAATAGCGGTAGGCAATAGATACAATAATAATGGCTGTAACAATAGCGGCAGATATAAAACCTAAAACCCGCAACAGTTTAACGTGCAGCGGGGTCTCCAGCTTTTCATATCGGAGTGTATTGGTGTTGTAGTAATACTTGATTTTCTTCATGGATACAAGCCGATTACCAGGGACCCATTCATTTAAAGAGCCCGATTTCATTTACCTTTGCGCTCGTTACCAACGAGGTAACGTGTACAAATATAAAGGCTTAAGCGCCGAAAACCAATCAAAGATCGTTCCGTTTATGATGTCCAGTGCAGAAATTCGCCAGCTTTTCATGGATTTCTTTAAAAATAAAGGCCATGCCATTGTGCCCTCGGCCCCTATCGTGGTAAAGAACGACCCTACCCTGTTGTTTACCAATGCCGGCATGAACCAGTTCAAGGATTATTTCCTGGGCAACAAAAAAGCCCCCCACTCCCGTGTGGCCGATACCCAGAAATGCCTGCGCGTAAGCGGAAAACACAACGACCTGGAAGAAGTAGGGGTAGACACGTACCACCATACCATGTTTGAAATGCTGGGCAACTGGAGTTTTGGCGACTATTTTAAGAAAGAAGCCATTGCCTGGAGCTGGGAACTGCTCACGGAAGTATATAAAATACCGAAGAGCCGTTTATATGTAACTTACTTTGAAGGTGATGCCGCGGAAAACCTGCCCAAAGACGAAGAGGCATTTAATGAATGGAGCAAATGGGTGCCGGCCGACCGGATATTGCCGGGCAGCAAAAAAGATAATTTCTGGGAAATGGGCGATACGGGTCCCTGCGGCCCCTGCTCGGAAATACATGTAGATTGCCGGAGCGAGGAGGAAAGGAACCAGCAATCGGGCGCCAGCCTGGTAAATAAGGATCATCCGCAGGTAATAGAGATATGGAATAATGTATTTATGGAGTTCAACCGGAAAAAAGACGGTAGCCTGGAACCCCTCCCCGCCAAACACGTCGATACCGGCATGGGCTTCGAACGCCTGGTACGCGTACTGCAGGGTAAACAATCCAATTACGACAGCGATGTATTTACCGGCACCCTGGCCGCCATTGAAAACAGTACCGGTAAAAAATATACGTATGGCAACAGCAAACCCGATATAGCTTTTCGCGTGCTGGCCGATCATATCCGCGCCATCAGTTTTACCATCGCCGATGGTCAACTGCCTTCCAACACTGGCGCCGGCTATGTAATTCGCCGCATTTTACGCCGCGCTGTTCGTTATTATTATTCTTACCTGGACTATAAACAGCCCCTGCTGTTTGAACTGGTGCCGGTTATTGCAGAACAGTTCAAAACCGTTTTCCCGGAATTGGACCAGCAACGTGATTTTGTAGCGAAGGTGATCAGGGAAGAAGAAGAAGCCTTTTTGAGAACGCTGGAAAAGGGGCTGAAAAAAATAGACGATATCATCAGGAACGGCTCCATCAGCGGCGCCGCAGCTTTTGAACTCTACGATACCTATGGTTTTCCCATAGACCTCACCCGGTTGATTGCCCGGGAGAACAACCTGGAAGTAGATGAAAAAGAATTTGAAAAAGAGATGCAGCAGCAAAAAGACCGCAGCCGCGCCGCTACTGCACTCAATACCGAAGACTGGGTGGTGCTGCAGGAGGGCAGTACCCGCTTCACCGGTTATACCCAATTGCAAACCAACAGCCATGTGATCAAATACCGAAAGGTGACCGCCAAAGGAAAAAGCGCTTATCAGCTGGTGTTAGACCAAACGCCTTTTTATGCCGAAAGCGGCGGGCAGGTGGGCGATACCGGCACCCTGGATTTTGATGGCGAAACCATACCCGTAACAGATACCAAAAAAGAAAACGACCTCATTATTCATTTTGTGGATAAACTGCCCGCCGCCATTGCAGCGCCTGTAAAAGCCCGCGTGGATGCCGCACGTCGCGCCAAAACCGCCGTGCACCATTCTGCCACGCACCTGCTGCATGCCGCCCTGCGTACTGTGCTGGGTACCCATGTGGCCCAAAAAGGCTCCCTGGTGAATGATGAATACCTGCGTTTCGACTTCTCGCATTTCTCCAAAATGACCCCTGAAGAGATAGGCCGGGTAGAGGCGCTGGTAAATCAAAAGATCCGCGCTAACATACCCGTAGTCATAAAAGAAATGCCTAAGGAAGAAGCCCTGCAACTGGGCGCCATGGCCCTGTTTGGTGAAAAATATGGCGATGTGGTGCGCGTAGTGATCATGGACCCCCATTATTCGGTTGAACTTTGCGGCGGCACCCATGTTGCCAATACCGGCGAGCTGGGTATATTCAAAATCAAACAGGAAAGCGCTGTAGCGGCAGGTGTGCGCCGCGTGGAAGCAGTTTGTGGCGAGGCGGCAGAACAATATATCAATGACCTGCTGGCACAATTGCAACAGGTGAAGGAAGAATTGAAAAATCCCAAAGAGCTGGTCAAAGCGGTAAAAACCATTACAGAATCGAACAGCGCACTACAGAAAAAACTGGATAACCTGGAAAACCGCATACTGGTAGGTGTTCGAAATGAACTGTTGCAAAAAGATCAGATTATAAATGGCATCACCTTTATAGGCGAGATCGTAGAGGTAAGCCATGCCGATGCATTAAAGAAATTGTGTTTCGACCTGAAAAACAATCTCAATAACTACCTGGTGGTATTATGCTCCAATATCGGCGGCAAGCCCTTTGTGGCCGTAGGTATTGCCGATACCGTGGTAGCAGCCCGCCAGCTGGATGCCGGCAAGATCATCAGGGAACATATTGCCCCCCTGATCAAGGGCGGCGGCGGCGGACAAAAAAATTTGGCCACCGCAGGTGGACAGGATGCCGGCAACCTGCCACAAGTAATTGAAAAAGTGAAGTCTTTATTATAAATTTTACCAATAAATGCGGTATTCCGTCATTGGAGGGAACACCGCATTTTTAATATCCTTTAACGACTATTCTGCCAACTCCTTCCACCCCGTTTTTCGTCTGGCATGTAACATTTCCGAAAATTTTCGTATTTCAAATAAATACCTATATTTGATCTACGAAATTTGACGTAGTTCGTATTTATTCATGTAAAAAACCAGGATACGATGAGAAAGTATTTGCTTTCATACCCCGCTATACTGGCTGCCGCCCTGGTACTGGGCCAGCCCGTTCATGCACAGGAAAAAGAAAAGGAAAAAGACAAGCAGGAGAAAAAGACTTACAACGAAGAGATTGTTATTAAAAGAAAAACCGACAAGGACGAAAAAGTCACCATCGAGATCAAGGGTGATGAGATCACCGTGAATGGCAAACCGATTGAAGAATTCGATGATGACAATATTGTAGTGCGTAAAAGAAAATCACAGTCGGCTACCATCTACTCCCCCTTCCGCAACCAGGGTGGCACCTTTTTCGATTTCGAAGTTTCGAATACCGCTTTCCTGGGTGTACTGACCAATAAACACGAAAAAGGCGCCGAAATACAGGAAGTAACCAGGGGCAGCGCCGCCGAAAAAGCCGGTTTAAAAAAAGGTGATGTGATCACCCGGGTAGATGAAGACCAGATAGACAATCCCAATGATCTTACCGAAGCCATCCGTGACCATAAACCGGAAGATAAAGTGACCATCGCTTACCTGCGCAACGGCAAGGCCGAAAAAACCACCGCTGTGCTGGGTAAAAGAAAACCGGGCGTATTTGAATACAAAGGACCCAATTTCGACATGAAAGGATTCAGATTTGAAATGCCTGATCATTTTGGCGGTGGCCAGGCCTGGCCCTTCCCATCGAAAGGCCGCCTGGGCATCAAGGCACAGGATACCGAAGATGGAAAGGGGGTAAAGGTGATAGATGTAGACGATGAATCTGCCGCTGAAAAAGCAGGTATTAAAGAAGATGATATTATCACTGAATTTGACGGTAAAAAAGTGAATAATACCGAGGAGCTGGCCGATTATGCCCGCGAAGCCCGCGACAAACCCTCTGTGAAGATCACTTTTAAAAGGGATGGAAAAACGCAGACTGTAGAAGTAAAAACGCCCCGCAAGCTAAGAACTGCCACCCTGTAAGAAATTCGAAGTGAAGGAAGCTAAACCCGTCCCGGTAACATATGCCGGGACGTTTTTTTATCACCCTTTGGGTGCCGAAGCTTTAGCACAGGCACCCAAAGCGCTTTTGCACGCCATAATTAGGTAAATTTGCCATCCAGCAATAACAGAAACATGTCTATTTACGACAAATATCAGGTAGTGGTAGGCCTCGAAGTGCACGCCCAGTTACTCACCAACAGTAAGCTGTTTTGTGGCGACAGCGCCGCTTTCGGCGGTGAGCCCAATACGCATATCAGCCCCATTACCCTGGGACATCCCGGCACCCTTCCCAAACTGAATAAAAAAGCCATCAGCTTTGCTATTAAAATAGGGCTGGCCTGTAATTGTTCCATCACCCGGTACAATTTTTTTGCCCGCAAAAACTATTTCTATCCCGATTTGCCCAAAGGCTATCAGCTTTCGCAACATACAACCCCTATTTGCACGGGTGGTTATGTAACCATACGTATGCCCGAGGGCAATAAGAATGTACGCCTCAACCGCATTCACCTGGAAGAAGATGCCGGCAAAAGTTTGCACGATGTAGACCCGCGCAACACCTGTGTGGATTATAACCGCGCCGGTGTGCCCCTGGTAGAGATTGTTACAGAACCTGATATACACAGTGGAGAAGAAGCCTATGCTTATCTCACCGAGTTGCGCAAACTGCTGCGTTATCTGGAAATTTGCGATGGCAATATGGAGGAAGGCAGCATGCGCTGCGATGCCAATATCTCCGTTCGGTTAAAAGGCGATACCCAACTGGGCACCAAGATAGAGGTAAAAAACCTCAACTCCATCCGCAATGTAAAACGTGCCATCGAATACGAGTCCAAACGCCTGATAGACCTGCTGGAAAATGGCGAGGACATTGTACAGCAAACGCGCAGCTTCGATGCCAACAACGGCACCACCTTTGCGCTGCGCACCAAGGAAGACGCCAACGATTACCGGTATTTTGCCGATCCCGACCTGGCGCCTTTTGTGGTGACAGAAGAAATGATGAGCGAAGTAAAGGCCACCATTCCTTTATTATCCGAGCAGCGGGTGGCCCAATACGTGCAGGAATTGCAATTGCCCGAATACGATGCCCGTGTGATCAGCGATGAAAAGGAACTGGCCATTTATTTTGAACAGATCATCGAACACACAACCAACTATAAAGCAGCCGCCAACTGGATGCTGGGACCTGTTAAATCGTGGTTGAACGAAAACGGCGGTAACATTGGCCTCTTTCCCATTCAACCAATAACCATAGCTGCACTGATAACGTTAATAGATAGCAACAAGGTGAATTTTTCCGTAGCCTCTACGCGGTTGTTCACAGCCTTGCTGAAAGAACCAGGCCAGGATCCCTTACAACTGGCTTCATCTATGAACCTGATACAGGATTCCGATGAAGACAATGTAGCCGCCTGGATTGAAGAAGTACTGAACAAGATGCCCGATAAGGTGGCCGAGTACAGAAAAGGAAAAAAAGGATTGATTGGTTTGTTTGTGGGCGAAGTAAAGAAGGTTTCGAAAGGCAAGGCCGATCCCAGGCTCACCAATGATATTTTATTAAAAAAACTTCAATAAATATAAAAACATGAAACTCGTCCTTCATAAGGCGCTACTGGTATTGATGATCTTTGTAGCCTCCTGTTCGCAAAAAGAAAAAGACATCTTAGAGGTTACAGGCAGTATAGCCAACCTCGATAAAATTGCCGATCAATATCCCAATGCCATTCGCAACGGCAATATTACGCTGTTCTTATACGAAGTGCCTTTTGGTGGTGACCGGCCGCCCGTGCAGCTCGATTCGGTATCTGTATCGGCAGAAAAAAGAGTATTTACATTAAAGGGACCTGCCAAAAACGTTGGCATGTTCAACATCATCATCGACAATGGCCCCATGCTGCCGCTGGTGAACGATGTAACCCATATGGAAGTGAATATGGATTTTTCGAATGGCCAGTTCTATACCGTACGGGGTTCTGAAGCAAGCAGCCAGTTACAGCAATTCATTTTTACCTACGACGTAAAAAGCGCCCTGGTTGAACAAACCATGAGCCAGCTCGACAGCCTGAAACGCGTGGGCACTTCCGATACTTTGATGCTGGCAGCCACCAACCGAAAAAATGCTGCTGTAGCCGAATTAAACGATTACATGAAAAAGGTGATGGACGATGTAGGCCATCCTGTAGTAGCCTCCTTTGTACTTGGCCGATCGGCCAAAACCCTGCCTCAAAACGACTTTGAGACAGCCATGAACACCCTCACCAAAAAATTCCCTGAAGACATCAACCTTACCGAACTCAAGAAAAAATACGATGCCTACAAAGAGCAGGTTGCCCGCCTGAACCAGCAACAAAGTGAAACCAGCTGGATAGGCAAACAGGCGCCCGAACTGGTATTGCCCGATATCAACGGCAAGGAAGTAGCCCTTTCTTCTTTCAAAGGAAAATATGTGCTGGTTGATTTCTGGGCCAGCTGGTGTGCTCCCTGCCGCGCCGAAAATCCCAACGTGGTAGCCGCCTACAACAAATTCAAGAATAAAAATTTCACCATCCTGGGTGTTTCTTTGGATAAGAAAAAAGAAAACTGGGCACAGGCTATCCAGGAAGACCGTTTGCAATGGACACAGGTAAGCGACCTGGCGTTCTGGGATAGCAAAGCCGTGAATACTTTTGGCTTTACGGGTATACCGTATAATGTGTTGATAGATCCCGAAGGTATTGTAGTGGGAGAAGCATTGAGGGGTCAGGACCTGGAGAATAAATTAAAAGAAGTATTTCAATAACAGAAAATGCCGCACCAAATGTGCGGCATTCTTCTTTCACTAATCTTCCTTGTAGTCGTAATACCACTTTATCAACTCCGGTTTTAATGTATAGTCTTTCTTTGTTCTGTCCAGTATTATATACAGCGAATCCATATTTTGATCTGTTCCTTCCAGTATGATCCGGTCGTTCGATGGCCGGGTATATTTCAACGTAAACGTTTCGTTGCGGTGCGCTTTGTTTTTGTTGATGAGATACAGCACCTGGTTTACCGTATCGGCTGTATACGTATAAAAATGCCGCCCGCCGCCTATGCCGCGAAACTCAAAACGCCGGTCAATGCTCTTCCGTTCGTCGCGGGCTGTATTGGCATTGTCCATATGTTGTTTTCTGTTGCGTAACACGGTAAGCGTATTCCAGTCTTCAAAAATGGCATCCTGCCATCTCACTGAATCCATCGGTGAATAAGGGATCACCTGGTTATTCAACCTGAATTCCGTTACCTCATAAGTACCGGCTGCATTGGTTAAACCCGGGTAATCGTGCGGGAAGCGATAACCTACATGATCGTTCAGGTGCAGGTAATAATTATAAACTACAAATACCCCGATGATCAGGGTTTTTATGGCAATGCGGGTATACCGCTGCCAGGGCAGCCTGAATTCGGGCGCATAATAGTAGGGCGTCACAATTTCTTTACGCCCCAGCAGTTTCCATACTGGCTGGAGGTAAGGCCATGCAATGATCACACCGGCTACGGTATACATAAAACTGCCCACATGCACCATACCGTCGTAAGCATGGTTGGCCAGGCATACATTAAAAAGCAGAAGGGCCAGCACTACAGCGCCTACTGCCGTTGTTTTACGGAACAGCAACAATACACCCACGGCAATTTCTGCAAAGCCCAGGAATATCTCATATCCCTGCGAAAGCCCTACATATTGCCAGTATATCTTCTGTTCACTGAAATCGCCAAACGGCGTTTCCATAAAGGTGCGCGAGGGAAGCTCCATTTGTTTGGGAACAAATTTTTTAAAGCCCCAGGCAATGATGCCCAGTGCCGCGGTATAACGCAATATCACAATCGACCAGTAATACAATTTGTTGTAGCCCGGGTTTACTTCTGTTCCCTTGCGGTCGAAGGCGGTCCATAAAGCCGCTATGCCCAATGCAATCACCAGGGCTACCACCAGGTTGATATAACTGTACAGTTCCCATTATATCGGTACCGATATCTACATAACGGGGCAGGTGAAAACCGGTAAAGCGTGATACTGCCTGCCAGTTGCGCCCGCTGCTACCCGACCCTGCAGGGAAAATGCGCTGGTAATAACCAAGCGACAGCGGAATGCACAACTGGATGATGTATACGACCGTCACACGCAACGAGAATTTTCGGGCCGGGCTCCAGGTGGTAGCCTTTATTTTTTCGGTGACAGCCTCCAGGTTTTTTGTAGTAACCATGTCTGTATATTTAAGAATGACTTAGAGTTGAATAGGTTTACGACGGCTTTCTATCAGCAGGTATTTTCTATCCAGCCGTTCCAGCACAGCCTTTATATGATCGTTGTTTTCATTTACCCCTTCCAGTATGATGGTGTTTGGGTCAGGCCTGAGTACGGTGAGTGTATACTTTTCGGCTGCATGGTGCCTGTTCTTGTTCACCAATTGCAGGCGGCCTGTACTATCTGCGGTATAACTGAAATAACGCCGACCATCCACACCGGCAGATTCGTACACGCGATCGATGTCTGCGAGTGCTGCGGTAAGGTATAGTGTGGAATCAACAATTACCGGTTTGGCCGTTCTGATGCTAAGGGTAGCCCATTCTTCAAATATTACATTCTGCCACCTGTTGGGATCGACACGTGAATAAGGAAGCGTATCGTTATTAAAAATAAACTCCCGCACGTTGTACAAACCTGCCGCATTGGGCAGTCCGGGCGTTTTGGGAATAAGGTACGGATCGTGTTTATAGTTGAACAGGGCCGATAAAAAGATCACGGAGGCCAGCACAAAAAACAATGCCCTGGCCACCAGCCGCACCCGCTCAGAGGCAAGTGGCAGTTCCTTTTCCGGAGCGGTTATTTTTGCCTGGTACAGCAATGAATACAAACGCGGCACATCGTGCACAAACAGGATGGTGGCTACCAAGAAAACAAAGGTGGCAAACACCTGGTTACCCAACTGGTAACTGAAACTGGAGAACACAACATTTATGTGCACACCCAGCGTAAGCGCTGCGCCAAAACCAACGGTTTTGTTCGAACAAAGCAGCAGACCAGCCAACAGTTCTACCCCACCCAAAAAAGCGGTATAATTGGGTGTAATGCCCAGCGTGTGATACCAGATCTTCCAGGGAAGAAAATCGCCATAATTGGTATGCAGGTTGCTCAGCGATGGAAAGGGGAACTGCAGGGGACACAATTTCAACGATCCAAAACTGATTAATATCAGCGCCAGTTTATAACGCAACACCACCCTGAACCATGCATACAGGCGTTCGTAATTAACAGCAGGAATCGATCCCTTTTTTTCCAGTTGCTGCCATACCACTACACCAATAATGGCCAGCAGCAGCGCAACACCCCAACTGGCAAAGGCGCCAATACCCAATTGCTGTTCATTGTTCAGCTCATTAAAAAAAGAAGGCAGGTAACTCACGATCTTGATCAGCCGGGTAATTTGAAAATCGAGCCATTCACCTGTGAATATCCAGGCGTAAAACTTGTAATCCAGCGGAATTACCAGGATGGCAAAAAAAACGGTGGCAAATTGCAGTACCGGCACCTGGTAGCGGGGCGCATGGGTGGCATTAAAATGGGCTTCATGTGTGGCCATAATCAGTTGTATTGCGGGTTTTGATCCAGTTTACCAATCACCACTTCATTCAGTGGTATGGGAAAAAGCAGTTTATACGGTTCCAGGTTAAACAGCGTGGCAGCACGTCCCGTCCTTACCAGGTCGGGCCAGCGGTCGCCTTCCCACAGAAACTCGAAGCGGCGTTCGTTTTCAATGGCCAGCAGTAAGGCTTCGGGATTATCGATGTCGTAATTGTCGTGGGTGTAGGGCGTCAGGCCGGCCCTGGCCCGTATTGCATTGATATCGGCAAGCGCACTTTCCAGGTCCTCGTTATAAATGCGCGCTTCAGCGCGTATCAGGTATTGTTCGGCAATACGCAATACATACAGGGGATCTGTTGCGGGACTGCGGAAATACAGGTTGCCATACCAAACCGTGGTGCCTGCCTGGGTGAGGCTGCCCACCAGGGCGCTTCTTCCTTCTGCGCCCCCGCTATAGGCCGGGTCGTTCAGCAGTTGTGCAGTGGCTGCTTTAGGCGCCAGCGAATAAGAACCGCCCTTTGTCTGGTGCTGCATATCGTTGCGTAAACCGTTTGGATTTTGTGCGCTGTAGGCAATCTCCAATATCGATTCCCGGGTACCGCCATCGGTTTTGAACCAGGATGAGAACGGGGCGGTCAATGCATAGTTGGGATGCGTGATCAGGAATGTGGCCGATTGTTCGGCCTGCTGCCAGTTCTTTTCGTAGAGGTATACACGGCTCAGCAGGGCCTGCACGGCTTCGCGCGAAACCCGTATACGGTTCACCGCATGGGTTTCAGGCAATAGTGTGCGGGCCTGCTCCAGGTCTTCACTTACACGGGCATAGGTTTGTTCGCGGGAACTGCGTGGCAAATCAAGGGGCTTATTCAGGTTATCCGTGGGAGTTAGCTTCAAGGGAACACCGCCCCAAATACGAACCAGGTCGAAATAGCCCATGGCCCTGAAAAACAAAGCTTCGCCCAATAGGCGGTTCCTGTCTTCCTGGGTCAGCTGCTGGTCTTCCAGGGTGGGTACTTTTTCAATTACCAGGTTGGCCTGGTTGATGGCCCTGTACACATTGTTCCAAACGCTTTCGAGGTTGGCGTTATCGGCGCGATAGTCGTGGGCAATAATCAGGTGCGGGTCGCCCACATTGTTCCAGGTAGCATCGCCACCTGCCAGTACATTCAATATAGTATAGGATTGTTTATACTGCCCGGCAGCGCGGTATACGCCACGCAATGCCTGCTCGGCCGATTTTTTATCGATGATGGCCGTTTCGTCGGGTATGGCATGTTTAGGCGTAACCTCCAGGAATTTTTTGCAGGAGGCCATCAATACTATCGTTATGCCGGCTATTATTATAATCAGTATATGTTGTTTCTTCATGGTAGTTGCTGTTTTAAAATGTAACATTCAGTCCAACCTGCAGCGTACGGGGCTGGGGAGGTAGTCCATAATCGTAGCCCTGGGTATTTTGTCCGCCCACACCCATATTGCTTTCAGGATCCAGACCGGTATATGGTGTAATAAGAAATAAATTGGTGGCCACTACCTGCAAACGCATTGCGCTTACATGTAAACGTTCCAGTACCACTTTGTTGAATTGATAGCCAAATGATACCTGCCGCAGGCGCAGGAAAGAACCGTCTTCCACATAGCGGCTGTTTTGATAAATGCTGTAATTGGAAGATGTAAGGCGTGGAAGATCGGTGATCTGTCCAGGCGTTGTCCAGCGATTCAACTGCGATTTAAAAAGGGAGCGGTTCACCGGCCCCAGGGTACCGCCGCGTTCGCCAAACACTTTGTTCAGGTTGTACAGGTGATTCCCCACGGAATAGGTAAAGAAAATATTGAGATCGAAATTGCCGTAAGACAGTTCATTGGTAAGTCCGCCAAAAAATCTCGGCCAGGAGTCGGCCACCAGATAGCGGTCGGCCACGGTAATGCTGCCATCTTTATTTACATCTTCAAAAATGATGTCGCCGGTTTGTGGGTCTACGCCCACCTGTTTGTACATCCAGAAAGAGTACAAGGGCTTTCCCTGCTCAATACGCACCACATCGCGTGTGCCGTAGTTCAGGGGTGAGGCAATACGCTCTACCTTGTTTTTGTTTTGTGAGATGTTGAATGTAGATCGCCACTGGAAATTTTTATGGCTGATATTGATAGTGCTCAATTGCAGGTCGAAGCCCTGGTTACTTATTTCTCCAAAATTGCTGAGATAGGAATTAAAACCCGTAACACCCGAAACGGCAACGGCCAGCAGCACATCGCTGGTGTATTTATTGTACCAGTTCACGCCCAGGTTTACACGGTTGTTCAACAAGGCTACATCGAAGCCGATATTGAACTGGGCTGTGCGTTCCCATTTCAGATCGGGGTTGGGCGATTGCAGCGGTTGTATACTGGGCCCTTCCGTACCGCCATGCACATCGGGATAACCGCCGCCCGATGTCCACAAGCCGGGCGAAGCATAGGCATCAATGCCACCCTGGTTACCCGTGATGCCATAACCTGCACGAATTTTCAGATCGGAGATGGCATTCACCCCTTTCAGGAAGGGTTCTTCCTTGATGCGCCAGGCGCCGCCTATAGAGGGAAAATAGCCCCAGCGGTTGTTGGCGCCAAAACGCGACGAGGCATCTGCACGATAAGTAAATTCAAGCAGGTACCTGTTCCTGAAATTATAGTTCACCCCCGTGAAAAATGAAACCAGCCGCGATTGGCTGTAACTTTCATCAGCCCATTGGTTGGCCGCCGCCGATATGAGGGTAAAGGCATCGCTGGGAAAATTACTTCCATAGGCATGTGTGTTTTGAAACAGCTCGCCCTGGATGGTATTACCCAGCAACACATTCAGTTTATGTTCTCCTTTGGCCGGGCTGTAGTTGATAGTTTGTTCGTTGAACCAGTTTACCAAACGGGTGATGCTGGAGCTGGCATAACCGTTCACCGGCGGGGCGCCCAGTTTGGTATCGGTTTCCCAGAATTCAGATTCGTCGAAAGTGGTATAGTCCAGGCCCCAGTTCGATTTGAATTTCAGGTTGTGCGCAAAGTCTACATCTATATGCAGGTTGCCGATATAGCGTGCCGTTTTGGAGTTGATATTCGATTTGTCGGTGATCACCGCTATATTATCCGGTGTACCCCAGATAAGCGGCGTGCCCTTTTCATCAAAAATGGGCAGATAGGTAGGTATGTTCAGCGACGATTGCAACAGTGTGCCATCGGGACCATTGGCCGCCTTGGCCGGGTTTCTGACTACAGAAGACAGGGTATTGCTGCTGCCGATGGTAATATAGTCGCCCAGTTTGGTGTTGAGGTTAATTTTGGCGCTGGTTCTTTTAAAATCGATGGGGTTCCATATGCTTTGCTGGCTGTTATGCCCTACGGCCATGTAATAATTGGAATTGCCGGAACCGCCGTCGATGGAAATATTATAATCTTCCAGCCTGGCCGTTCGCCATACATAGGCCATACGGTCGTAAGTGGATTGTTCTTCCGGCAAACCCGCGCCACCTTCCGATACAGGCCGGAAGTATTTTGGCTGGCCCATATTGGTATTGTACTCGTTGATGAGGGTGGCAAACTCTTCACCCGTGGTGAGTTCCCAGTTTTTAAGTCTTTCTTTGGGCGCCCAGCCGGCACCGGCCAGCGCCGACACATTTACCCTTGCCTTGCGGTCGTATTTGCCGCTTTTGGTGGTGATGATGATCACACCATTGGCGCCCCGTGATCCATAAATGGCCGTGGCCACCGCATCTTTCAGCACTTCAATGCTTTCAATATCTGCCGGGTTGATATCGGCTATGGGTGAGGGCGTACGGTCCTGATTGATTTGTTGTAAAGAAGAAGAATTGATATACACCCCATCAATGATGTATAGCGGTGAACTGGTGCCATTGATGGAGGTGGTGCCGCGTACACGAATAAAAACGTCCTGGCCGGGAATGCCGGCATTGGTGGCAATTTGTACACCTGCAATTTTTCCCTGCAGTTGCGCATCGAATCCGCCCTCGGGGATGGACTGCGTTTCGGCCGGATTAATTTTTTCAACGGCGCCCACCAGGTTTTTTCGGGTGCGGGTACCATAGCCCACCACCACTACATCGCCCAGGGTATTGGTTGACTCGGTTAGTTTGATAATAACAGGGCTGCTGTTCACCACCAGTTCCTGTGTTACAAAACCAACCCGGCTGACGACCAGGGTAAAAGGAAGCCGCTGGCCTGTATACAAAGTGAAATGACCGTCTTCGTCGGTCACCGTACCATTGGTTACTCCTTTTATTTGAATGGACACGCTGGCGAGCGCCCTTTCTGTTTTGGCTTCTATTACTTTGCCTTTCACAATGGAGTTGACCATGGGCGCCGGCGCTTCCTGTGCATGTACAAACGGGTTGTTAATAAGCAGTGCTGTGGTTACTATTCTAAACAATATCTTCATGAATGGTTACATTAAATGATGACTTACAGGATTGTTCGGGACAAGGCATGGCGTATACGTTACCGGGCCGGTGGCTGGTTGTATGGCATAGATATCCCGGGCCATGATGGCTCCGGAAACAATAAATGATCATGTATTGCATGGGAGCATGCAGCACATGTTAAGACAAGCGTTGAATTATTCTAGCAACAAAGGTGGATGGAACAGTGAATAAAATGAATTACCACCGTGGTTAAAGGATGCCTGCAAGGGCATAGTGCTCTCATAACGACTTGTTTTAAATGATTATGGGAAGCGGCTTTGCTGGTGGTTAACAAAGTCGATAAATAGTCTACATAATTGGTAGACAAATTTTAAAAGTATTTTTTATTCGTCCAAATTTTTTTTGGGATTATTTTTTGAGGGGAATAGGGTTTGCGTTAAGCTGTCAGCAGCTATTGGAGAGCCCGCCTCCATCTTTATTTTAGTTCTACATCGCCTGTTGAGTTGCTATGTTCGGACACACTCCTGAAAGAAGTTGACCCTAATGGTTTCCAATATCAGGGCCCATCACATATTTGCACCTTCAATTTTACGATTATGCTGTGTGCACAATAAAAAAGGCTGTCTTCGCTTTTGAAGACAGCCTTTAATTACTATTTTTTAACTTCTCTTAATAATCTTTATTCTGTTCCAGCACACCCTTGCTCTTATCCACTTCAGCCTGCGGAATCGGGAAAATGTTTTTTGTTGAACCAAAAGGCTGTGTGGGCAGAAGAGATGTACCATCGCTATCATATTTGTTGGTAACCGGCAGTTTGTTACGCTGCAGGTCCCAGAAACGATGCCCTTCAAAAGCCAGTTCTATGCGGCGCTCGCCCAGTATGGCTGCAATCAGTTCATCCTTATTGGCAAAACTGCCCACAGTATAAGAAGGTTCCGAAACTCTTGCCCGGTCTCTTACTTCATTCAACTTCGCTATGGCATCGGCATCCACATCATTGGCTATACGAGCCTGTGCCTCTGCATAGTTCAGCAGTACTTCGGCATATCGGATAATAGGCGCCCAGTCGGCCCGCGTAGATATGTCGGTATATTTACGGGTGAATTTATAGGCCTGGGTATTCGTAGCCGGAACACCTGGAATGATCATGTCCCTTCTTTTATCATCCAAAGCAAAGTAGGGATTTGTGGCAACATCCAGGAAACTATTGGATATCGGCAAATCGCCTCTTCCTTCCGGATAGTAGTGCATCGGTAAGGAATTGTTCGTATTAGGATTGTCATTCGCATTGTTGGCAATTGACCAGATAGTCTCCGGCGTTTGATAATTGCCAGGCCCAAAGGCACCGTCAACTGCTGCATTCAATTCAAAATGGCCGTAATCGCCATTAATAACTTTCAAAGCATATTGTTTGGCATTATTAAAATCTCCCATGTACAAATACACTCTTGATAAAAATGACGCAACTGCGGCTTTAGTACCTCTCACTTTGTCGTGATCCGGATTAGTGTACGCTTCCGGTATGTCCACTAAAGCCTCGGTAAGATCTTTAATTACCTGGTTGTACACTTCAGCAACACTTGCCCTAGGTTGATTAGCTTCAGGATCATTGGAGACAAAGCTTTGGGTGATGATAGGTATACCTATGTGAGATGCATCTGCTGTAAACACATAAGGCTGGGCAAAAAAGTTTACCAGGTAAAAATGAGCTACCCCACGAACAAATTTGCATTCTGCAATGAGCTCCTTGTCTTTACCAGGGTCCAGCTTGTCTGCATTCGCTTCTACACCTTCCATAGCGCGGTTGGCCCTCCCGATAGCCGAATAACCAGCCGTCCACAAATCAGCTATAGTGGTACTGTTTGCCAATACGGTAAACCGGGGAATTGTACCAAAATATGTTTGCCTGTCAAACACATCCTCACCCCGTAGGTCAACGTATACCAGCGCCCGGCCAGACAGGAAATCATCGTCTTGCAATCCATCATAACCAGCCATCACTGCATTTTCTATTTTTTCCGGTGTAGAAAACGCAAGATCACTAATCAGGAGGTCCTTTGGTGTAAGATCAAGAACCTTTTTTTGACAAGCGCTATTGATCAACGCTATTGCCAGAAAACTATATATTATTTTTTTCATGATCATTTCATCATTTAATTATAAACCTACGTTCAATCCTATAGTGTATGTGCGCGGCAGATACGGTCTCAAATAGTCAATCCCCAGTCCAACATTGGTGTTCCCGTTGGAATTGGATTCGGGGTCTACACCATCATACCCTGTGAAAGTATATAAATTTTGAGCCTGCACATACAAACGCAAACGGCTTAATTTTGCCTTGTTCATAAAAGTCTTCGGGAAGGTATAACCTAATTGCACGTTGCGAATGCGCGCAAAATCACCTTTTTCAAGCCATCTGGTAGAGGTCATAGCCCATTTATCATCCCCATAATACAGGCGAGGCACATCGGTGTTTTGACCGGCTTTAGTCCAGGCATCCAATATTTCAACCGACTTATTTCTTGTATCTGTATAGCTCATTAATGTCTGTTGTGTCTGGTTGAATAGATAAAAACCAAATGCATATTGTACATCAATGCTGGCATCGAAATTCAGAAACCTGAAATTTTGTGCCAAACCACCATAAAATTTCGGATATGGCGTCTTCCCTGTATGAACCACCCGGTCTGATGCTGTAATCTCCGGCGCCAGACTACCATCTTTTACGTATGTCCATCTTTCTCCAATATTTGGTATCGAGTGATCATATTGTACGACATTGCCGTTTACATCCAGGAAAGTTGGAAGGCCGTTACCAGGGTTTACCCCCGCCCAACGTATCAGGTAATAAGTACCCAGTTCCACTCCGGGTCGCGCCAAACCGGCGCCGCCATAGATATCATCGCCCTGACCGTTAGTGCTTAATACTTTGGTCTTATTCCAGGCTATATTAAAATTTACCTCCCAATTGAAATTTTTATTATTCAATACTGGTGTAACAACACCCATTTCAATACCAGTCGATCTAAGCGTACCTACATTCTGTGTAATAACATTGTCGGGAAATCCAAGCGTAGCTAAAACGGGATTTCTCAAAATCAGGTCTTTTGAACGTCTGTTATAATAATCGATTGTAATATTGGTATTGTTGAACAATACGGCATCAATCCCGGCATCGAACTGGTAGTGGGTTTCCCATTTCAATTCAGTATTCCCCGGATTTTCCAATGTTAACGCGGCAATATCAGCATAAGCTGAAGGAGCGAAAGTACCCAGGGACGGGTAGTACCCGTTGTTTGCATTACCTGTAACACCATAGCTGGTGCGAAGTTTGAGAACTTTTACAAACTGTACAGGCGCCATAAATGCCTCTTCAGACAAACGCCAGCCTATTGATGCCGAAGGAAAATTCCCCCACCTGTATTCTTTACCAAAGTTTGAATGACCATCAGTTCTGAAATTTACTGTGGCCAGGTATTTTTCTTTGTAGGAATAATTGATACCTCCGAAATAAGATGCGATGCCATAGTCTAAACCATCAATTCCATTATCAGCACCTACAGAAGCATAGTTATCAGCGCTTATGATTTTGAAATCAGGATCGTTGATTCCAGCGCCGAAGCTATAGGCGTAATAACTGGTAAAACGGTTATATTCAGCACCTGCCAGAACACTGATATCATGATCAGCGCCAATTTTTGTATTGTAGGTCAGCGTATTGAACCAGGTCCAGTTATTTCTTTCGCTAAAAACAGTCTGAGCAACACCGTTACCCCGGCCATCCCCAACTTTTTCATTCCAGAACTGGTCGTTGAATGCATTCAGATAATCGAGGTTAATCTGTGATTTAAATTTCAGTCCTTTGTACAACTGTATTTCACCAAAAGCAGAGCCAATAAATCGACGGGCATCCCTGTTGTCTTTATTCAAATGTGTAACAGCCACAGGGTTCGGCGTATTGGTAGAAATGGTATTGCCTCCATTACCTAAATAATATTCACCGTCAGCATCCCGTACGGGAATATTGGGAAACATCGTCAAAGGGCCGAAAGGCACTCCTGATAATGCACCTCCGGTACCAGAACCCAATCCATAGGATACAGTCCTTGAAAACTGGGTGTTTATTCCAACAGTGATAATGTTGCTTAGTTTGCTGTTCACATTCAAACGAGCCGATCCTCTTCTCTGGCGGTTTACATCGATATAACTTTCAAAATCATTGTAGTTCAATGAGGCATAATAAGAAGTTCTTTGTGAACCACCACTTATGGATAGCTGATGATTCTGAACGAGGCCTTTACGATACAATTCGTCCTGCCAGTCGGTATCAATCACATCCGGTTGACCATCACCGTCTATATCACCATATTTGGCAGCTTCAGCCAGCCCTGCGTTGGTACGTAATGTGTTGATGGTACTATTGTACTGCTCGGCATTCAATACTTTCAATTTTCTGGTAGGCTCGTTATAGCCAAAATAAGTGTCATAGTTGAGGGTACTTTGACCTGCTTTGCCTTTTTTGGTTGTGATGAGAATTACACCTGCAGAACCACGAGACCCGTAAATGGCAGCGGAAGACGCATCCTTCAGCACTTCAACACTTTCTATATCATTAGGATTCAAATCGGCGAGTGCATTAGCAGGGTTGTATAACTGCCCCTGGTCACCCTGTGTTAAGGGTACTCCATCCATAACAATCAGCGGCTGGCTTGATAAAGATATTGAAGCGGCGCCACGAATGCGAATAATAACATTGTCACCCACCAAACCAGAAGAAGTGTTGACCAATACGCCTGGTGCCTTACCAGTCAATGCCTGGTCGAAACTCAACACAGGTTTGTTGGAAGTAGCCGAGCCATCGATCTTGACAACGGAGCCGGTCAGGGTCCGTTTTGTTTGTGTGGTATAACCCACCACCACTACTTCCTGCAAATTGGAGTTGACGGCTTTTAAAGCAGCATCTATAACCGAAGAAGACCCCAGTCTGATTTCCTGGGGTTCCATGGTGATAGCAGAAATTATGAGAACTTTTGCACTGGAGGGAACTGAGAGGGAATATGTTCCATCAGTTTTGGTTACGGTACCTACACTGGTACCTTTCACAAGAACGGAGGCATTTGGAATAGGATTACCGCTTTCATCTGTGACCTTACCCGTAACAGTCCGGGTTTGGGCGTGTACCTGCACACATAGCAGTATCACCCCCGTGAGGAGCAATAGAATTTTTCTCATCGTGTTAGCGTTTATATGTTAATAACAGTAAAACTCAAAAAATTTGACTACTGTCAACAAGTAGACAGTAATAACCGCAGATTGCTGCTTTTTCCCCGCGAAAACCTGCTCATCTTATCTTGAGCCGTATGATTTTTTTGAGTTGTATCAAGATTTCATGCAGCCATTTCTGATAAAACAGTGCTTGCTAACGGGCTGTTTAGCACTCAATCATCCAAACTTTTTACCATGACTTAACTTAAAGATCGCTGATTCTGGTCGGTAACACGTAGTCGCTTTTCATGGGGCACCGCTGCCTGCAGAAAAAGCATCGTTAAATCTACGACAACGTATTGAAAACAATTAGAAAATACCCAATTTCCTTAGGATTTCGGTTAGCGCATTTTCGGGTTGGCTATTCCGGTACAAGCACCCGGAATAAGGGTTTATTATTCAATCAGGGCCGCAAAGATAAGCGGCGCCGGCCAAATAAAGAAAAGCTGTCTTTTCAGACAGCCTTCTTTATTATTAACAATAAACGCGGGGAAAAGGAAGTAGGATGTAAGATATTCAATCACAATAGTTTCCTACTTCCTGCATCCTGCTTCAATAACTCGGATTTTGTTGAATGATCGGGTTATTAATAATCTCACTGGCAGGGATGGGCCAAATAAACTTATAATCGTTATAGGGAATGGCCGCCTGGCCGGGTGTATAGGCCAAACCGCAGCCATAGATACCTGTACCATTGGCGCCGTTCACGGCCTTGGCAGGAATACCACCGGTGGTATATTCGGGCTCCACAACGGTGCGATGAATATCACCCCATCGTTTTCCTTCAGCCAGCAACTCGATCCTTCTTTCCAGCAAAATGGCTTTCACCAGCGCCACCTTATCAGCAAAATCGGCCATAGTATATTGTTCATCGGCCGGTTTTTGTAAAGCCCGGTTGCGAACAGTATTCAACAAATCAACAGCCCTGGCCGATATACCGGCGCCTTGCCGCGCCTCGGCCTCGGCCAACGTCAGCAACACTTCGGCATAACGTATCTGGGGCGAAAAGTCGCCGCGGGTGGTGTAATCACGATATTTATTGGTGAAATAGCTCAGGTTTTCGGTAGAAATATTGCTGGCGCCTGTATCGTACAACACTGTCCGCCGCTTATCATCGCATTTCCAATCGGTATTATTCCAGATAATGGGCGAAATAGCTACCAGCCCCCGCCCCCCCAAACTGGCCGATCCATACATAGCTGCCAGACCACCATTCACACTGGGCGCATCCTGTGCATCGTTCTTAATGGAAAAAATGCTTTCGGTAGAAGCATTGGTGGCAAAGGGACCGTCCACTTCTTCGGTAAGCGACCAGCCGCCAATGGGACTTACAACCGAAGTCCAGTCTAACGGATTCACCGAACCTGGCACCAGTTTATTGCCTTCGGCAATGACACCAGGCCAGTCGCCCATATGCAATTTCACTCGCATCTTCAGCGCAATGGCTGCTGCCTTTGTAGCCCGGGTGGTTTTCAAAACGGCATTGGCTCGGCTGGCGGGCAGATTGGCTTCGGCAAAATCCAGGTCGGCCAGTATCTTCTCATAATCTTCGCTCACCGGGGGACGGCCGGTACTTTGAATCCTGGCCGCCGCCTCGGGACTGGTAATGGCAAAATCACGATAGGGAACACCATCTTTGTTACCATTGCCATCCAGGTAGGGCCGGGCATAATGAATCACGGCTTCATGGTGCCCCATGGCTCTTAAAAAGCGGCATTCTGCCTCGTACTCACTGGCAAGCGCATCCGTAATAATACCCTTGTCGGCCGCGCCCCTGAAACCATCTATACATACATTGGCTTTATTGATCATTCCATATAAATTATCCCACATGGCCACATTATTGGCCGTGGTGGCATTATACGAAGCCTGGTAAGTGATCTGGAAAAAGGCGGCCAGGTTGATCACGTCTTCGCCCCTGGCATCGCCCTGCTCAATATTGGCGGCGCCAAAAGGGTAACCCCTTCGTTCGGTACCACCGGTATAAGGTCCGCTTTGCGCGGCATCGTATACGCCATTTAACGAAAGCAAACAATAGTCGGCGGTACTAAAAGCCATATCGAAGGGTATGGAATTATTCGGTGCTACGTCCAGCACTTTTTTGCAGCCCCACAAACCAAGCAGTAAGGCGGCTATGGAGATTAGAAGTATCTTTTTCATGTTATAATGTTTTTTGACGAATTTGGAAGTCAGCGGTCAGAAGTCTGAAGTAGGAGACCGGATAATACAGGAACTTCTGACTACTGATCTCCAACCTCCGACTTCATCTTTCAAAATCCAACATTCAATCCAAAAGAAATGGTCCTGATTTGTGGTGATACGCTTTGATCAACGCCACCCGATGAAATATTATCGGGGTCGGCGCCGGAATAGCCGGTCCACACATGCAGGTTTTGTCCCTGCACATACAGGCGCGCGCTTTGCACATACCCATTGGTGAGCTTTTGCATGGTTTGCGCTTTCACGGTGTAGCTCAATGCCAGGTTTTGCAGTCGTATATAATCGCCCTTTTCAACGAAACGCGATGTGGCAATACCGCTCTGGTTGATGTTGTTGCCCTGTCCAAAATACAGGCGGGGCACGTCGGTAATATCACCGGGTTGGGTCCAGCGGTTCAGTATTTCCCTACTATTATTCTGAAAGCTCTGGTTCATCAGCGCATCTTGTTTGGTATAGTTCATGATCATGTTGCCGCCCGAGTAGCGGAACATAAAGTCGAGGGTAAACCCTTTATAGGTAAACGTATTCGATATGGCGCCAAACCAAACGGGGACGCCCTGCCCCAGGTTCACCCGGTCGGCAAAACCCATGGATGTGGGGTTGCCCAGGGTACCATCTTCCTTATTGGCCCCATAAAAGGCGCCAATGGAACCGCCCGATGTGAAGTTTTGTTGTACCAGCGTACCATCGGCCTGATAATACATGGGATTGCCATTGGCCTGGTTTACACCGGCATACCTGTAACCATAAATCATATTATAGGCCTCGCCCACTTTGATGAGGTTGTAATTACCATTCTGGATATATTCCACGGGCACACCGTTTACCTCGTACAATTTGGTAACCTTGCTTTTTACATTTGAATAGTTGGCATTCACGTACCAGCTGAAATCTTCTTTATTGATCACGGTAGTGCCTATACTGACTTCGATGCCCTTGTTTTCGGAAGAACCGATATTCTGGAAGATATAATTATTGGGCACACCGGCGCTGAAGGGCGTAGGTACTTCCAGCACCAGATTATCGAGGTTGTTCAGGAACCAGTCGGCGGTTACCTGTATCCTGTTTTTCAACAGGCTCAGCTCAATACCGATATCGTATTTTTTACTGGTTTCCCATTGCAGGTCTTCGGTACCCACAGCATTAATGGCCACACCACTTACATTGCCATAAGGGGCGGGACCAAAAGTAGTAAGATAGGGGAAACCATTGGCCGATGTAAGCACATTGCCCACAGTAGCATAGGATGCTTTCACTTTAGCCTCATTGATATAAGGCGCCAAAGGCCGCCAGAAGGGCTCTTCCGATGGCCGCCAGCCCACTGAAAAACCGGGGAAGGAACCATAACGTTTGTCCTCTGCCAGCGAACTCAGTCCATCGCGGCGAATGGTGGCCTGAAAGAAATACTTATTGTCGAAATCGTAATTGAAGCGGCCAAACAGCGATTCAAAACCATTTTTCGTATAGTTTCCACCGATAGATGGTGTAGCTGCGGTTCCGCTTATGACACCCTCTTTCAGAAAGAAAAGATCGGCAATATTTACACCCGAACCCGAAAACCATTTGGTAGTGGTGGATTGTAATTCGTGGCCGCCGGTAACAAAGAAGGAATGTGAACCTAGTTTGAGGTTGTAGTTAAAATAATTCTGCCATACATAACGCAGAAAATTCTGGTTGGAATTATAGATATAACCATTATTGGAATATCCATCACCATGCCTCGGGTCCCAGCTTTGCAGGCTGTAATCGTTCAACATATCGGCCGATGCCTGGGAACGAATCTTCAGGCCCGCCACCGGCGATAATTCCATAAAGAAATTATTAATGAGCCTGTATTTGTCTGAATACTGCTTGTTATGTCGCAGCGTAAAGGCAATATTGAAGAAATTGTCATCAATCGATTGGGTGTTGGCGCCCGGGGCCATACTGTTGGCACTGGGATAATTGATATTATACCCGGTGGGATGCGATGCCCGGTAGGGACTTACGTTGGGCAGCAAGCGCAGCGATGCGGCAATGGCACCGCCCAGCGAATTGGCGCCATTGTTCTGGTCATAATCTTCCTGGCGGGCCAGGGTAAGGTTATTGCCGAACTTAATGAACTTGTTCACTTCGTGATCCAGGTTCATGCGCACACGGTAGGTCCTGTTCTTATTGCTGATCACCGTACCCTGCTGGTTGGTATAGTTCAGCGAAAAATAATAAGTAGTTTTGGCATTGCCCCCCTGCAGGCTCAGGGTATGGTTTTGTACAAAGGCATTGTGAATCAGGGCCTCGTCGAGCCAATTAGTATGGGTGCCCAGGGAATCCATTTTGGCGCGGGGCGCCAGGCCGGCATTGGCCAGCTTTTCGTTGGCGATGGTCACAAATTCTTCGGCATTCAGCAGGTCCCATTTTTTCAGCACATTGCTGAAGCCTACAAAACCATCGTAATGGACGCGTGTTCTGCCGCGGTCGCCTCTTTTGGTTGTGATCATGATTACACCGGCGGCGGCGCGTGAACCATAGATGGCGGTGGCCGATCCATCTTTCAAAATCTCCATGTTCTCGATGTCGGCGGGGTTGATATCACCCAGCGCATTGGAATTGGTGGTGGAGGCCAGGTTACCCGAAATCACGGGTATACCATCTACCACAATCAGCGGACCCTGGCCCTGGCTGATGGAATTGATGCCGCGAATGAATATGCGCGCGGGCTGGTTCACCAAACCGCTCTGGTTGGTAACCTGCACACCGGTGGCCCTGCCGGCCAGCAGTTTGTCTACAGAAGGTGCCATTAAATTGGAAAACTCTTTCACATCTACTTTACTGGCGGCGCCGGTAAAAGCTCTTTTCTGTTGCATGCCATAACCAACCACTACTACCTCCTGTAATTGTTCGTTTAAGGTAGAGAGTGTGATGGTCACCACCTTGCGGTTACCAATGGCTATTTCGGTAGGCGCCATACCCACGGCCGATACAACCAATATCCTGGCCGACCCGGGCAGGTTCATGGTAAAATGTCCGTCTGCATTGGAGGTGGTACCGTACGATGTGCCTCTGATGAGGATGGAGGCGTTGGGGATGGGACTTCCGTCCTGGCTGGTGACTTTTCCCGTAATAGTACGGGTTTGCGCCAACAGTTGGCCATAGCATAGCCATACTGCCAGCAGCAGCGCTAGCAATTTTCTCATGTGAATTTGGTTTAAGTTAGATACTCAAGATAAGTACACAACAGAGGACATGACAAGTTGGCTTAATGCTGCGGCCTATCCGAACTTTTTTTTACAAGACTTATCAACAAGGTGGGCAGGAATACCAGGTTGGTCAATGTGGCCAGCACCAGCGTAAGCGAGGTGAGCCATCCCAAAGCCTGGGTGCCGCCAAAGCCGCTGAAACAAAAGATAATAAAACCGGCTATGAGTACCAGGGAAGTATAGATGATACTAATTCCTGTTTTGTGTATGGTGTCAATAACAATTTCATGAGGGGTTTTATTGGTATTGAGGTCTATTTCCTGCTTATAATTTACCAAAAAACGAATGGTGATATCGATGGCGATGCCGAGGGCTACCGAAAAAACCAGTACTGTGGATGGTTTAATGGGCACCCCGGTCCATCCCATCACCCCGGCCGTTATGATCAAAGGAATGATATTCGGCACCAGGGAACATAACAAAATTTTAAACGACCTGAACAGGTACAACATACAAAGCGCTATAAGCAGGAAGGCCCAGAAGATACTTTCTTTCAGCCCGTTGATAATAAAGGCGCTGCCCTCCAGGAAGGTAACGGTGGTGCCGGTAAAGGTAACCTGGTAACGGGCGGTATCGAATAACTGGTTGCTCCTGGTTTCGATAGTGCTGATGAGTTCGGGTAGCCGTTTGCTGCCTACATCGGCCATGTTTACGCTGATGCGCGCCTGGCGGCGGTTGCTGTCCATGAATGAGGCCACCACCCTGTTGAAATTATTCTGTTTGTCGCTTTCGTCGCTTTTGCCGCTGAGGTACTGGGCCAGGAAGATCATATCCGGCTCGGTAGGTACCGAGTAGGCCGAACTGTCGCCATTATAATACGCCTGCCTGGCAAACTTCAGCCCCTCCACAATTGAAAGCGGCCGGGCCATTTCGGGTTGTGCGGCAATAAACTGCGACAGCGAATCAATTTTATTGAAGGTTTGCAGCGGGTTGCGACGCAATCCGTATTTCTGTTTGGTATCTACCACTATTTCCAGCGGCATCACCCCGCGGAAATTGGTCTCGAAATATTTCAGGTCGGTATAAATCTTGTCGGTTTTGGGAAGATCATCTACTATAAAACCTACCGACTTCAACCTGAACATACCCGCCACTGCGGCCACCAGCACCAGGCCGGTAATCATATAAATAAGCCGCTGATGATGCGATGACCAGCATTCCAGGCTATCCAGTATGGCCAGCAGCCATTTGTTTTGCAGGTAACGCGTATGCCGCTTTTTGGGATCGGGTAAAAAACTAAGGGTTACTGGTAACAGTATAATGGAAATGAAGAACAGAGCCATGATATTGATACCGGCTACCACGCCAAATTCTTTCAACACCGCACTTTTGGTAAGTGCAAATACCGCAAAACCTATGGCGGCGGCGATATTACAAAACAGGGTTACAATGCCCATACGGCTTATCATGGCCGTTAAGGCAATGCGTTTGCGGCTGTCTTCGCTAAACACTTCGTCGTTTACGCTGTTGTAAGCCGTATGGTATTTATTAAGGAAATAAATACAATTGGGAATGCCTATTACCACGATCAGCGGCGGTATCAGGGCATTCAACAGCGATATTTTATACCCCATCCATTCCAGCGTGCCCATGGCCCATACCACCCCAATAAGCACCACGGCCAGCGAGAGGGCGGTGGCGCTCATGCTGCGGAAGAACACCAATAATATTACGGCCGATAAAATGATAGAGCCCACCAGGAACCATTGCATTTCTGCAGCTACCTTGGTGGCCATATTGGTACGTATGAGCGGTAAACCGCTGTAATGCATTTCCAGGTTATGTAGTTTGCCAAATGCATCGCCCGCGTCCACAATAGCTTTTACTACCTCGTTTCTTTTTTTGCTGTTCAGCACATCTTTGTTGATGCGCACACCCATGAGGTAGGTATGGGTGGCCGGATTGTATAAAAGACCATTATAAAATGGCAGGGCTTTAAACACCGCAGCGGCGCTGTCGAGCACTGGTTGTGTAAGCGAATCGGCGGGAAATACGGGTATGGCGTTCAGTTTTTCGGCCAGTGGGTCTTTGGCCAGGTTGGTAGCGGCCGGAACGCTCAATATATCTTCTACTGCCGGTACGGCCTTCACCTGTTGGGTGAGGGCGCGGTAGCTGTTGAATACGGGTAGTTCAAAAAAACGGTCGGTGGTAACGCCTATCACCAACAGGTTGCCGTCTTCGCCAAAACGGCTGCGAAATTCCTGGTATTCCTGGTATTTGGGATTATCGGTAGGGATGGCCCGCACAAACTCATAGCTCAACTGCACCTTCGACGCATGATAGCCTAAAAATGCCGTAACAGCCAATAACACAATCAGTAATATCCAGCGAAACTTTAATATAAACCGGGCAATTTTCTCCCACATGTACATTTAATTTATCGGCAGCAAAGAAAACCAATTTGAAAAGATTATGGAAGTTTATTTCCCGCATTAACATTTAACTTTGAAGCTATGCTGCAGCGTATCACGGCCTTATATGGCGTAGCGTTCCTTATTCCGTACCTGTTACAGGCTCAATTGCCGCCCATCGGGCAATGGCGTGAACACCTGCCTTACCGGCAGGTGCAGCAGGTAGCAGCTACCAGCAACAAGGTTTGGGCCGCCACGCCTTTCAGCATTTTTTCGGTTGATATCAGCGACAACAGCATTGAGCGGTACAGCAAATTAAACAGCCTCAGCGAAACGGGCATCAGCGCCATTGGCGCCGCCGCCGAAAGCAATGAACTGGTGATTGCCTATGCCAACAGCCATATCGATGTGTTAAACGAGGGCGCCGTCACCAGTATCCACGCGCTGAAAAACAGCACCCACCCCGGCAACAAAACCGTCTATTCCATTTTTGTGCATCACCAACAGGCTTTCCTGTGTACCGGATTGGGCATTGTGGTGCTTGACCTGGCGCGGAACGAGGTAAAAGATACCTGGATCATCGGCCATAATGGCGAGGCCGTACCTGTGCGGTCACTAACCATCAACAGCCATTTTTTTTATGCCGCCACTGACCAGGGGCTGAAAAAAGCCCCTGTCAGTGGCAACAACCTGGCCGATTTCAGGAATTGGGAACTGGTGTATGCCGGTGAAGTAAAGCAGGTAGGCTCGCTGAATGGCCAACTGATCACCTGGCGCAACGATTCGGTGTATATGGATGCCCGGTTTTTATACAAAGGCGCAATCAGGAATATTCATGTTTCTGAAAACAAAATACTGGTCAGCGAGACCAGCCGTGTAGTAGTGCTGAGCAATACGATAGAAAACACCATACCCGGCAGCGCACCCCGTCAGGCCATTATCAAAGACAATGCGTACTGGATAGCCGACTCATTGGCCGGTTTAATCAAATTCAGCAACGGCGCATTCACCAGCTACCTGCCCAATGCGCCCGCAGGCATTGCCACCGGCGCCATGCAGGCCGTCAGGAGTGTGTTGCAGGTGGCCTCGGGCAGCGAAAGCATATTTACCTTCTCGAACAATTCCTGGACTACCACCCAACTGGACAGTTTTCCGAATATCAATACCCTGACCATTGATCCCACAGACAATAGCGTTTGGGCCGGATCTTTTGGCGGCGGCCTGGCGCATATGCACCCCGATAGATCCATCACCATCTATAAGCAGGGTTCCGCCATTCGGCCAGCTTATTTCGATGCCGGCAGTTACCGTGTAAGTGGTCTGGCCTTTGATAAAGACCGCCATTTATGGATTACCAATTCCGGCGCCAACCAGGTCCTGGTGGTGAAAAAAGCTGATGGAAGCTGGCGTACATTTACTATTCCGTTTGTGTTTCCTGAAAATACCGTATCGCAGATCATTACCGACGACCTGAACCAGAAATGGATGGTGCTGCCCAATGGCCATGGACTGGTTTGTTTCAATCATGGTCCATCGGTAGACAATCCCGCCGACGACCAGTGGAAACGCTATCTTAGCGGTGCCGGCAACGGCAACCTGCCCGATAACAACGTGCTGTGCCTGGCAAAAGACAGGAACAATATAATATGGGTAGGCACCACCCGGGGTATGGGCGTTATTCAATGTGCGCAGGATGTATTCAGCAGCAAAGGCTGCGATGCGGTATTGCCCGTGGTGCAGCGGGATAATTTTGCCGGTTACCTTTTTCGCGATGAACAGGTGCAGTGTATTACCGTTGATGGCGCCAACCGCAAATGGGTAGGCACCCGAAACGGGGTATGGCTGATCAGCGCTGATGCAGAAAAAACCATTTACCGTTTTACAGAGACCAATAGCCCTTTATTGAGCAACGATGTCAAACAAATAGCCATCGACCCTGTCACCGGCGAAGTTTTTTTTGCCACTGCCAGGGGCATTTGTTCATTCAGGAGTACCGCCACCGAAACCAGCGATACTGCTAAAAATGTATTGGTATTTCCCAATCCCGTACCGCCTGGTTATTCGGGCGCCATTGCCATCAGGGGCATTGCCAACAATGCCACTGTAAAGATTACCGAGCTGGATGGCCGGCTGTTGTATCAAACCAGGGCTCTGGGCGGACAGGCCATCTGGAATGGTAAAAACTATAGGGGGCACACCATTGCCACCGGTGTATACCTGGTGCTGGTAAGCACCGATACGCACCAGGAAAAACTGGCTGCCAAAATTGTATTTGTTTCAAAATGACACTTCATCATACCAGGGGCATAGTGCTGCGTGTTGTGAAATATGGCGACACCAGTTTGATTGTTACCATATTCACCGAGTTGTTCGGTATTCAATCGTATATGGTGAACGGGGTGAGAACCGCCGGCAAAAAAGGCGGCGGCAAGGCCAACCTGTTTCAGCCGGGTGCTATTCTTGAACTGGTGGTGTATCATAACGAGTTGAAACATTTGCAGCGCCTGAAAGAATACCGGTGGGGTGTACTGTACCAGCATATATTTTTTGATGTGGTGAAAAATTCGGTGGCTTTGTTTATGGTGGAGTTGCTTACCAAAACATTGAAGCAGCCGGAGACTAATACTGAATTGTTTTATTTTGCAGAGGATGCCTTTGTGCACCTGGATGCGGCCAGGGAGCAGGTGCTGGCGAATTTTCCTTTATTCTTTTCCTTGCACCTGGCAAGCATATACGGTTTCAGGTTCAGTGACCGGTATTCCGAAGAAACGCCTTTTTTCGATTTGCAGGAGGGGGAGTTTGTGCATGACCAGCCCGTGCATCCTCATTTTTTAGCGCCGCCATATAGTTATATTACTGCGCAGTTGTTGAAGGTGATGCAGCCGCATGAATTGAATGAAATTAAGTTGAATAAGGAGGTGAGGAGGGTGTTGTTGCAGGCGTATCAAACCTATTATGCGTTGCATATACAGGATTTTGGGGTAATGAAGACCTGGGCGGTGGTGCAGGAGGTGTTGGGGTGAGGGGTGTGGCACCGGGGGGTTAGCAATAGGGGCGTCCCTGTGGCACGCGGGGATTGCTGCTAAAGGAGGCGTTGTACAGAAGAAAGATCTTCGTTTAGAACTAAAATGCCGGGCTTTTTCCCTACCTCAAAACTTCCCAACATATCTTCCATTTGCAGGGCTTGTGCGCCGTTAATGGTTGCCCACTGCAACAGTTCCTGCAAGGTGGCTACATGCTTCAAAGCCCGCATTTCGGCCAGTATACTCAACTGGTGGTTAGAAGCCAGGCTATCTGTTCCCAACACTATACGTTGTGTACGCAATAGCTCTATATTCGGTAAAGGATTACCGATGTATAAATTGGCATTGGGGCAAAGACAAAAACTACAGTATTCCAAACCTGTTACGTCATAGGTAACACAGTTGTGTACGAGTATTGCTGGTTGATGAAAGGTTGGTGGTGGGGAAGGTTTATATGAAGATATATCAATCCCAAGTGCTGCATACAATCGCCGCATATCACCCGTTCCATATTGCATAAATTCTTTCTCTGCTTCACTTTCCTGGTGATGCATGGTTAATAACCGGTTGCCCGGAAACTGAGCAATTAACTCAAACAACTTCGGCGAAACCGAATAAGGCGCATGCGGTACAATAGAACGCGGTTCCGCAAACCGTTCATACACTGCATGCGCAGCGTCAAAACGCTGCTGCGCTGTTGCCGCTACAAACCCGATGGCTTCTATGAAATTATGATAGGCCAGCCTGCCCTGCTTCTTTTGCCATACGGTATCGTCCGTATTGCATATATCCCCTACCGCCACAATCCCTTCCCGCAACATCTCTTCTTCAGCCCGGACTATGGCCTCCTGCACCAGTTCCGGCGCAACCTGCCGTTGCTGTATCACCCGCACCAAAAAATTCACCATACCCGTTCCCGGCGGTATCACCCCCTTCATATGGCTCAACTCCAAATGGCAATGGCAATTCACAAAACCCGGACATAAAATGCCCGCCACTACCTCCACATCGTCCCCGGCCTCAGGCGCCTCTACAATATCAACTATTTCACCATCTGAATGGGCAATCAAAACCTTGTTGTTGCTCAGCCAGTTATAACCTGTAAATAAATGGTCAGCCCGGAACTTTCTGTACCTTATGTTCGCCATGAATCGATTAACTTTGCAATCCTTTTCAA
>Ga0065721_10004087_pt1 | contig 42747 bp, 26 predicted proteins | sample Mesricmetagenome_FD_59108 | JGI IMG/M metagenome (GOLD analysis project Ga0065721, IMG submission 59108) | Mesophilic microbial community from rice straw/compost enrichment Sample: eDNA_1 v2 (version 2) | ecosystem: Engineered > Solid waste > Grass > Composting > Bioreactor | place: USA: Davis... | reverse complement strand
GATGAGAAGGGGATCTTTTCCGCCTCCGCGAAAGAGCCTGCGGCCGATGGCTCCGGCATCGAACGCCGGGAAAGTAGCTCTCGCGAAAACGCCGATTTCTTCGTCGATATCTCCGGCGAAGATGCCGAGGAGCCGCGCTATCTGCTCTGGTTCGCTCCTCGCTCGGAGTTCGATCTCCCGCGAAAGAAAGCCAACACGGCGCCTGACACGCTCCACGCCCACACCGAAGCCGTTTCGGCCAATGCCGCTGCGATTGCCGCGAAGCTTTTCTCTGAAGCTTCCACCGCTGATGCTCCCGATCTTGGCCGCTGCCTTGTCGCGGCTGCGCGCCTGCACGACCTCGGCAAGAATCGCCGCCAGTGGCAGCGCAATCTCGGCAACATCGGCTACGATCCGATGAAACCCGACACGATTCTTGCCAAAGCCGCAGGCAACATGCGGTCACGCAATGTCGCTGAACACTATCGTCACGAATTCGGTTCTCTCATCGACGCCGCAGGCGATCCCACTTTGGCCGGCCTGACGGAAACGGAGCGCGAAATCGCACTGCATCTCGTTGCCGCCCACCACGGGCGCGCACGTCCCTATTTCCCCGCTGACGAGGCTTTCGACTACGCGGGAAACATCGCTGCAGCCGACAGCAACGCCGCGGAAACCCCGCTTCGCTTTTCCCGGCTTCAAAAGCGCTTCGGACGCTGGGGTCTTGCCTGGCTTGAGTCGCTCTTGCGAGCCGCCGATTACGCCGCCAGCGCCGGCATCGTTGCGCCCCCCCCGCCGGAATGTAGCGAGAAACCCACTACATCACCCGAAGTCGTCGTCTTGCCAAGAACGGCAACTCCCGCGCCCTCCGCTACCATCGCGCTTAATCCCGCCAACCCCGGCCACTACTTCGCCTGCTGCGGCCTCTTCGAACTCGCTGCCCGCCTGTCGTCCGACGCCCTCGCTTGGTTCGAGAAAACCGACAGCGGCTTCCGTCTCCACCTCGCCAATATAGCACCGCTCACGGACCTTCTCGGAAAAATTACCGCGGCTACAATCGCCTCACTGAATCCCGAGGATGCCACCGCATCGCCTATTCAGATCGGAGATCCCTTCAATCTCCGCATCGATTGGTGGAAAACCGCTGATGCCGACACTTCTGCCCTCAAAGTCTGGGCCGGCACGATGGAAGCCCCGCGCATCGCTCGTGCCATGCTGAAGGCGATCCGCCCGGAAGACGGCGAAAGAATCCTCTTCAACCTTCGGATCGCCTATTTGCCCGAAAATCCAACCAAGAAAGTCGAGCCGTTCTACTTTGATGCCAACCGTGGTCCCAACGCTGACGCCCGCGATGTCGGTTTCTCCCCCAACGATCTGAGCCTCGAAACCCTCGCCGCGCCTGCCGCCGAGTTTCTCACGCTCGTCGGCCTCCAGCGCGCGATACCGCAGCCATCCACAGCCGGCGACCGCCTCTTCGACTACCGACTTTGGCACACGCCTATTCCCATCTCGCTGCTCGCCGCCGCCATCAACGGCTGCGTCGAGACGCGCCCACTTCCGGCCTTCCGCTTCGAGAGCTGGTATCGGACCAGTCAACGAAAGCACAAGGCCTTCCTCCCTGCGAAACCGTTCTGAAGTCATTTCACTCTCCCCGATACACCCAACCTAGATCCATCATGAGCGACACTAACTCTAGACTCACTCAGTTCGATAGCCTCCTCGCCGCCGACGGTCCCGCCGCGCTTGTCGTTCGCGAACACCTCATTGCTGCGGAAGGTGCCGATGCCGTCGTCTTCCCCGCCACCTACGCCGACGTCGGCTACAACATCGACTACGAAAACTCACGCGAGCGCACGGGACGTAACATCTGCCTCATCGACAGTATCGGATCCCAGGCCAACCGCCTCGAGCCGCTTTTCAAAGAGGCCCCCTACAACAAGCTCGTTCCCCAGATCGTCATCCAAGCGGGCGACAAAGAAATCAACCTCCTCGATGCCGGACATCGCGCAGGCGACGCCATTGCTCGCTGTTCCTCGCTACAAGACGAGCTAAAGGAGGCCTTCACGGCGGGGCTCAAGGGGAACGATGTTCCTCTCGCCAAAATCGCTCCGACCTCGCTCGTCTTCGGCGTCTGGGATTCCCGCGACAGCCAGGCCAAGCGTCCGCGCATCATCGCTTCCACGGTTCGTGCCTACGACGTTCGGAAGCTCACTCGCTCGGCCACTTATATTGCCCCGGTGGATTGCGTCACCCAAGGACTCATCTCGCCCGAAGATGCCGAGAAAGCCTCCAAGGACAGCAAGAATCCGCTCTCCCAAACCGGGCTGGTAAATGCCCTCGCCAGTGAAACCCATGGCGGTGTCATCGCCGATGGCGGCATTCGTCGCGACGCCGTGCTCGCCCTCTCCGCGTTGAAGTTGCTTCGTGCCGACACACCTGAAAACACCACCAAGCTCCAGCGCTACATCCTCGGCCTCGCACTCGTCGCGTTCACCAAGCTCCCGCTGGGCTATTATCGCCAAGGCACGATTCTCGTTCTCGATCCCGAGAAGAAACGCGAATTCCAGTCCGTGAAAGTCGACGGCACGCGTGCCGACGTCTCCACCACGATCACACACGAAGCGGCTCGCAGCTTCGCAGAAGCTGCGGCGAACGACTTCGGTGTCGGTGCGAGCAAGACCGTCCCCTTCGAGTCCGCCAAAGCCAAGAAGGCCATCGACGAAGCGAAAAAGAAGAAAGCCAAGTGAGGTTTACCCATGTCCGTTTTCCTCAGAGTTTCCGTCCGCTTTCTGCTGGACGAGTTTGACGGACGCGGCGACGGCGGCGAACGCGAATGGCCACCTTCGCCGCTGCGTTTGTTCCAAGCGCTCGTCAACTCCGCGGCCCGGCTTGGGATGGCTGCCTTCGGGCCATCGTTGGAATGCCTCGAAAAGCTGCAGCCGCCTCTCATCGTCGCAAGCAAACCCGCCGCCATTCAGCCCAGAAGAGGGGCTACATTTTATGTGCCCAACAACGACGGCGACTTGTGGTTCAAAACCGACAAAAGCGGAGGCAAGCGAGCGGAGAAAAATTTTCGCCCCACCCGCCTCCCCGAAAACGCCGCCGTTCACTACCTCTGGCAGGTCACGGATTCCGCTCCGGGCCACTTGCTCGACCAGATCCAATGCCTGGCCCAAGCCATCTCCGCTTTCGGCTGGGGCATAAACATGGTCGTGGCCGACGCTGACAGAGTTGAAGCGAACGCTTTATCCGATACACCTGCCGATTTCGAAAAGTGGTATCCTACCGAAGTCGGCGGCACCCCGATGCGTGTTCCTGTCGGCGGCACACTCGCCGCTTTGGAAGAACGTCACCAAGCATTCCTCGCTCGTCTTCCCACCGCTCCTGATGGCGTCCAGTATTTCCAGCCGGTGCCACCGCTGGAAAGCTTTCGCATCGTCACCTACCGGCGTGAGTCAGACCTCGCACGTCCACCTTATGCGGTTTTTGCTCTGCGCGAACTCGACGACTCCAAGTTCGCCGTCTTCGATCCGCAATGGCGTCGTCTTCACCTCGCCGGCATGCTGCGCCACACCGCCAGCCGGGACGACTTCGCCAAGGCCCTTGGCTGGGATACCGACAAGGTGAACTCCTTCGTGCTCGGACACGACAAGAGTGATCCCAACGCTCCTAAACCAACAACCAACGCCCCCCGACTCGTCTTCATTCCATTACCATCCATCGAGCCACGAGGAGAAGGTCATGCTCGAGTAATCGGCTCGATTCGACGAGTGTTCGTTACCGTCAGTGGCCCTTGTGCGTCCGATGAGTTTCAGCGAATCGTGCGTGCCCTCGAGGGCCGGGAACTCATCGACGAGAAACTCCAACGCCCTATCGCGTTCCTCCGACGCCAGTCCGAGAATGATCGAGCCATTGACGCCTATTTCTCGGTTCGTGATGCATCTGCGGTATGGGCCACAGTCACACCCGTCGTGCTGCCTGGTCACGACGATCCGCGCAAACTACGTCGGCGTTTGAGCGACATTAACGCGCCCCTGTCCGCAGACGAAAAAGCACAGATCGTCCGAAAACTCGACGAGCGAATCGAACGCCTTCTCCGCAAAGCCTTCCTGGATGCCGGTCTGCCTCCACAACTGGTCGCCGATGCGGACCTCCAGTGGCGCAGCTCCGGTTTCCTCACGGGTGTTGATCTCGCCTCACGCTATTCGGCACCCGATCAGTGCCGTCGCTTCCGGCGAGTGCATGTGCGAGTCATCTGGCGCGAGCGAGGTCCCGACGGCCAGTGGATTCCCAAGAAAATATCCGGTCCACTCTGCATTGGTAGCGGACGATACTCGGGCCTCGGCCTTTTCGCTCCGGCATAACAGCCCCCCCGTTAGTCTTTGCCCCCATGCCGGCCGATCAACTTGCATTTTCTTTCGGCTCCTCGACGGATTTGCAACTTGGGCAGCACGATCCGATCGCATCGCTTCCGCTTTTCCGCGACGAGATCTCCCGCGTGTGGGGATTGCCGCTCGGCGAGCGCGTCGAAATCACCTTCTGCCCCGCTTTCTCGGTCCCGGCCATCACGGGTCTGCTCGAACTCCGCGCCTCGCCGACGCGTTACCCGTGGGATCCGCACGAGCCTCTCGCGCTCCGCATCGCCGGTTGCGACTTCATCAGCCGCGACATCGAGCGGTGGACGCTGATCTGATCCATGCAATCCTCCGACACCGCTCCTTCCCCCGATCCACAGGAGCCGTTGCCGGCGCGGATGCTGAACGAGTTCGTCTATTGCCCGCGGCTCTTCTACTACGAACACGTCGAGGGCGTTTTTATCCACAATGCGGATACGCGTCGGGGCGCCGCCCTTCATAAGCGCGTGGACTCCGGCAAGGGAGAGCTCCCCGTGGCCACACCCGCGGCGGAGACTGAATCCCAGACGGCGGACTCAAAATCCGAAACCGGAAACGCGACCGCGCCGCAGACCGAACCGGAGACGATCCACTCCCGCTCCGTCTCGCTTTCCTCCGATCGCCTCGGCGTCACCGCAAAGATGGATCTGGTCGAGGTCCGCACAGGCAACGATCCGTCCGATCTTTTGGCCCCGCTCTCGGTCACGCCGGTGGACTACAAGATCGGCGCTCCGCGCGAGGGCGAAAACGGTCCCGAGATCTGGGACGCCGACCGCATGCAGCTCGGTCTGCAATGTCTCATCCTGCGCGACAACGGCTACACCTGCACCGAAGGCGTCATCTACTATCGCGCCACGAAGCAACGCGTCACGCTTCCCGTCACCGCCGAACTCGAGGCGTGGATCGAAGCCCAGATCGCCGCCGCACGTCGCGTCATGACGGGCCCGATTCCAGCGCCGCTGGTGGATTCACCCAAGTGCGCCCGTTGCTCGCTAGTCACCATCTGTCTGCCCGACGAGACGCGCATGCTCCATGACGCGCCCTCGCATCCCGACGACGAAGATTCGCCCGCCACGCAACAGACCTTCGGTTTCGATCGCGAGTTTGGATCGGTAAACGAGCGTCCGCTTCGCGCCCCCGATGGCGGTGCTTCCTCCGCGAGCAGCGCTCATCCCGCGCCCACGCAGCCACGCCGCCTCATCGCCGCGCGGGACGACAAACGACCGCTCTATATCACCACCGCGGGCGTGAGCGTGGGGAAAAAATCCGAGCTCGTGCAGGTGAAGGAAAAGGGCGAGGTCGTGGCGGAGATCCGCATCAGCGACCTCAGCCACGTGGCGGTCTTCGGCTCGGCGACCGTATCCACCGCACTGTTACAGACTCTGTGCGAGAAGGATATTCCCGTCAGTTATTTCTCGAGCGGCGGCTTTTTCTACGGGCTCACCCGCGGCCAGAGCCTGAAGAACGTGTTCACGCGGATCTCCCAGTTCGAGGTCGCGGCCGATCCGTCCGCCTCCCTCGGCATCGCGCGGCTCATCGTGAACGGGAAGATCCGCAACCAGCGGAAACTGCTCATGCGCAACCATGCCTCGCCGCCGTCGCTGGCGATCGCACGGTTGAAGCATGTCGCCGAGGCCGCGTTGGAGGCGCGCGACAACGCCGAGCTGCTCGGCATCGAGGGCGTCGCGGCGCTCGTGTATTTCGAAAACTTCGCCGGCATGCTCAAAACCGGAGACAACGCCGACGAGGCGCTTGTCGGCGATCATGGCGAAGGAGCCGCGCGGGCGGCGGACGTTGAAGACGCGGAGCCCGGGAACATCGAGGGGACCGCGCCGGCGAAGCCTTCGCGACGAGGCAGAAGAGACGCGATCGGGCAGCAGTTTTTCACGTTCGACTTCACGAGGCGCAATCGACGTCCGCCCAAGGACGCGGTGAACGCGCTGCTTTCGTTTGGTTACGGTTTGCTCGCTCGCGACTGCACGGTGGCCGCCCATGCGGTGGGCTTCGATCCCTACGTCGGGTTCTATCATCAGCCCCGTTTCGGGCGCCCCGCGCTGGCGCTCGACCTGATGGAGGAGTTTCGGCCGCTGATCGCCGATTCCGTCGCGATCACGCTGATCAACACGAAGGCGATCGGGCCGGGTGATTTCGTGCGCGCCGGGGACGCCGTCAACCTGAGCGCGGCGGGGCGGAAGCGTTTTTTCACGGCCTACGAGCAGCGGATGAACACGACGATCGTGCATCCGGTGTTCGATTATCAGGTGAGTTATCGACGGGCATTGGAGTTGCAGGCGCGGCTCCTGGCCAAGGCGTTGACGGGGGAGATCGAGCAATACGTGCCGTTCACCACGCGATGAAATGCGACGAGGCGACGCCAGAGGCGGAACGAAGGGGAAATGATTTCTCCAACTGCCAAATCTGTGCTGACATAAGCAACCGTTTCCGCAAAAACTGAAGGCTGTTCGGCCATGCGAAATACCTACATCGTGAGCTACGATATCGCCGATCCGAAGCGGTTGCGGAAGGTGTTTCGGACCTGTCAGGACTACGGCAATCATCTGCAGTATTCAGTTTTTGAATGCGACCTGAGCGCCACCGAACGCGTGGAGCTGGAAAGCAAGCTGAAGGAGATCATCCACCACGAGGAGGACCAGGTGCTGTTCATCTCGCTAGGGCCGGTGGAAAGCCGGGGAGATCGGACGATCACGGCGCTCGGACAGGCGTATCACCATTTCGACCAACCTTGTTATGTCGTATAAGCAGACAGGGCACGCCGCGGCGACGCGGCCGTTTTTTGAAAGCGGGTGTGCGAGCGGGAGCATGGTCGAGCTCCCCGCCCCGCCGCTCGCACCGTTTACATCAAGGAGTTACGAAATAAATAGTAGTCGTCGGGCGATGCCGAGTCCGGCAAAACCATCCCCGCTCGCAAATCGCGTTTACGCTCGCCGTCCCACAACGGGTTACCAATGTGGTCACTCCGCGCTCTCACGAGCGCGGCTCCGTTGAAGCNNNNATGGCGCATGGCCGTCCCGCCTGTGCTGGCCCGACACTCCGCGCTCTCACGAGCGCGGCTCCGTTGAAGCGAGGAGAAGGATGGCGCGCGCATAGTGGATGCCGAGTCACTCCGCGCTCTCACGAGCGCGGCTCCGTTGAAGCTGGTCCACTCCCCCAACCATGCCTAGGGACTCAAAGCACTCCGCGCTCTCACGAGCGCGGCTCCGTTGAAGCTGGGCCTTTCCCGGCCGCAACCTCTCGCGCGATCCGCCACTCCGCGCTCTCACGAGCGCGGCTCCGTTGAAGCCAGCCGAAGCAAGACGGTATTTGGGTCAACGTTCGCCACTCCGCGCTCTCACGAGCGCGGCTCCGTTGAAGCACGTAAGCAGCCAAGTCCTCATCGGTGACGGAGGGCACTCCGCGCTCTCACGAGCGCGGCTCCGTTGAAGCGCGTCGCCCCGCCGCAGGCCGGTATTCGCCGCCAGCGCACTCCGCGCTCTCACGAGCGCGGCTCCGTTGAAGCAATGCGATGTCGTTGCCGTCGGCCTTGACCGTCGGTCACTCCGCGCTCTCACGAGCGCGGCTCCGTTGAAGCTCCCTGAGGAGGTCATCGTCGGGTATCGGCAGAGCAACACTCCGCGCTCTCACGAGCGCGGCTCCGTTGAAGCCGGTCTTCCCAAGGGTTCACTCGCCGGTGAATGCGGTCACTCCGCGCTCTCACGAGCGCGGCTCCGTTGAAGCCTCGCCCTCCTCCGCGCCAAGGCTGCGCTTACGACCCACTCCGCGCTCTCACGAGCGCGGCTCCGTTGAAGCGCGTTCGGAGGTGGTGGGGGTGAGGAGCCAGCCCTTCACTCCGCGCTCTCACGAGCGCGGCTCCGTTGAAGCGCCGGCAGAATCACCGACGGGTCGTAGTCCTCCGCCACTCCGCGCTCTCACGAGCGCGGCTCCGTTGAAGCTCGATTCCATCGGAATCGGCGGAACCCAGGCCCTTCACTCCGCGCTCTCACGAGCGCGGCTCCGTTGAAGCGACGCCGAGACCGCGGCCGACGCCTTGCGCGGCGTCCACTCCGCGCTCTCACGAGCGCGGCTCCGTTGAAGCCGGAGACCGGGCTCTTGGAGCACGATGACGTTGGCCCACTCCGCGCTCTCACGAGCGCGGCTCCGTTGAAGCTCGGCTTTGCGGGCGGCGTCCTGCGCGGCCTTCTCCTCACTCCGCGCTCTCACGAGCGCGGCTCCGTTGAAGCGCGTAAGAGGCGGACGCGAAGCGCTGGGCGAAGATCCACTCCGCGCTCTCACGAGCGCGGCTCCGTTGAAGCGCGGTTTCGGCAGCCTGTCTGATGCGGCGAAGGAGTTCACTCCGCGCTCTCACGAGCGCGGCTCCGTTGAAGCCAGGAGCTGGATCGTGTCCTCCGTGGACTCGGCCCACCACTCCGCGCTCTCACGAGCGCGGCTCCGTTGAAGCGAGGCTCACTTCGCACCTCCTTCCTGAGCGCGGGCGGCACTCCGCGCTCTCACGAGCGCGGCTCCGTTGAAGCGTTACGGGCGAAGGACTTTCCGAGCTGTCCGACGCCACTCCGCGCTCTCACGAGCGCGGCTCCGTTGAAGCGCGTCGTTCCAAGCATGGGACGACGTAAAGGACTTCACTCCGCGCTCTCACGAGCGCGGCTCCGTTGAAGCAAGGCCCCCGACTACCTGGCCGCCCGGGACGCCGCCCACTCCGCGCTCTCACGAGCGCGGCTCCGTTGAAGCTTTAAGACAAGCGGACCATCGCGCCTTTTCGTCGCCACTCCGCGCTCTCACGAGCGCGGCTCCGTTGAAGCACGTAGACCGGACTTTCCACGAACTCGGCGTCGATCACTCCGCGCTCTCACGAGCGCGGCTCCGTTGAAGCCCCGGTATGCCTCACCCCCCGCACGGTGCGGGGAAGGTTCACTCCGCGCTCTCACGAGCGCGGCTCCGTTGAAGCAGGGCGACGCCAGCGCCGACGATGGCGGTGACGCCGGCACTCCGCGCTCTCACGAGCGCGGCTCCGTTGAAGCCCTTCTTCATCCGCGTTTATCACAACTGCTTGGGGCACTCCGCGCTCTCACGAGCGCGGCTCCGTTGAAGCGCCGGCGTTGTTCTGCGCGCGCGTGATGTTCCCGTTCACTCCGCGCTCTCACGAGCGCGGCTCCGTTGAAGCATCGTGTGATCAGGGCAGGAGGTTGCCGCGGACCAGCCCACTCCGCGCTCTCACGAGCGCGGCTCCGTTGAAGCTCCGATCCCCACCACTTACGGGCGGAGGCAAGGACGGCACTCCGCGCTCTCACGAGCGCGGCTCCGTTGAAGCGCCTCGTCGCGATGTTGCGCTGGTTCGTGTTGGCCGGCCACTCCGCGCTCTCACGAGCGCGGCTCCGTTGAAGCTTGTGCAGCACGCACCACACCTTCACGGGTCGCTTCCACTCCGCGCTCTCACGAGCGCGGCTCCGTTGAAGCCCGGTAGGCATACCGGCGTGCCGGTGGAATGCCGCACTCCGCGCTCTCACGAGCGCGGCTCCGTTGAAGCCGGTTGCGGTTGCGGGTTGTCGGTCGGTGCGAGGCGGCCACTCCGCGCTCTCACGAGCGCGGCTCCGTTGAAGCGATCACGCGCAGGCCGCGAACCGCCGGCTGCGTGCCCACTCCGCGCTCTCACGAGCGCGGCTCCGTTGAAGCCTGAGGGTTCGGCGCGAGTGTTTTCGGATCGGCCCACTCCGCGCTCTCACGAGCGCGGCTCCGTTGAAGCCTTTTGGATCAGATAGCGCCCATTTGGGCTTGCGCGCACTCCGCGCTCTCACGAGCGCGGCTCCGTTGAAGCGATTCGCGGCCTCTTGATTCTGCCGCGGCCTCTCGCCACTCCGCGCTCTCACGAGCGCGGCTCCGTTGAAGCCAGAATAGCGACGGCAGTTACCGCGGCTGCCGACGCCACTCCGCGCTCTCACGAGCGCGGCTCCGTTGAAGCCATTGGTGTTTTCATCGAGCCGCCTCTTACGCGAATCCACTCCGCGCTCTCACGAGCGCGGCTCCGTTGAAGCGCGGCGGCGTCGACTGGGACGACCTGCCCGAGTCGTCACTCCGCGCTCTCACGAGCGCGGCTCCGTTGAAGCCGGTTGGTCCGGCTCCGAAATCGATTCCGGCGCGGCACTCCGCGCTCTCACGAGCGCGGCTCCGTTGAAGCAGCCATGACTATGTGCGGTAGACCTCTGCTTGGGCCCACTCCGCGCTCTCACGAGCGCGGCTCCGTTGAAGCCAGGCCAGTGTCACGCTGGCCAAGAGCTCCAAGCTCCACTCCGCGCTCTCACGAGCGCGGCTCCGTTGAAGCCCGTTCGGCGCGATATAGTCGCACATCGTGCCCGGTCACTCCGCGCTCTCACGAGCGCGGCTCCGTTGAAGCGGTTTCACCGGCGAAACTGTGCGCAAAATCGCCCGCGCCACTCCGCGCTCTCACGAGCGCGGCTCCGTTGAAGCGACGATTCAAGCGCCTTTCTGGCACGCCGAACGCGTCACTCCGCGCTCTCACGAGCGCGGCTCCGTTGAAGCCCGGCTTCGATGCTCCAGGTCGGCTGGGTTTCATCCACTCCGCGCTCTCACGAGCGCGGCTCCGTTGAAGCGTGAGTGTGATCCAAGACATGGCGGGTGCGGGGGCGCACTCCGCGCTCTCACGAGCGCGGCTCCGTTGAAGCGTGAAGGAGCAGGAGCGCATCAACGCCCGCCTCAACCACTCCGCGCTCTCACGAGCGCGGCTCCGTTGAAGCCTGGCCTCCTCCGCCGCCTTGGCCGAAGCCTCCCACCCACTCCGCGCTCTCACGAGCGCGGCTCCGTTGAAGCTCGAAATCAGGCCTTGAGACGAACGGGACGTGCGGCACTCCGCGCTCTCACGAGCGCGGCTCCGTTGAAGCGGGCGTATCGCCGAGGAGAGTGTTGAGCACGTCGTCACTCCGCGCTCTCACGAGCGCGGCTCCGTTGAAGCTCCAGAATCCGTCTGGTAATGATGGCACGATAGGGTCACTCCGCGCTCTCACGAGCGCGGCTCCGTTGAAGCCGGGTTGCCTGTGGCGGGCGAAACCCCCGCCGCGGCCCACTCCGCGCTCTCACGAGCGCGGCTCCGTTGAAGCCGGACTTACCGAGGCGCAAGCCAAGTCGGCTTGCTCACTCCGCGCTCTCACGAGCGCGGCTCCGTTGAAGCGTTGGTTGGTTATGGATGTATAGGTTCGTGGTGTCCTCCACTCCGCGCTCTCACGAGCGCGGCTCCGTTGAAGCAGGTGACGCCAGCTTAGACGGCGGCGAGAGCGGCACCACTCCGCGCTCTCACGAGCGCGGCTCCGTTGAAGCAGTTATTCGTATTATTAAGTCGTTCGTCCCGACTATCACTCCGCGCTCTCACGAGCGCGGCTCCGTTGAAGCGGCGACCTCGCCAATCCGCAGGTGTTCAACGTGGAGCACTCCGCGCTCTCACGAGCGCGGCTCCGTTGAAGCTACCCTTGGGAGAAACGCAACGCGCTCATCTGCGGCCACTCCGCGCTCTCACGAGCGCGGCTCCGTTGAAGCGTCGTGCCCGCGATGCGTCGCTACTCGAAGGCCGCCACTCCGCGCTCTCACGAGCGCGGCTCCGTTGAAGCCGCGGCTATGTAATCGCTAGCACCACTGGATCAGGGACGCACTCCGCGCTCTCACGAGCGCGGCTCCGTTGAAGCGTCAGTGGGTCGAGCTCAATAACGTCATGCCTTCGCCACTCCGCGCTCTCACGAGCGCGGCTCCGTTGAAGCCGGTCCCACGCCGCCTTGTCGAAGGCCAGGGCGCGGCACTCCGCGCTCTCACGAGCGCGGCTCCGTTGAAGCGGCGGAGACGGCGGCGTTGCCTCTGGCACGTTCACAGCACTCCGCGCTCTCACGAGCGCGGCTCCGTTGAAGCAATACGCTGTCGGGCAGCTCCGCCGGCACACCGGCCGCACTCCGCGCTCTCACGAGCGCGGCTCCGTTGAAGCTCCGATCTGCACGGTGTCGACAGCCAGAGTCTGGTCCACTCCGCGCTCTCACGAGCGCGGCTCCGTTGAAGCACCGCGGGCGACGCCTGGGTGGTCACGGGCGAGCTGCACTCCGCGCTCTCACGAGCGCGGCTCCGTTGAAGCCCAACCATGAGCAAGTCAACTAAAGCTGCGAAAGCCACTCCGCGCTCTCACGAGCGCGGCTCCGTTGAAGCATGGGAGGTCGTCGTCTATCCCGAGGACGTTACCCCACTCCGCGCTCTCACGAGCGCGGCTCCGTTGAAGCATCGTGGCCTCGGTCTTCGACCACGGTGAGAGGCGACACTCCGCGCTCTCACGAGCGCGGCTCCGTTGAAGCGCGCCCTGCTCAGCCCTTGAGGATGGCGACGTGCTCCACTCCGCGCTCTCACGAGCGCGGCTCCGTTGAAGCCCGTAGGCGCGGTGCGTTTTCTCCCAGCGCTTGATCACTCCGCGCTCTCACGAGCGCGGCTCCGTTGAAGCCGGCGGACGGCGGGAGGCGTAGGCCGAGGGATTCGGCCACTCCGCGCTCTCACGAGCGCGGCTCCGTTGAAGCCCGAATGACCTTCGGAACGTGGGCGCAAGCGGGAGGCACTCCGCGCTCTCACGAGCGCGGCTCCGTTGAAGCAAACACGAAAAGGACTCGCTCGGCCGATGGAAAAACCTCACTCCGCGCTCTCACGAGCGCGGCTCCGTTGAAGCTTCCGATGTCCGCGTTGCGGTGACTGGCGCGGGGTCCACTCCGCGCTCTCACGAGCGCGGCTCCGTTGAAGCCGCGCGGTGCCGGTCCACTCGCGCCGAAAACCGGGACACTCCGCGCTCTCACGAGCGCGGCTCCGTTGAAGCTTCTGTGGCGGCTGGCGTTTTTCAACACGCCCCGTGCACTCCGCGCTCTCACGAGCGCGGCTCCGTTGAAGCCCGGCGCCATGCAATCGCGAAGCACCGGGGTAGCCCACTCCGCGCTCTCACGAGCGCGGCTCCGTTGAAGCGGACTTTTTCATACTATCACCGACTTCCGGCCGGACACTCCGCGCTCTCACGAGCGCGGCTCCGTTGAAGCTATTCGATCCGCGAATACGCGCCCAGCTTCAGGAGCGCACTCCGCGCTCTCACGAGCGCGGCTCCGTTGAAGCTCGACGGATGGAAATGGCGCTCGCCAGTTTTCGCTGCACTCCGCGCTCTCACGAGCGCGGCTCCGTTGAAGCGGCCCGAAACTCGGGGCGCGTCCCTGACTTCGCCATCACTCCGCGCTCTCACGAGCGCGGCTCCGTTGAAGCTTAAGTCGCGAGGACATCGACGCCGCCCGCGCGCAGCACTCCGCGCTCTCACGAGCGCGGCTCCGTTGAAGCCGTTTCGAAGAGCTGATGACGATGCCGCTCGCCGGCACTCCGCGCTCTCACGAGCGCGGCTCCGTTGAAGCGTCGCAGCCTCAGCCGCGCGAATCCTCGACGTGCTTCGCCCACTCCGCGCTCTCACGAGCGCGGCTCCGTTGAAGCCTCTACGGCCCGAGCGGCAGCGGGAAGACGAAGACGGCCGCCACTCCGCGCTCTCACGAGCGCGGCTCCGTTGAAGCGAGGCCTCGCCCTCGTCGGAGGCCTCGCGCTCGGTGCCACTCCGCGCTCTCACGAGCGCGGCTCCGTTGAAGCTTCCACTGGCGCTTTATCCCTTGGTCGCCCCGGCTCCACTCCGCGCTCTCACGAGCGCGGCTCCGTTGAAGCTGGGTGAGCGGGGTGAACTGAACCTGACGGGCTGCACCACTCCGCGCTCTCACGAGCGCGGCTCCGTTGAAGCGAATGGGCCATGACCGCACCGGGGATCAGGTCGGCCACTCCGCGCTCTCACGAGCGCGGCTCCGTTGAAGCCGCCGTGCCCAGCTCGTCTCCGAGAGCCGGGATTGGGGCACTCCGCGCTCTCACGAGCGCGGCTCCGTTGAAGCTGGAACGGGGCCTTGATCCGGCTGCCCACGCGCGCCTCACTCCGCGCTCTCACGAGCGCGGCTCCGTTGAAGCAGCGCCGCCGCGCTGACGGTCACCGAGACGAGCGGCCACTCCGCGCTCTCACGAGCGCGGCTCCGTTGAAGCGTCGTCGCGCACCTTGCCGGTGTCGATGGGTGCCACCACTCCGCGCTCTCACGAGCGCGGCTCCGTTGAAGCCAGCTTCCGGAACGGGCGCGAGGCGGGGCCGATGGGGCCACTCCGCGCTCTCACGAGCGCGGCTCCGTTGAAGCCCGGTCGGCGAGGGCGAGATCATGGTGACTGGCAAGCACTCCGCGCTCTCACGAGCGCGGCTCCGTTGAAGCAAGCGCGCGAGCCTTCGCCGCGGCGCTCCGTTTTCGCCACTCCGCGCTCTCACGAGCGCGGCTCCGTTGAAGCCTCCGGGCTGCAATCCAACTCAACGAAGATTTCCTCACTCCGCGCTCTCACGAGCGCGGCTCCGTTGAAGCCCGCGCAACTCCTCGCACCCGCCGGCCAAGACCCCCACTCCGCGCTCTCACGAGCGCGGCTCCGTTGAAGCACACCCCCTTCCTTCACGCTCGCCTCGAAGCAGCGCGCACTCCGCGCTCTCACGAGCGCGGCTCCGTTGAAGCGGTCGGTGAGGAGATTCGCGCCGCAGTCCATACAGACACTCCGCGCTCTCACGAGCGCGGCTCCGTTGAAGCGATGAATGTCGCGCCATGCGTTTGGAGCGCGAGAACCACTCCGCGCTCTCACGAGCGCGGCTCCGTTGAAGCATGGGTATGGGAAAAGCTCATTCGCCGCCCGGACGGGCCACTCCGCGCTCTCACGAGCGCGGCTCCGTTGAAGCTCGTCGTCGACGAGCTCACAGAGGAGACGCGGTGCCACTCCGCGCTCTCACGAGCGCGGCTCCGTTGAAGCGCGCGCCTTCTCCCGCGCCCGAACCGGTCGGCGTGCACTCCGCGCTCTCACGAGCGCGGCTCCGTTGAAGCGCCATCCGGGCCGCGCACCGTCCGGCCCGCGAGCGCCACTCCGCGCTCTCACGAGCGCGGCTCCGTTGAAGCGTCCCGGTCGACGGCATATCGGCGCGCGAGACCACCACTCCGCGCTCTCACGAGCGCGGCTCCGTTGAAGCGTAGCCTCACGCAACACCGCCCGAAGATCCGCCAGCACTCCGCGCTCTCACGAGCGCGGCTCCGTTGAAGCCCCGGCTCGTCAGCAATGAATGCCTCGACGACGTACACTCCGCGCTCTCACGAGCGCGGCTCCGTTGAAGCAAGGGTCCCTCCACTTCGGACTCCGACGACCAGAAGCACTCCGCGCTCTCACGAGCGCGGCTCCGTTGAAGCAATCTCGGCGCTGAGGGGCGCGGCGGCGGCGGTAGCCACTCCGCGCTCTCACGAGCGCGGCTCCGTTGAAGCCAGTTCGCGCCCGCCTGTAACAGAGGCGGGCGTTTCCCACTCCGCGCTCTCACGAGCGCGGCTCCGTTGAAGCCGCCATTCTCAGACCACGGCTCGCACCGTGACGACGGCACTCCGCGCTCTCACGAGCGCGGCTCCGTTGAAGCATGGTGCAGCAGGGCTTCAACGCGGCGACCGGCCGCCACTCCGCGCTCTCACGAGCGCGGCTCCGTTGAAGCCGCGGCGACGGCCGCGGCGCTATCGGGTCCCATGGGTCACTCCGCGCTCTCACGAGCGCGGCTCCGTTGAAGCAGCTTTGCGGGCGGCGTCCTGCGCGGCCTTTTCCTCACTCCGCGCTCTCACGAGCGCGGCTCCGTTGAAGCTGCGCGGCGGCCAGCATCTCTCCGGAGAGCTTGGCCACTCCGCGCTCTCACGAGCGCGGCTCCGTTGAAGCGAGGGAGACGCTTATAACACTCCAGCTCTTTAATTAGCACTCCGCGCTCTCACGAGCGCGGCTCCGTTGAAGCTTCGTGCGCGCTCCGCTTCGTCCGTGACAAGCGCGGCACTCCGCGCTCTCACGAGCGCGGCTCCGTTGAAGCGAGCGCGCCAATTTTTCGTGCGCGCTCCGCTTCGTCCACTCCGCGCTCTCACGAGCGCGGCTCCGTTGAAGCGTTTACACACCTCAAGTCGTCGCCATCGCCTCTTCCCACTCCGCGCTCTCACGAGCGCGGCTCCGTTGAAGCTTCGTAGGGGAGCACGTAGTCGCGGACGGCATCGGCCCACTCCGCGCTCTCACGAGCGCGGCTCCGTTGAAGCCGGAAGCTAAACGCATCCATGCCATCGGCGGCACGTCACTCCGCGCTCTCACGAGCGCGGCTCCGTTGAAGCAAGCGCAAACATGCAGCGTGCAGCAGCGCGAGCAACCACTCCGCGCTCTCACGAGCGCGGCTCCGTTGAAGCTCCTCACACCACACCACCACACACCATGAGCACCATCCACTCCGCGCTCTCACGAGCGCGGCTCCGTTGAAGCTTGGTAGGTAAGGTCTGCACGGATGTTCACCAAGCCACACTCCGCGCTCTCACGAGCGCGGCTCCGTTGAAGCACCTACGGCGCGAACGGTTGGCATCCCCACAAGCACCCACTCCGCGCTCTCACGAGCGCGGCTCCGTTGAAGCGGTCGTCCCGACAATCATCGGACGCGGGTTGCGCCACTCCGCGCTCTCACGAGCGCGGCTCCGTTGAAGCATGGCGGGGGAGTAGGAGGTGGCGGCGCCATTGGGCCACTCCGCGCTCTCACGAGCGCGGCTCCGTTGAAGCCATGCGCTCGCCGCATGGCGGAAGCACTCGCCGCAGGCCACTCCGCGCTCTCACGAGCGCGGCTCCGTTGAAGCCCGTCGCCAGCGGGCGGCCTCGTGCGCGTCACCGAGCACTCCGCGCTCTCACGAGCGCGGCTCCGTTGAAGCGAGATCTTGGAGAGCATGCGGATCAGGCCTTGGCTTCACTCCGCGCTCTCACGAGCGCGGCTCCGTTGAAGCGAGGTGCTCCGGTCGAGGCGTGCCGGTGAGCGCCCCACTCCGCGCTCTCACGAGCGCGGCTCCGTTGAAGCTATTCATGTGCGGACTACGCGAATTGCGGTTTCCCGCACTCCGCGCTCTCACGAGCGCGGCTCCGTTGAAGCCTCTTCTGCTCCTACGCCTACGGCTGGGCGCTGCGCCACTCCGCGCTCTCACGAGCGCGGCTCCGTTGAAGCAACACGACCATGTTGGCGCGCCTCTCCACTCCCATCACTCCGCGCTCTCACGAGCGCGGCTCCGTTGAAGCGTTGTAGTCGAGGCCGATGAGTTCGGCCCCGGGCAGCACTCCGCGCTCTCACGAGCGCGGCTCCGTTGAAGCAGTGGCCGGGCGCTAGGCTACGGCGGAGTTCGAGGTCCACTCCGCGCTCTCACGAGCGCGGCTCCGTTGAAGCCGGCCGGTGCCATCGCCGCCACCGCGTTCGCCGCCGTCACTCCGCGCTCTCACGAGCGCGGCTCCGTTGAAGCGCGACGGCGATAGCGGCGAAGGAGTCGGCGAGGTCGAGCACTCCGCGCTCTCACGAGCGCGGCTCCGTTGAAGCCAAGCGCCTTCACCGCCACGCTTCGCCGTGTTTGCGATCACTCCGCGCTCTCACGAGCGCGGCTCCGTTGAAGCTTTGCTATGATTGGTGGTGTACTCGGTGCAATTGCTCACTCCGCGCTCTCACGAGCGCGGCTCCGTTGAAGCCCGAAGGCCACGAAGGCTGGATCCGCCTTCATCCGCACTCCGCGCTCTCACGAGCGCGGCTCCGTTGAAGCTTGTCGGGTGGGAGCTATCCGATCTATTCGGGCGCGCACTCCGCGCTCTCACGAGCGCGGCTCCGTTGAAGCAGGCGCGCCGCGAGCGAGGTTGCGCGCTCCGCCAGCACTCCGCGCTCTCACGAGCGCGGCTCCGTTGAAGCCGTGTTCAGGCGATAGACCACGTCCTCGAAGTCGAGGTCACTCCGCGCTCTCACGAGCGCGGCTCCGTTGAAGCACCGGTGGGGGCAAGACCGTGGTATTCACCTGCCTGCACTCCGCGCTCTCACGAGCGCGGCTCCGTTGAAGCCCTCCTTTACCGGGACAGCTGACGACACGACCACGGACCACTCCGCGCTCTCACGAGCGCGGCTCCGTTGAAGCGCGGAGAGTGATGGCGCACGCATCGTGGATGCCGACACTCCGCGCTCTCACGAGCGCGGCTCCGTTGAAGCTCGGTGGGGAGGCCAGCGCCGAAGCTGCCCATGTTCACTCCGCGCTCTCACGAGCGCGGCTCCGTTGAAGCTCGTCCACCATGCTTCGCGCGGAGGAATCCGGCGGCACTCCGCGCTCTCACGAGCGCGGCTCCGTTGAAGCAGGTTGCGGCGGGTGTTGCGGACGTTCGCGGCGTCCACTCCGCGCTCTCACGAGCGCGGCTCCGTTGAAGCTTCACCCTGTATGCCGTGGCTATATGGCGCGGCTTCACTCCGCGCTCTCACGAGCGCGGCTCCGTTGAAGCCGGCGACAGGCTGGATTCCCGGAGTAGGTGCGCCCGCACTCCGCGCTCTCACGAGCGCGGCTCCGTTGAAGCAAGACACGGAAGAAAACACAGAGTAACAAACGGCGACACTCCGCGCTCTCACGAGCGCGGCTCCGTTGAAGCAGCCGAGCGAGTGGCCGGCGGACGTGCGCGAGCTGGTCACTCCGCGCTCTCACGAGCGCGGCTCCGTTGAAGCGAAGGGCCATCTCGAGAGCGCGCTCCTCGAGGCCTTCCACTCCGCGCTCTCACGAGCGCGGCTCCGTTGAAGCTGTTCTCCATCATCGCGCTGATCGCTGTGCTCTGCAGCACTCCGCGCTCTCACGAGCGCGGCTCCGTTAAGGCCGTCGAAACAGATTCGGCGATCCCGCACGCCGCCTCGCTCCGCAGCGGCGATCACGCCCAGATCGCGCGGCCGCTTTGCTACCTCCTGCGCGCACGATCGTGAAAGTCGGGTAAACGCCCGGGAAATCGTGCGAAAGTGGCGGACCGACGCGGGGTTTTGCAGACTTGCGGAGTGAAACCCGGGAGATCCAAATCCATCCCTCGCTACCGATGATACCCCTGCCTCAGTTTCCGTGGGTTTTGCCGTCCGCCGGCCGGATGCCGAACGGGGTATGGACGCAATTCCACCCCGAAGCACGGAAGGGAGCGACCTAACGTCATGGGCGGCGAGCCTGACACCAGACATCCCCAATCCCCGAACCGGGGGCACGACGCCGCGCAACCCGATCCGCGGCCTCCCGCGGCCTCCATGCCCGCCGGCGGACCGGAGGCGGCCGGCGGACGCCGCTGGCAGGCGCCGGACGCCTCGGAGCTGACCCACTCCTTCCCCGGTCTGCGCGTCGCCGCGTTGGCGGGCGTCGGCGGCATGAGCGCCGTCTATCGCGCGGAGCAGTGGCGGCTCGGCCGCACCGTGGCGGTCAAAATCCTTCCCCTCGCGACCGCTCCCGACGGCGAAGCACGCGAACGTTTCGAACGCGAGGCTCGCATCCTCTCCGGGCTCAATCATCCGCACATCCTGCAGATCCACGATTTCGGCTCCTTGCCCGACGGCACCCTCTACCTCGTGACCGAATGGGCGAGCGGCGGCGATCTCTCGAAGCTCCTCGATGGAAAGGCTCATCCACCGGGACAAGTCATCGCCTGGGTGAAGCAAATCGCCGCCGCGCTCGACGCCGCCCACGCCCGCGGAATCATCCATCGTGATCTCAAACCGGCCAACGTGCTCGTGTTGAGCGACGGTCGGCTGACCTTGGCGGATTTCGGCCTGGCCCACGCGGGCACGGGAGGTTTCGCCACCGGGCTCACCGTCACCGGGGCCATTTTCGGCACGTTCGAATACATGGCGCCCGAGCAGATGGAGTCGGCGGGACGGGTGACGCCGTCTTCCGACCTCTACTCGCTCGCGGTGATGACCTATCAGATGCTGACCGGACGCGTGCCGCGCGGCGCCTACGCCCGTCCGTCGCGCATCGCTCGCGTGCCGTCCGAGGTCGACGCGTTCCTCGATCGCGCGATGTCCAACGATCCCGCGCAGCGCCCGGCGAGCGGCGCCGAGTTCGGGCGGCTCCTCGAACAGGCGTGCAACGCGCCCGCGCGCCGACGCCAGCGGCAGCTCATCGGTCTCGGCGTGACGCTCGTCGCCTTGGCGCTGGTCTGGGCGCGCGCGGAAATCCGTCGCGCCGAACGGGAAGCCGCCGCCGCCGAGGCCCGTTCGGCCGCGCTGGTCGCGGAGGCTCGGCTGCAGGAAGCCCGTCTGCAAGAGGCCCGCCGGGAACGCGCCGAAGCCCTCGCCTTGGCGGAAGCCGCGCGCGCCGCCCAAGCCGCCGCGGCGGATCCAAACACGCCACCGGCCCAGGAAACCGAGCTTGCGACGGCCGATCCCTTTGCTTCGCCGCCTCCAGATGAAACGGACAACCCATCGGGCGAAGCCGGGGAAACCAACACGTCCGCGACGCATTGGATCTGGGTGCTGCCGAACGTGGATCCACGGGCGGACGCGCGGAGCGGCGAATGGAGGATATCCCGCGGCGAGCTCATTTCGGACGAAGGACGCTGCTCCCTTTCCCTGCCGATCCGCCCCGCGATCAACTACGACGTGGCGATCGAGTTCACCCGAAACAGCGGAAGAAATTCCGTCGCGGTTTTTCTGCCTACGCTCGCCGGGGTCGGTTCCTTCGAAGTCGACGCCTGGGATCTCGGCATCGGCGGGCTCCAGTTGATCAACGGGCAGGACATGCGTCGCACCGAACGCTTCTTTCCCGCCCGGCTGGAAAACGGCCGAAAGTATCGCCTGATCCTCGAAGTGCGGGGCAACCGCGTGAACGCGACATGGGATGGCGAAACGCGTATGAGCTGGGACGTGTCGGATCAACGGCTGCGCATCCCGCCGCTCTGGCCGGTGCCGCCGGAAATCGGGCTCGGCATCGGATCCTGGATGAGTTCGGTGACCTTCCACCGCATCGCCTACCGCGCCCTGCCCATGCAGGACTCCGACCGCTAGGCGCTGTCTTCAAAATAAAGCCTCCCGGGAGCCTCCCGGGGAATGACCGCCCAAAGACGCAAGCGGGGCAAAGTGTAAGCAGAGCCCTCGGATATCTGGTTGAATCTGGCGGCTGCCACGACTCCTGGCCGCCAACCCATTTCTAAGAAAACATGAATGACGGGGCTTGGGCGACGTTGCGCCCTCCGACTGCGTTTTCCCGCGGTCTTTCGAACACCAACCGTCGGCGCGGCGTTCCGTTGGGCGCGCGCCTCCTCGAAAAGCTCCGGGAAAACGCCGGCGATCGCCCGCAACAAAAAGACGGGCGGATTTCTCCGCCCGTCGTCTTCCTTCAAAACCGTGGGAGCGGCCCGAATCAGCCGATGATCAGCGAGGAGCCGGTCATCTCCGCGGGCTTCTCGAGGCCCATGAGATGGAGCACCGTCGGCGCGATGTCGGCGAGGCGGCCGCCGGAGCGCATCTTGGTGGCCTTGGTGAAACCTTCGCCGACGACGAAAACCTCGACTAGGTTGAGGGTATGCGCGGTGTGCGGCCCCTTCAGCTCGGGATCATACATCTGCTCGGCGTTGCCGTGGTCGGCGCAGACGACGGCGCGGCCGCCGACCTGCTTCACGGCATCGAGAAGCTCGCCCACCCCGGCGTCGGTCGCCTCGACCGCCTTGATGGTGGCCGGAAGGGAGCCGGTGTGGCCGACCATGTCGGGGTTGGCGTAGTTGACGACAACGAGGCCGTATTTGCCGGAGAGGATGGCCTCCTTGCTGACCCGCGTGACCTCGGCGGCGTTCATCTCGGGCTGGAGGTCGTAGGTCGCGACCTTCGGGCTGGCCGGGCAGGCGCGCTCCTCGCCGGGGAACGGATCCTTGTTGTAGTTGTTGAAGAAGAAGGTGACGTGCGGGTTCTTCTCGGTCTCGGCGCAGCGGAACTGCGGTATCCCCGCTTTGGATACGACTTCGCCGAGGATGTTTTTCAGCTTGGGCGGCTTCGGGGAGATGATCTGCACCGGAAGGCCCGCCTCGTATTCGGTCATCGTGGCGTAGTAGAGGTCGAGCTTGGGGCCGCGGTCGAATCCGGAGAAGTCGTCGAGCACGAAGGCCTTGGTGATCTCACGCGGACGGTCGCCGCGGTAGTTGTAGAACACGACCACGTCGCCGTCGGAGAACTTCGCGAGGGGCTGGCCGTCGGCGCCGAGGATGCCGGTGGCCGGGATGAACTCGTCGCCCTTTTGCGTCTCGGAGAGCGGATTGTCGTAGTAGTGCCGCACGGCGGCCTCGGCGGAGGTCGCCGTGGCGGCGTAGGCGCGGCCGGTGAGGCAGTCGTAGGCCTGCTGCACGCGCTCCCAGCGGTTGTCGCGGTCCATCGCCCAGAAGCGGCCGGTGATGGTCGCGATGCGGCCGTAGCCGCCGAGTTCCTTGATCTTGGCCTCCACCTGCCGGACGTAGCCGAGGGCGGAGGTCGGGGGCGTGTCGCGGCCGTCGGTGAAGCCGTGCACGAAAACGCGATCGGCGGCGACGCCGTCCTCCTTCGCCTGGGCGAGGAGTCCGTAAAGGTGCTCGAGCATGCCGTGCACGCCGCCGTCGGAGACGATGCCCATGAGATGGAGCTTGGCGGCGGGATTGGCGCGAAGGCGGGCGATCGCGCCCTGCCAGGTGGCGTTGCCGACGAGTTGTTTCTCGGAGAACAGCTTGTTCAGTCGGACAAGCTCCTGGTCCACGACGCGGCCGGCGCCGATGTTTTCGTGCCCCACCTCGGAGTTGCCCATCTGCCCCTCGGGCAGCCCCACGTCGAGACCGCTGGCGGAAACGTAGGCGACCGGCGCGGTGGCCTGCAGGGCGTCGTCGGCCGGCTTCCGGGCCTGGGCCACGGCATTGAAGGCGGCCTGCTCGGCGTGGGGATTACGGCCCCAGCCGTCGCGAATGATGAGGAGAACGGGTTTACGCGCGGTGCTCATGTGGTGGTGGTGAAAAGGGTGATGGCGGAAACAAAACCAAGAGGGATGACGCAGGACCTCGGGCGGGGTCAAGGAAGCCGCTTCCATCCCCGGCAATTGGCAGCGGAATGTTGGAGGCGTTTTTCGAAATCATGGGCCGGGGGTTGCGTGTCGCGGACAAACCGCGCCCGCCGGCCGCGTCGCCGGACGCCGACTCCCGCGAACGAGCCCGCGGAGCATGTCCCCGCCTCGTCGCCGTGCCGGCCTTGTCCAGCACAAAACCGATCCCCCTCGCGCCGACCACGCGCATCGTCCGCCAAAGACCGCGCAGTCGGACGAGTCCCGATCGTTTACGCTCCAGGCCCTTATGTCGCCCCTTCCCTACGATCCGGGACTCTCCTCCGCCGGCGTCGCGCCCTTTCCCCGCGGCGCCGCCCTCCTCACCAACTCGTTCCTCAACAAAGGCACCGCCTTCACCGAACGCGAACGCGACGCCTTCGGGCTACGCGGCCTGCTGCCTCCGCGCGTGTTCACGCTCGAGGAACAACTTGTCCGCGTCCTCGGCAACCTCCGCCGCAAGGAGTCTCCGCTGGAGAAGTTCATCTTCCTCACCACGCTCCAAAACCGGAACGAGACGCTCTTCTACCGTCTCGTCCAGGAGCACGCCGAGGAACTCATACCCATCATCTACACGCCGACCGTCGGCCAGGCCTGCCTCGAATACGGCGCCATCTTCCGTCGGCCGCGAGGTCTCTTCATCAGCATCCGCGAAAAGGGCCGCGTCGCCGAGATCCTCCGCAACTGGCCGGTCAACGACGTCCGTATGATCGTCGTCACCGACGGCGAACGCATCCTCGGGCTCGGCGATCTCGGCGCCCTCGGCATGGGCATCCCCGTCGGCAAGCTTTCCCTCTACACCGCCTGCGCCGGTCTCCATCCCGCCTACGGGCTGCCCGTCACCCTCGACGTCGGCACCGACAACGCCGCCCTGCGCGACGACCCGCTCTACCTCGGCCTGCCGCAACCGCGCGTCCGCGGCGCCGCCTACGACGAGTTTCTCGCCGAGTTCGTCGCCGCCGTCCGCGAGGTTTTCCCCCGCGCCCTGCTTCAATGGGAGGACTTCGGCAACACCAACGCCTTCCGCCTCCTGCACGAGAACCGCTCGCGCGTTTGCAGTTTCAACGACGACATCCAGGGCACCGCGGCCGTCGCCGTCGCCGGTCTCCTCGCCGCCCTGCGCGAAACCCGAGGGAAACTCGTCGAGCAACGGATCCTGTTTCTCGGCGCCGGAGAAGCCGGCACCGGCATCGCCGATCTCTACGTCGCCGCCGCCATGTCGGAAGGCTTGTCCGAAGCCGAGGCGCGCGCCCGCTGCTGGTTCGTCGACTCCGAGGGGCTCGTGGTCAAAAAACGGCCCGGCCGCCCCCTCGCCCGCCACAAGCTTCCCTACGCCCACCACCACGCGCCGCTGCGCTCGCTCGCCGAGGCGGTCGACGCCGTCCGGCCCACGGTCCTCGTCGGCGTCTCCGGCCAGGCATCCACCTTCACGCCGGAGATTCTCCGGAAGATGGCGAAGCTCAACGAACGCCCCGTCGTCTTCGCGCTTTCCAACCCCACCAGCCAGGCCGAGTGCACCGCCGAAATCGCCTACCGCGAAACCGAAGGGCGGGCGATCTTCGCCAGCGGCAGCCCGTTCGCCCCGGTGAAGTTCGGCGACCGCACCTTCGTCCCGGGCCAGGGCAACAACGTCTACATCTTCCCCGGCGTCGGCTTCGGCGCCCTCGCCTGCGGCGCCCGCGAGGTCACCGACGCCATGTTCCTCGCCGCCGCGCGCCGGCTCGCCGAACTCGTCACGCCCGAGGATCTGGCGATGGGCCGAATCTATCCTTCGCTGACGCGCATCCGCGAGGTCTCCCTCGAGCTCGCCGTCGCCGTCGTCCTCGAGGCGCGTCGTGCCGGTTTGGATACGATCAAGCTCCCCGAGGATCCGCGCGCCGATCTCGCCGCCCGTCGTTTCGAAGCCGTCTATCGCGAATACGCCTGAACCGTCCCCGCGCGGCCGGCGGCCGACGGCGGAAACACCTCGGCCTCCGCGCTGCGTATCGCGCGCACGCCCACCCAGACGCTCGACCCGACCATGAGCAGGGCCGCGGCCACCGGATGCAGGAGGCCCGAGGCCGCCAACACCATGCCGGTGGCGTTGTAGCAAAACGCGAAGAGGAGGTTGCCCCGCAGATCCCCCACCACGCGCCGCGCCACCGCCACCGCCTCGGGCAGCCTCCGCAGGTCGTCGCCCGCGCAGACCGCCGCCGCCGAGGCCCGCGCCAGCTCGCTTCCGCCCCGCAGAGCCAGCGAGCAGGCGGCCTCCCCCATCGCCGCCGCGTCGTTCACCCCGTCTCCCGCGAAAAGCACCACGCGGCCTTCCCTCGCGAGCGTCCGCACGCGCGCCGCCTTCTCGGCCGGGCTCAAACCCGCCCGCACCGGCGCGCCCTCGATCTCCGCCGGCGCGGCGCCGTCGCCCGTCAACACCTCCAGCCCGAGCCCGAGCGCGCCCAGCCCCCGCATCGTATCGGCCAGGCCGATACGCCATGCCTCGCCGAGCTCGACGCTCGCCGCGAGTTTTCCCTCCGCCGCCACCCAGACGGTTTTTCCGTCCCCCGCCCCGGCGTCCTCCGCCCCGGGCGCGACGAATCGCCGTTCGCCCACCCGCACCAGCCCCCGGCCTTCGACCCGCGCCTCCACGCCCAGCCCCGCCACCACGCGCAGCTCCGTCACCTCCGGCGGACGCGGATTCGCCCGCCCTTCGTCTTCGATCTCGGCGACGAGGGCGCGGGCGACGGGATGCGGCACACCGCGCTCCACCGCGGCGACAAGACGTTTCAGCTCCATTTCCCTCCCCGCCCATCCGGCCTCGAAACGCCAGCCTTTCACCGCCAGCCGTTCCTCCGAAAGCGTGCCGGTCTTGTCGAAGCACACCGTGTCCACCTTCGCCAGGGTGGCCAAAAAATCGCCGCTGCGCGCGACGATTCCCATGCGCGCCAGCCGGGCCAATCCGCCCCACACCGCCACCGGCGTCGCCAGCCCCATCGCGCAGGGGCAGGCCACCAGCAACACCGCCATCGAGTTGAACAGGGCGCGCTCCCAGCCCGCCCCGCCCCACCACCAGCCGATAAAGGTCAGGGCGCTCACGCCGGTCACGATCGGCAGGAAATACGTCATCAGGCGATCCGCGTGCGCCTGCAGCGTCGAGGGCGCCAGCCGCGCCTCCGCCACCGCGCGCAACATCTCGTCGAGACGGCGCGCCCCCGCCCGCGCCTCGATCACGAGACGCCCGTCCACCGCGTGCGTGCCCGCCCAAACCCGGTCGCCGGGGCCGCGCGCCACCGGACGCCACTCGCCGGTCATCGCCGCCTCCTCGACGTAGGAATTTCCCTCCACGATCACGCCGTCCACGCAGATCGCCCCGCCCGGGGCCACCCGCACGCGCTCGCCGCCGCGCAAACTCGCCACGGGCACGGTCTCCTCCCGCCCGTCGTCGGCCAGCACCACGCAACGCTCGAACTTTTCCGCCACCGCGTCCGCCGCGCGCAACGCCGCCGCCCGGCTCTTCGCGCCGACCATCTTGCCAAGCGTGTGCACCACGATCAGCACCGCCACCACCTCGTAATACACCGATCCGGTGCCGGTGAAGGTGCTCACCATCGATCCGCCAAGCGCCCCGAGCAGCGTCACGAGAAACAGCAGGTCGATGGAAATCCGGCGCGCCCGCAGCGCCCGCCAGGCCTCGCCCAGAAGATCCCGCCCGAGAAACGCCAGCGTCGCCAACGCGCTCGCGAGCAAGCCCCCGTGCACCAGCCAGTAGCTCGCCCCTTCCGCCGGAGTGAGGTTGACCGCCAACGAAAACACCATCGCCTGCCCCGCCACCGCCAGACCGACGCCGATCCGCAGCCAGGCCCGCTGCACCGCGCGCGCGTCGGCCTGCACGCCGGGCTCGAGGTTGTCGGATTGGGAGAAGTCGTCGCTCATACGGAAACGCGGGCGGGGAATGCTAAGCCCTCCGCCGCCTTCGCGCGGTTCGCGAGACAAATTTCCACCGCCTCCGATTCGACGAATCGCGCGTTCCGCAAACACTTCATGACATGCCCTCCCACGAGCCCATCCCCGACACCGACGGCTGGCGTCTGGACAACAGCTACGCCTCGTTGCCCGCCGTGTTGCACACCGCCCTGTCGCCCACGCCGGTGCGCGCCCCCCGGCTCGTCCTTTTCAACCGCCCCCTCGCCCTCGACCTCGGCCTCGATCCCGACGCGCTCCCCGGCCTCGACGGCGCCGAGATCTTCGCCGGCAACCTGCTCCCGCCCGGCGCCCGGCCGCTCGCCCAGGCCTACGCCGGCCACCAATACGGCCACTTCACCCCGCTCGGCGACGGACGCGCCATCCTTCTCGGCGAACAGATCACGCCGCGCGGCGAACGTTTCGACATCCAGTTGAAGGGCTCCGGCCCCACCCCGTATTCACGTCGCGGAGACGGACGAGCCGCGCTCGGGCCGATGTTGCGCGAACACCTGATCGGCGAGGCGATGCACGCCCTCGGCATCCCCACCACGCGCAGTCTCGCCGTCGTCGCCACCGGCGAGCGGATCCTGCGTCAGGACGGGCCCCAGCCCGGCGCCGTGCTCACCCGCGTGGCCGCCAGCCACATCCGCGTGGGCACCTTCGAATGGGCCGCCGTGGTGGCGCACCAGACCGACGACACCGCCCTGCGCGCGCTCTGCGAGCACACGATCCGCCGCCATTATCCCGAACTCGCCGCCCGGGAAAACCCGCCCCTCGCCCTCCTCGAAGCCGTGATCGATCGCCAGGCCGCGCTCGTCGCCCGCTGGATGTCGGTGGGCTTCGTGCACGGCGTGATGAACACCGACAACATGGCCCTCTCCGGGGAGACGATCGACTACGGCCCCTGCGCCTTCATCGACGCCTACGATCCCGCCACGGTTTTCAGCTCGATCGACCACCACGGGCGCTACGCCTTCGGCAACCAGCCGCGCATCGCGCAGTGGAATCTCGCCCGTCTCGCCGAGGCGCTCCTTCCCCTTCTCCATCGCGAGGAGGCCGCGGCGGTCGAACTCGGCAACGTGGCCGTGCAGGGTTTCTCCGAACGTTTTCTCCGGCACTCGCTCTCGCTCATGAGGAAGAAGCTCGGGCTCTTCGACGAGGAGCCGGAGGACCAAGAACTCGTTGAAAACCTGCTCGCATGGATGCAGCGCACGCGGGCCGATTACACCAACACCTTCGCCGGCCTCTCGACGCCCGACACCTCCACGCTCGCCGCCCTCTCCGACGAGGAGTTTCGCGCCTGGCACGCCCGATGGACCGCGCGCCTCGCGCGACAACCGCAAAGCCCGGAGGAATCGCTCGCGCTGCGACGCGGGCACAACCCGGCATTTATCCCGCGCAACCACCTCGTGGAGGCCGCGCTCGCCGCGGCGCTGGAGGAGGACCTCGATCCGCTCGAGCGCCTGCTCGACGTGCTCGCCTCGCCCTACGACCACGAACGCGACGCGCCGGAATACAAGTCGCCCGCGCCGCAAAGCCTCGAGATTTACCGGACGTTCTGCGGGACGTGAGCGTGGAAAGGTGGGGCGGGTCCGTCTCGAATTACGAAAGAGAATCGCCGCTCCGGCGCGGCGCGCCCGGCGGTCGCGCCCTGCCTGGGCTACGACTTTGTTTGAGGTTCTCTACAGCCGTCTACAACCGGCCCGTGAGGGCCATGATGATCAGCACGATCAGGATGAGACCGAGGACGCCGCTCGGGCCGTAACCCCAGCTCCGGCTGTAGGGCCAGGTCGGGATCGCGCCGAGGACAAGCAGCAGCAGGATGATCAACAGGATGGTGGAGGTGCTCATGGGAAAAATAGGGGAAGACGAAACGAGGGCGGTGAACGAGGCGGGGGGAAACGGCGGAAAACTCAGCCCGTCATCGCCGCGCGCAGGTCCTCGTCGAACGGCAAGGTGTTGGCTCCGGCGGTCTCGTCCTGCCGCCGCCGTCGCCGGTAGAGCGTGGTCTTGTTGATGCCGAGCAGCCGCGCGGCCTGCATGAAGCTGCCCGCCCGCTCGACGACGCGCCGGATGTGCGCCTCCTCGAGCGTGGCGAGCGTCACGAAATCCCCCACCTGCGGAGTCGCCGCCACCGGCGTCGCGGAGAGATTGGGCAGATCGGCGAGCCCCACCTCGTCGCCTTCGCAAAGGATGACCGCGCGTTCGATGCAGTTGCGCAGCTCGCGCAAATTGCCCGGCCAGGAGTGGCGTTGCAGCGCCATGCGCGCCTCGGGGGAAAAACCCGAAAGTTTTCGCCCCGAGGCCTGCGCGAACTCGGCCAGGAGCTGCCGGGCCATCGGCAGGATGTCCTCCGGACGTTGCCGAAGCGCCGGCAGCTCGAGCGAGATCACGTTGAGCCGATAAAACAGATCTTCCCGAAAGCGGCCCGCGGCGACCTCGGCGGCGAGATCGCGATTCGTCGCCGCGATGATGCGGATGTCGGCCGAGCGGGTGCGCGCCTCGCCGACGCGTTCGTAGCAACGCTCCTGGAGCAGGCGCAGCAGCTTCGGTTGCAGGGCGGGAGGCAGTTCGCCGATCTCGTCGAGGAACAAGGTCCCTCCCTCGGCCGCGGCGACGAGACCGGCCGCGTCCGAAACCGCGCCGGTGAAGGCGCCGCGCACGTGGCCGAAGAGTTCGCTCTCGAGCAACTGCGCCTGGAGGCAGGGGCAGTTCACGGTGACGAAGGGGCGCTCGCGACGCGCGCTCTGATTGTGGATGCTGCGCGCGAGGTGAGTCTTGCCCGTGCCGTTTTCCCCGAGGAGGAGGATGTTCACCATCGTCTTCGCGGCCTTGGCGGCGACGAGCAACTGACGGCGAAGCAAGGGGCTCTTCGTGCAAAGCTCGGTCGGCGGAGAGCCGGCGGGCTTCGCCGAAACCGGGGCGGACGCGACGACCGCGGGGGCTTGTCCCTTCGGCGGCTCGGACGCGGCGGGCTCGCCCCGCGGGGCGGACTCCTCCGCGTCCAGGGCCACGCGGGCCAGCGTCTCGCGAGCAACATCGATGTCGATCGGCTTCATCAAGGTTTCGACCGCGCCGCCGGCCCTCGCGTCGGCGACGCGCGCCTCTCGGGAGGTCATGGCGACGACGGGCACCGCGGGCGCCAGCCGCCGCAGGCGCGCCAGCACCTCGGAGGATTCCTCCGATCGCATTTCCCAATCCAGCAGCGCCACGTCGTATTCGCGCAGATTGGGCACGCGGCCCAGCTCCGCGAGGGAACCGACCAGGGAGGGTTGATCGGAGGCGTTCGCGAGACCGAAAGCCATCAGACGGCGCATCCGCGCCTCGTCGCCGACAAGGAGGATTTTCATGGTTGGGGATCGAGCTAACCGTTGATGATTTCCCCGCCGTTCGGGTGCAGGACCTGGCCGGTCATGTAGCTCGAATCGGCGGAGGCGAGGAACACGAAGGCCGAGGCGATCTCGGCGGGCTCGCCGGCGCGCGCGAGGGGCACGTCGGAGCCGAATTTGGCGACCTCCTCCGGCGAGAAGGTCGAGGGGATGAGCGGGGTCCAGACGGGACCGGGAGCCACGCCGTTCACCCGTATGCCCCGCTTTGCGAGGGAAAGGGCGAGCGAGCGCGTGAATCCGACGATGGCGCCCTTCGTCGAGGAGTAGTCGAGGAGTTTGGCGCTCCCTCGATAGGCGGTGACGGAAGTCGTGTTCACGATCGCCGCGCCCTTTTTCAGATCGGGCAACGCGGCGCGCGTCAGCCGGAAGTAGGCGAAGATGTTGGTCTGAAACGTGCGTTCGAGCTGTTCGTCGGAAATGTCCTCCAGCGATTTCTGCGGATGCTGCTCGGCGGCGTTGTTCACGAGCACGTCGAGACGCCCGAAGGTCTTGAGGACTTTCTGCACATGGCGTCGGCAGACCGCGCTGCGCGAAACGTCGCCGGGCAAAAGCAGGCAGCGGCGCCCGAACTCGCGGACGCGCGCCTCGGTGTCGCGCGCGTCGTCGGTTTCCTCGAGGTAGGCGATCGCGACGTCGGCGCCCTCGCGGGCGAAGGCGATGGCGACGGCGCGACCGATGCCGCTGTCGCCGCCGGTGATCAACGCCACCCTGCCCTTGAGCCGATCCGCGCCCTTTTCCTCCGGCCGCTCGCTTCGCGGGCGGGGGGTCATCTGCGTTTCGCGGCCGGGACGGCGCGACTGGGATTGCTGGGGACGTTGTCGGCGGGGCGTTTCGGTTTTGGTCGGCACGTCCCGACTATGCTCGACGGCGCGCGCCCCGAAAATCGGGGGCCACGCCAAGCCCCGGTCCGTGAAAAGCCCCACGGTTCCACGGGTTTGCCTCCGTCGCGACGGAAGCTCTGCGGTCCGCCCGGATGGGCGCGATGGCACATGCCCCGATGCCGACCGGGCGCCGACGGGCTTACGATTCCGACATGAACACGCAAAGCCTTCAAACCATCGCCGAGGTCGTCTCGAACAACGGCCGCGCCGGCGTCGTCGAATCCTCCGATCGCGCCCTTCGCTACGACTTGGCCACCGAACAAGCCCCCACGCCCGAGCATCTTTTCGCCGCGGCCTACGCCGCCTGTTTCCACTCCGCGTTGAAGCACGCCGCGGAGGTGGCGCATGTCGAGATCCCGGGTTCCTCGATCATCGCGCGCGTGGGCCTCGACGACGACGCCTCCGGCGGCACCTCGCACCTCACGGTCGAGCTGCGCGCCGCCATCCCGGGCGTCGACAGAAGCACCGCGGACAAGCTCCTGCATCAGGCGCACTCGACCTGCCCCTACTCGCGCGCCGTGCGAGGAAACGTCGACGTGAAACTCGCGACCGACTGACATCCCGCGACCGTGTCCACGACGATCGCGACACGTCCACCGGTCCGGGGGCCGGGGATTTTCCGAGACGAGACCACCGGGTCCGTCCCGAAAAATCCGCGTCGGCTTGTCAGTCCGGAACCGCGCACGTTTTGCTCCGGTCGCGCTGCCGCCCACCCCATCAACCCGCCAACCACACCCGTCATGTCCGACGACCTCGCAGCCATCCTCGACGACATCAGCCTCCACATCGAACGGGAGATTTCCAAGGTTCCCCCTCCGGTCGCCCGGGCGCTCCTGCGCGACGACTCCCCGTTCTCCACCATGGAGCTGTTGCGCATCCTCGCGCAGCCGGAAAAGGCGGCCGATCTCGTGGGTGTCGACGTCCGTGCCGGCGCCACGCAAACGCACGGGAAGGCGAGTCCCGCGTAGGATCGTAGGATTCGCGTTCGGCCTGCCGCCCGGCGCGGAATCGAACGACAGATCGAACTCGAAAAAGCGCGAAGGGCCTCGGCCTTCCGCGCCTTTTCGTTTGCGCCGAGGAGGAATGGGCCGGGCGTTTCCGATGAACCCGCATCCTGCTTCCGCGACGTAAAGATGCGGCCGGGCCGGTGGTCCCTCCCGTCTTTAACCGCAGAGCGCGGCCACTGCCTTAGGTCTTCGTCCGCTGACGAAATCGCCGCGAGCGCGCCTGGTCGGCCGAACCTTCCCGAAGCATGAACACAAGGAGACTGCGCGCGGGCAGGACGTGACGCACGTCGCCCGCCACCACCGGCGGCTCGGCGAGAAATCCCTCCTCTCGCGAGGTGTCGATCAACAGCGCCCACTTGGCGCGGCGCGAAGACGGCAGGCGCACCTGCACCTCCTCGTGGTGCGAATTGAACCAGAGGAGAAATGTGTCGTCGCTCAGCGGACGCCCGCGCGCGTCGGACAAATGAAGCGCGTCGCCGCAAAGCATCACGCCCACGACCTTCGCGAAATCCGCGCCCCACGCGGCGTCGTCCATCTCCTTCCCGTCGGCTCCATACCAGGTGATGTCCTTCACGTCGCCGCCACGCAGCGGGCGGCCCTGGAAAAACTTCGGCCGGCGAAAAACCACGTGTTCGCGGCGCAGCTCGATGAGACGGCGGGTGAACTCGAACAAGGCGTCGCGCTCCGGCGCCGCGTGCCAGTCGAGCCAGCTCAGTTCGTTGTCCTGGCAATAGGCGTTGTTGTTGCCCTGCTGGGTGCAGCCGCGCTCGTCGCCGCCGCGCAGCATGGGCACGCCCTGGGAGAGCAGCAGCGTGGCGAGCAGGTTGCGCTGCATGCGACGACGCAGGGCGAGCACGTCGTCCGGCGCGTCGAGCCCCTCGTGGCCGCAGTTCCAGGAGTTGTTGTTGCTCTCGCCGTCGCGGTTGTCCTCGCCGTTCGCCTCGTTGTGGCGCTCGTTGAAGGAGACGAGATCCCGCAGCGTGAAGCCGTCGTGCGCGGTGATGAAGTTGATGCTCGCGGTGGGCGTCTTGCTGCTCGCCTGGTAGAGGTCGGCGCTGCCGCAGAGCCGGTGGGCGAGATCGCGCATGAGGCCGGCGTCGCCCTTCCAGTAGCGACGGATGGTGTCGCGATAACGGCCGTTCCACTCGGCCCAGAGCACGGGGAAGTTGCCCACCTGATAACCGCCCTCGCCGACGTCCCACGGTTCGGCGATGAGCTTCACCTGCGAGACGACCGGATCCTGATGGATGACGTCGAAGAAGGCGCCGAGCTTGCGGACCTCGTGCAGCTCGCGCGCGAGCGAGGAGGCGAGGTCGAAGCGGAACCCGTCGACGTGCATCTCCGTGACCCAGTAGCGCAGGCTGTCCATGAGAAGCTGGAGCACGCGCGGATGCGGCACGTCGAGCGTGTTGCCCGTGCCGGTGTAGTCCATGTAGTAGCGCGGATCGTCGGCGACCTGGCGGTAGTAGACGAGGTTGTCGATGCCTCGGAAGGAGAGCGTGGGGCCGAGGTGGTTGCCCTCGGCGGTGTGGTTGTAGACGACGTCGAGGATGACCTCGAGCCCGGCGGCGTGGAGGTTCTTCACCATCGCCTTGAACTCCTCGACCTGCGCGCCGCGATCGCTCTCGCCGCCGAAGCGCGCCTCCGGGGCGAAGAAGCCGATGGTGTTGTAGCCCCAGTATTCGCGCAGACCGCGGTCGAGCAGATGCTGCGAGTCGACGAAGTGGTGCACCGGCATGAGCTCGATCGCGGTGACGCCGAGTTTCTTGAAATACTCGATCGCGGCGGGGCAGCCCACGCCGGCGTAGGTGCCGCGCAGATCGGCGGGCACGGCCTCCCAGAGCTTGGAGAAACCGCGCACGTGGAGCTCGTAGATCACGGTCTCGTGCAGCGGACGCTGCGGCGGAAAATCGAGGCCCCAGTCGAAAGCGGGGTTGACCACGACGGACTTGGGGACGTCGGCGGCGTTGTCGCGTTCGTCGAAGCCCAGGTCGGCGTCGGGATGGCCGATCCGGTAGCCATACATCGCCTCGCTCCAACGCACCTGGCCGGCGATGGCCTTCGCGTAGGGATCGAGCAGGACCTTGTGCGCGTTGAAGCGGTGGCCCCGCCCAGGCTCGTAAGGACCTTCGACGCGATAACCGTAGAGCTGGCCCGGCCGGAGCCCGGGAACGAAACCGTGCCACACCTGGTCGGTGCGCTCGGTCAGCCGGATGCGTTCGACCTCGGTCTGTCCGAGTTCGTCGAAAAGGCAGAGCAGGACGCCGGTGGCGTGCTCGGAGAAAAGGGCGAAATTGACGCCTTCGCCGGTCCAGGTGGCGCCGAGCGGATAGGGTTTCCCCTGCCACACCTCGCGCGCGGGCGCGGCGGTGGTGGCGGGAGCGGAAACGGCGGTCTTGGCCGCGGCGGCGCGGCCGGTCGCGACAAAGGCGGTGGCGGCGAGCGAAAGCGGCAGCGGGGAGAGGCTCGGGTTTTGCATCCCCCGAAGGGTATCGGCGGAGCGCGGCGACGAACACCGAGCACGACGCCGAGGCTCGGACCGGGGAATGATCCGGACGCGAAGACAAAAAATCCCGACGCGGCAAACGTCGGGATTTTCCATGTCCAAACCAAGCGCCGGCGGAAGGGCGGCTTGCGAGGGGGAACTTCGCGAAAAAAACGTTTTTCGGTGACCGGAAGGCAAATGGCCGTCGCGCTGCTTTGGGGTAATCTCTAAGGCCATCCGTCCAGCCGACCGGTCACCGAAAGTGGTTAAAGGATGCCAGAGCCGGCTTCGGCCGGACATCGGGCGGCGGCCCCACGCGAGCGCCCGGGCGTCCGCGCCGCGGGGCGTCGGGGCCGGACCTTTGTCAGACGACGCCCTCGCTGCGAACCCACTGGATGGCGTGGCGGACGAGGTCGGATCCTTTTTCGAGACGAAGCTTCAGCTTCAGGTGCTCGCGGTAGGAATCGATGGTCTTGACGCTGAGGTTGAGCTTGTCGGCGATCTGGCGCGTGCCGAAGCCGTTGCCGATGAGCTGGAACACCTCCATCTCGCGGTCGCTGAGGGTGTCGATCGTGAAGACGACCTCGTTTTTCCGGCTGCGCACGAGACGATGGAGCATCTTCTCCTTCATCTTCTCGCTGAGGTAGAGATCGCCGGCGAGGACGCTGCGGATGGCGGTGAGGATGCGGTCGCTCGCCTCGTGTTTCATCACGTAGCCCTTGGCGCCGGCGCGAAGGGCCCGTTCGGCGTAGAGGCTCTCGTCGTGCATCGACATGATGAGCACGGGAAGGTCGGGCAAAAGGGCCTTCACGTTTTTCATCAGCTCGATGCCGCTCGTCGTCTTGAGCGTGATGTCGACGACGGCGAGGTCGGGCTTGAGACGCTGGATCAACTGGAGGGCGGCGGGGGCGCTGTCGGCCTGGCCGCACACCACGAGATCGGGCTCCTGGTCGATGAGCACGCGGACGCCCTCGCGCGTGACGGGATGATCGTCGACGAGGAAGATGCGATGGCGAACGGGCTCCGGGGAGTTGGAGGAGGTCGACGTATTGGAGGACGAAGCGGGCTTGTTTTCAGTTTTCATCGGGAAGGAAAAAGGGGGAGTCGGACGATCCGACGGACGCCAGGGCGAGCGAGGAGGACGGCGGCCAGTCGCAGATCACGCGGGTGCCGAGGCCGAGGCTGGAGCGCACGGTGAGCACGCCGCCGAGCATGTTGGCGCGATAGTGCATGAGCCGCAGTCCGCGACCGGGCGCCTGGCGCTGTTCCTCGGAGTCGAAGCCCTGGCCGTCGTCGAGGATGACGAGACGATGCCGGCCTTCACGGCTGAGCAGCCCCACCCGCACGCGTTGCGCGGTGCCGTGGCGGACGGCGTTGTGGATCGCCTCCTGAACGATGCGGTAGAGGTGGATGGCGCCGATATGGTCCATTTCGGGCGAGGGGCCGCGAAGCGTGAAGCGGCACTCGATGTTATGCAGGCGCTGTGCCTGATAGGAGAGATCCTCGAGCGCGGTCGCGAGGCCGTGTTCCTCGAGCTGCACGGGGCTGAGGCCGCGCGCGAGGGCGCGGGATTGCTCGGTGGCCTCGTTGGCGAGACGAGCGACCATCTCGGCGGTAGCGGTTTCCGAAGGCAGGTGGACGCGAAGCCGATCGCGCAGGGCCGCGGCCATGCAGGCGAGGCCGGTGAGCTGTTGCCCTAGCCCGTCGTGCAAATCGGCGCCGATGCGCTGCTGCTCGGTGTCGCTCGCGGAAAGCAGTTCGCGCTCGAGGCGACGTCGCTCGGTGAGATCGCGGCCGAAGAAGGTCGCGCCGGAGCCTTTGTCGGCGTCGAAGGACACGAAGAAATCGACCGACCAGTCGCGTTCGCCCTGATGCCCGCCGAGCGTGAAATTGGCGCTGCCGCCGGCGAGCGCCTGCGCGATGGCCTCGCGACTCTGGGGAAACACGTCGGAGAACACGCGCCCCTCGAGATGGCGGGGCGCCAGCTCCCTCGCCTGCAACCCCTCGCCCTGCGCCTCGAGCACGCGGCCCTGGGCGTCGAGCCGGCCGGCGACGACCGGGAGATTGCGCAGGATGCTCTGCAGCAGCCGCGCCTGCCGGCGGCTCTCGTTCTCCGCCTCGACGCGCGAGGTGACGTCGATGGCGAAGCCGACCGCGCCGCGCCCCTGGATTTCGTCGAATCGGAAATAGCAGTCGAAGTAGTGGCGGGCGCCGTCCTGATCGACCTCTCCGGTGAAAGAGCATTCTCCGCCGGACACGGCGTGTTTGATCTCGTCGGCCAGCGCGGGCCAGGTCTCGCAGGCGTTGCGTCCGACCAGGCCGGCGGCGTCCAGGCCGAGAATCTCCAAACCGCGCCCGCGCGCCTCGATCACGGTGCCGGCGCCGTCGACGCGCCCGGCGATCACCGGCAGATGCGAGAGCACGCTGTTGAGCAAATGGCTCGTGCGCCGGAGCTCGGCCAAGGTGGTCGCCTGCTTGCGCGCATAACGGATGGCGCGCTCGAGCTGCACGCTGGTCAGGCCGACCTTGCACAAATAGTCCGACGCGCCGGTCTGAAGCGCCTCGTTGTCGATGTTCGGGTTGTCCACCCCCGTGAGAAGGATGATGGGCATGTCGGTGCCCACGGCCACGGCTTTGCGGAGGAGGTCGAGACCGGTGCCGGCGCCGAGCCCGTAGTCGAAAAGCCCCGCGTCGTAGCGCCGCGTGCCCAGCCGGGCGATCCCCTCGTCGAAAGACACCGCCCAATCCAGCTCGTAGGTCTCCATCAGCTGCGGGCGGCTGAGAAGCATCGAGAGAAAGTGGTAATCCTCCTCACGGTCCTCGACGACGAGGATTTTAAGCGAGTGCGCGCGGGTTTGAGGCATGGTTGGTTTAGTCGAAGGAGGGGGCGGCAAGGCGCTGCCTCACAAAGGCTACGCGCAATAGGATCGCGGCGGCATCGGTGTCCGTCCCCTCACGCGCCATAGGTAAATCTCCCATTCATCGCATCCATTTGGGCAGGTTGGCCTTAAAGATTGCCTAATCCGAGCCTTCTCAAGGCCTTCTAGGGACCTGACGGGTCTTTTACCGATATCCCGCCCCCGGCTTTCGCCGGAAAATCGTCCATGTATTCGGAAAATCACTACACCGTTCCGAACGTCCCCCGCCCGATCGCATCGCATGCCCGGCGCGAAATCGGGCGGATGCCACCCGCTCGACGAACAAACTCCCGGCCCGCACCGGGCCTCTGCGGGGCTCGAAGTCGCCCGAAACGCAGCCCGTGCGGATTGTTTGGATCACAGGGGCGAGGCGCTTCTCCCGATCCCCGCCCGAGGGCGATTCGCCCGATCCGCCTTCCCGTCTTAAAAATGGGGCGGTCAACGGGATTCGAACCCGCGACCCCAAGAATCACAATCTTGTGCTCTAACCAACTGAGCTATGACCGCCGTGGGAGGGCGAGAAAACTCAGGACCGGCGCGCGTCTGTCAACCCTTCTTCTGCACGGGAAGTTGCGGACATCGCGTTCCCGCCCCCACGCTCCGCGTATGTTCGTCATCAAAAAGCTTATCGGCCACTTTCTGATGCCGTTGCCGCTCGGGCTGGTGTTTCTAACGTTGGGCCTGGTGCTCTTGCTTCGTCGTCGTCGCCTGTGCGGTTGGGGCGCGCTGACGTTCGGCTGGCTGGTGCTCGTCGTCACGAGCAACCGCGGTGTTTCCAGCGCGCTTACCTCTTCCCTGGAAAGCACCTACGCGCCCGTGCCCCCGGCGCTCGCCGTCGCGGAGCCGAAGGACGGCGCGCCGGCGGCGGGGGATGTCGCCTCGATCTGGCCCCCGGAGCTGCGCGACGCGGCTTTCGTCGCCGTGCTCGGCGGCGGCCATGGCGACGCCCGCGCGCTCTCCTCCGGCCAACGGCTGAGCAACTCCGCCCGCGCGCGATTGGTCGAGGGCGTGCGAATCGCGCTCGCGTTGCCCGAAACCCGGCTCGTGGTCTCGGGCCCCGACAACGGCGGGCAACCCGACGTCGACGAACCGCCACCGCAAACTCATGCCCGCGTGCTCGCCGACGCCGCGGTGGAGCTGGGTTTCCCGCGCGAACGCATCGTGGAAATCGACACGGCTCGCGACACCGCCGAGGAGGTCGTCGCGCTGCGCCTGCTCGCGGGCACGGAACGCATCGCGTTGGTCACCTCCGCCTGGCATCTGCCGCGCGCGATGCAACTCGCCCGCCACGAGGGACTCGAGGTGTTCCCCTGCCCCGCCGATTACCTGGGCGGCACCATCGCCCGGGTCGGGGCGCTCGACTGGCTGACCTGGGACGGCGAATCGCTGACGAACACCACGCGGGCCTGGCGCGAACACCTCGGCCGCGCGTGGGCGCGCTTCGTGGCGTGGTGGCGCGGATGACGCGCGACTCGCGCGGCGCCTGCCGCCCGCCGGGCATGCCATTTTCGTGTGCCATCCCGCCAAATGGCGACGCCCCGCCCGCGTGGGCCGGATCGCGGCGGCGCGACGGTCCGCCGGCGACCGAACATGCTCCGCAAGGGAAGCGAAACGCGATCAGGCCGCGTCCTTCGCCTCGGAACCGGCGGCGTCGCCGCGCTCCGCCACGCCGCGCCGGCCCGTCGTGCGACGCCGCAGCTGCGGACGCCGTTTGCCGGCGACGACGGAGGCGTCGATCACGACCTCGCCGATGTCCTCCCGGGCCGGCAGATCGAACATCACCTCGAGCATCAGTTGTTCGAGAATCGAGCGCAGGGCGCGGGCGCCGGTTTTCAAGTCGATGGCCTTTTGGGCGATCGCCCGCACCGCGTCCGAGGTGAAGCGCAGGTTCGCGCCATCCATCGCGAAGAGCTTGGAATACTGCTTCACGAGGGAGTTCTTCGTTTCCACGAGCACCTTCTCCAGGTCGGCCAGCTTCAACGGCGCGAGCACGGACACGACCGGCAGACGTCCGATGAACTCGGGGATCATGCCGAAGCGCACCAGATCCTCGGGCGCGAGCGAACGCATGAGCGTCTCCGCCGCGTCCTCGCCGCCTTCGCCGGCCTCGGCGGGGGAAACGGGACGCGCGCCGAAGCCGATGCCGCGCGCGCCGAGACGACGCTGCACGATCGCGTCGAGCCCGACGAAGGCGCCGCCGCAGATGAAGAGAATGTTCTGCGTGTTCACCTGCACCAGCTCCTGGTTCGGGTGCTTGCGCCCGCCCTGGGGCGGCACGTTGCAAACCGTGCCTTCGAGGATCTTGAGCAACGCCTGCTGCACGCCCTCGCCGGACACGTCGCGCGTGATGGAGACGTTCTCCGTCTTGCGCCCGATCTTGTCGATCTCGTCGATGTAGATGATGCCGCACTCGGCGCGCTTCACGTCGTAATTGGCGTTTTGCAGGAGTCGCAGGACGACGTTCTCCACGTCTTCCCCGACGTAGCCGGCCTCGGTCAACGTGGTGGCGTCGGCGATGGCGAAGGGCACGTCGAGCACTCGGGCGAGCGTGCGGGCGAGCAGGGTCTTGCCCGATCCGGTCGGACCGCAAAGGAGCACGTTGCTCTTCTCGACCTCGATGTCGTTGAACTCGGGCGCGAGCGTGTTGGCCGCGCGATCGGGGGAGCCTTCCGCGAAGGTCAGCCGCTTGTAGTGGTTGTAGACCGCGACGGAGAGGACCTTTTTCGCGTGCTCCTGCCCGATCACGTGTTCGTCGAGCGCGCGCTTGATCTCGGAGGGTTTCGCGAGACGGAACACCGGGCGCTGGTCGACCGCCGCCGTGGTCGCCTCGCGGTCGATGATCGTTTTGCAGACGTTCACGCAGGCGTCGCAGATGAAGACGCCGGGGCCCGCGATGATCTTGCGGACCTCGGCCTGCGATTTTCCGCAAAAGGAGCAAAGATTGACGCGCGTCGCCTTGGCCATGTGCGCCGAGCGTGGGCGGCGCCGCACCGGCAGGGAAGTCCGAAAGCGAGACGGAAACTACGCGGAGAGGTTCTTCCCCGGGGAAATCCCCCGGGCGCAGCCCGTCATCCGGACCGCTTGCCTTCGCGAATACGCTCCCTCGTCACGGCTTCGAGCGTCGCGCAACCGCACAAGGCCATCGTCGCCTCCAGCTCGGCTCGCAACAGGTGCAAGACATGCGCCACCCCGGGCGCCCCCGCCGCGGCGAGCCCATGCAGCACCGGTCTTCCGACCAACACCGCGCGCGCGCCGAGCGCGATCGCCTTGAACACGTCCGTGCCCCGGCGCACCCCGCCGTCGAGCAGGACCGGCGCCCGCCCCGCCACCGCGTCCACAATCTCCGGCAGCACCTCGAGCGTGGCCGGCAAGGTGTCGAGCGTGCGACCGCCGTGGTTCGACACGATCACCCCGTCCGCGCCTTCGGAAAGGGCGCGACACGCGTCGTCCGCCGCGAGCACGCCTTTCACCCAGATCGGCAAACGCGTGACCGAGCGCAGCCAGGCGAAATCCGCCCAAGTCGCGGCCGTCGCGGCGAGCTCGGTGCCCAGCAACGGGCTTTGCCCGACCGGAGCCGGCCGCGCCGCCGGCATGGCCAGACCGCGCAAATTCACCGCCTCGATCCCGGCGGGAAGGCGAAACCCCGCGCGCCATTCGCGATGCCGCACGCCGTTCACCGGCGCGTCCACCGTCACCACCAACGCCTCGCACCCGGCCGCCTCCGCCCGTCGCACGAGACGTTCCAGAAAAACGCGGTCCGGATACGGATACAGTTGCAACCACCAGCCCGCCCCGGCCTGCGTCGCGATCTCCTCCAAGGCCACGCCGGCCTGCGCGCTCACGATCAGGCCCGCCCGCGCCGCGCTCGCGCCCAGGGCCGTGGCACGCTCGCCCTCCGGATGCGCCACCCCGTGATAGGCCATCGGCGCCACCAGGACCGGATGCTCGAAGACCCGCCCGCACAGCGTCACCCGCGTGTGTCCCCCCGCGAGCGGGTTCAACACCCGCGGCGACAGCTTCACCCGGTCGAAAGCCGCGCGGTTTTCGCGCAAGGTGATCTCGTCCGCCGCCCCGCCCGCCAGATAGGCCCACGCCGCCGGTTCCATGCGCTCGCGCGCCAACGGCTCGTAGTCCGTGACGGATACGACCTCGGGCGGAATTCGGTCCAGGGGAGGAATCATGTGTTCGAGAAAAACGAAGCCTCACCCTCGAGACGTATCCGTGCTTTGGCGACAACGTTCCTCCCACCCGCGCAGCCGCTCCTCCAGCGCGCCCAGCTCGCGCAGACGCTCCCTCGCATCCTCGCCCTCCTCGGAAAGCAGATCGGCGAAACCAGTGTGCAAGATCTCCTGCCGCGCCATCTCCATCGCCACGCGAACGGCGACGAGCCGCCCCGCCCCCGCGCCGCCACCATGACGCGACAAGAAGTCCGCCAGACGCCGCGGAAAACGCAGGCGCAGAAACCATGCGCCAAACTCGAACAAACGATCCGCCGCCTCCTCCGCCGACCGGGTTCGAGCCACCGCGTCGGCCCGGGCGAAATCCGCCAGCCCCGCCTCCACATGCGCGAGCAATTCGCCTTCCGCCTCCGCCGACAAGGTCTCGCCCGCGGCAAGCCGTCGTCCCGCCCCGACGCAAAGCGCGTGGCGCGCACGCAACCCCGCCGCCAACGCCGCCGCGTCACGCGTCGCCTCCGGAGCCGCCGCCTCGACCGCACGCCGCCACGCCTCGGCCGCGCCCGCGCCGTCGCCCGCACGTTCGCGGCTCCC
>Ga0065721_10049178_pt1 | contig 42760 bp, 35 predicted proteins | sample Mesricmetagenome_FD_59108 | JGI IMG/M metagenome (GOLD analysis project Ga0065721, IMG submission 59108) | Mesophilic microbial community from rice straw/compost enrichment Sample: eDNA_1 v2 (version 2) | ecosystem: Engineered > Solid waste > Grass > Composting > Bioreactor | place: USA: Davis... | reverse complement strand
CCGCCGATCCCTGCGCCGCCATGACCTGCTGGGGCTGGGCCCATGCCGGCGGCGTGCACACGGCAAGCCCCGCGGCTGCCGTCAGGATGGCGATGGTGGTGGCTTGCGTGAGACGCCGTGCGAGTGCGGTCATGGTGGCTCCTTTGGCAATGCGGCCCTTTGGGCCCGCCGCTTGTTTAGATCTTTTCCCCCTCCATCGGTTCACCGGCTCAGCGGACTTGTTCGGTCGTGTTACACCCCGGTGACACTTCGGCGCTTCGGTCCCGCCCGCTTATAGTCGCCGTCCATGGCCGCTCTGCCCGTCATCCGCCCCGAGCCCGATACCACCCGGCTCGCCCGCGCCCTCGCCAATGCCATCGCCGGCGAGGTTCGCTTTGATCGTCATAACCGCCTGCTGTACGCCACCGACGCCTCGCTCTACCAGGTCGAGCCCCTCGGCGTCGCCATCCCCGCGGACATCGACGACGCCGTCCGCGTCGTTCAGTTCTGCGCAGAAAACGCGCTGCCCATCCTGCCCCGCGGCGGCGGCACCAGCCTTGCCGGTCAATGCACCAACCGCGCCGTCGTTATCGACTTCTCCAACCGCTGCAACCGCCTGCTCTCGACCGATACCGCAGCGCGCACTTGCGAGGTTGAGCCCGGCATCACGATCGACGACCTGAACGACGCCCTTGCCCCCACAGGCCTCTTCTTCGCGCCCGACCCAGCGACCAGCCGCCACGCCAACGTGGGGGGCTGCATCGGCAACAACGCCGCGGGTGCGAGGTCCATCCGCTACGGACGCACCAGCGAGAGCATCCTCGCCATCCACGCCTGCCTTGCGGACGGTTCGCGGGTCACTTTCGACGAGGGCGCCGCCCTGCGACCTGGACCGGCCCGGAGGCTTACCGAGGGCGTCATTGCAATCGTCCGCGCGCACGACCGGCTTATACGCGAGCGCTTCCCCAAGACCATCCGCCGCAACGCGGGTTACGGCCTCGACATGATCCTCGCCCAGCTCGACGCCGCGGCGAAGGAAGGGGTCGACCCGCTCACCCGCGTCAATCTCGCGCCGCTCCTCTGCGGCAGCGAGGGAACGCTCGCCGTCACGCTCGGCGCCACGCTTCGCCTCCATCCGCGGCCTACTTCCCGCGGCTTGGCCGTGCTCGGCTTTGAATCTCTCGACGCGGCGATCGACGCCGTTCTGCCCATCCTCACCACCAATCCCACCGCGGTGGAGCTGCTCGACGACACCGTCATCGACCTTGCCCGCGCCAACGCCGAGTACCGCCGCTATGTCGAGCTGATGCCCGCTCCCCGAGGTGGTCGCCCCCTTGCCGCGGTTCTTTACGTCGAATACTTCGAGCAGACCCCCGAGCTGGTCCGCGCCAGCTTTGACGCCCTCCGCGCCGTCGTCCCCGACGCCTCGCTCCAGATGCACACCGATCCCAAGGCCATGCTGGACGCGTGGAAGCTCCGCAAGGCGGGTGAGCCGCTGCTCCACGGCATCCCGGGGCATCGCAAGCCCATCACCTTCATCGAAGACAACGCGATCCCCGTCGAAAACCTTTCCGTCTTCGTCCGCCGCCTGCGCGAGATCGTCGCTTCCCACGGCACGCGAGCCGCTTTCTACGCCCACGCCAGCGTCGGCGTGCTGCATGTCCGGCCACTTCTTGACATCCACGACCAGGACGACCGCGAGCGGATGAAGGCGATCGCCGTCGCCGCGGCGGACCTTGCCCGAGAGCTCGGCGGCGTCATGTCCGGCGAGCACGGCGACGGTCGCGTGCGCACGCCCTTGCTGGAACGCTTCTATGGCCCGGAGCTCATGGCCGCGTTCCGCGACGTCAAGCGACTCTTCGACCCCGCCAATCTCCTGAACCCCGGCAATATCGTGGACCTCTCCGGCCACGATCCTCGCCCCATTGACTCCATCACCCAACGCCTGCGCGTCGAGCCTCACCCCGGTCGCCCCGTGCTGGTTCCGTCGGATGTTTCTACATACTTCAACTACGACGATCAGCACGGCTTCGACGCCGCGGTGGAGATGTGCAACGGTGCGGGCGTCTGCCGCAAGAAGCAGGGGGGTACCATGTGCCCCTCCTACATGGCGACGCTCGACGAGCGTCACGCCACCCGCGGCAGGGGCAACGCCCTGCGCCTTGCCATCACCGGCCAGCTCGACGCGGGCCGCCCGGTGTGGAACGACCCGGACACGCTCGAAACCCTGCGCCTCTGCCTCTCGTGCAAGGCGTGCAAGACCGAGTGCCCCAGCAACGTGGACATTGCCCGCCTCAAGGCCGAGTACCACGCGCAGATGTACCGCGAGAACGGCGCGCCGCTCCGCGCCCGGCTCTTCGGCGCGGTCCGCACGCTCAACCGCCTGGGGTCTGTTGTGCCGGGGCTGGCGAATCTTGCCGCGTCCAGCAGCATTGGCCGGGCCATGGCGCGGCTGCTGATGAACATCGATCCTCGACGTTCACTGCCGCGCTTCGCGACGCCTCTCAGCCGCGCGTGGAGGCCCGAAGCAGAGGATCAGCGCCCCGCCGTCGTGCTTTTCGGGGATTGCTTCTCGATGTACAACGAGCCCGGCGTCGGGCTCGCCACGAAACGGCTCATGGAGGCGTGCGGCTACCGCGTGCTGCTGTGCGATGCGGGCTGCTGCGCCCGACCGAAGATATCGCTGGGCCTGCTCGAACAGGCCATCGAAGAGGCCGACGCCACGCTTGAGCGCCTCACGCCGCTGCTCAAGCGCACCGACGTGCGGGCCTTCCTCTTTACCGAGCCCTCGTGTCTTTCGGCCATCAAGGACGACTGGCTCTCGCTCAAGCTCCGCACGCCCATCGCTCTTCGCCGGTCGCTCGCCGGGCGCTCCTTCCTCGTGGAGGACTTCTTCGATCGTTGCTGGGATGAGCACCCCAAGCGTCCCGCCTTCCGCGTGCCCGATGCCCCCGTGCTTCTCCACGCTCACTGTCATCAGAAAGCGCTGTGGGGGGCGCAGACCAGCGAGCGGGCGCTGCGCCGTGCCGCCGGAAGCAGGCTCACCACGCTCGATACCGGCTGCTGCGGCATGGCGGGCTCCTTCGGCTTCACCCGCGACAAGTACGATCTTTCCATGAAAGTCGGCGAGCTTTCGCTCTTCCCCGCGCTGCGTGCGGCTCCCGGCGCCTGCATCGCCGCTCCGGGTGCTTCGTGCCGTCATCAGGTCCACGACGGCGTCGGCCTGAACGCCCGCCACCCCGTCGAGTGGCTCGCCGAGTGGCTGGAACCCGCGTCATGACCATCACCATCCGCCCCGCCCGGCCTGACGATATTCCCACGATCCTCCGCTTCATCCGCGAGCTGGCCGAGTACGAGCGTGCCCCGCAGGAAGTCGTCGCCACCGAGGCGCTGCTTCACGAAGCGCTCTTCTCAACCCGCCCCGCGTGCGAGGCCTTCATCGGTGAGCTGGACGGCGTCGCCGAGGGCTTCGCCCTGTTCTTCCACAACTTCTCGACCTGGAAAGGCAGGCGAGGCCTGTATCTCGAAGACCTCTACGTCACCCCCGCCGCCCGCGGCAAGGGGCTCGGCAAAGCTCTGTTCGTCGCCGTCGCGAAGGTCGCCGTGGAGCGCGGCTGCCCGCGCCTCGAATGGAACGTGCTCGACTGGAACGAGCCCGCTCTGCGCTTCTACCACGCCCTGGGGGCGGAGCCGCTTTCCGAATGGACCATCCACCGCCTGAGCGGCGACGCGCTCGCTCGTCTCGCCGCCGGCTGAAGCCGCAGCCGGGGAACTCGCGGCTTACTGACCCTGCGCCAGGGAGTAGCCCCGCACGCCGTCGAAGTTCCGCAGCACTTCGAAGCTGGAAATGGTGTGCTTTGCCGCGACCTTGTTCATCAGTTCGACCGCGTCGGCCTGCGTGGAGGTCTCGCCCGGCGCGGCCTCGAACCGCACGCGGTAGTAGTCCACGCACTCCGTGTACACCGAGCCCGTCGGCCACACCTGCGTGCCGCGGTTGCTGATGAGGGTCGGGCGGAAGGGCGAACCCTCCGCCGCGGCCTGCATCGCCTTGGCCAGTTCGTCGGGCGACACCTGCGTGTCGAGGTACAGATCGCACCCAACGACCTCGGTCTTCACGTTCGCGTTGGCGATCAGCAGTTCCTGATGCGCCGGGCGCACGGGCTTCTGGAACGAAGGCGTGCTCGCGTCCGGCACGGGCACGGGGGGCACCGTCCGCGGCGATCGCCCCAGCCGTTCGATGATGCCGTGGGTGAACTCCTTCGTTCCCACCGGCCCCTTCGCCCCCGGCAGCGAGGGATCGCCGAAGTCGCCGGTGTGGACGCCCTCTTCCAGCGCCGTGAGCAGGGCGTTCTCGATCACCGCCGCCTGCCGCAACAGCCCTATGTGCCGCAGCATCATCAGGCCCGAGAGGATCAGCGAGGTTGGGTTCGCCAGCCCCTTGCCCGCGATGTCCGGCGCGGTGCCGTGCACGGCCTCGAAGATCGCGATGTTCCGTCCGATGTTCGCGCTCGGGGCAAAGCCGAGGCCGCCCACCAGCCCCGCCGCGAGGTCGCTCACGATGTCGCCCTGCAGGTTCGGCAGCACGATCATCTGGTACTGCAGCGGCTTGAGCACCAGGTTCATGCACAGCGCGTCCACGATGACGTCCGCCGTCTCGATGCCGGGGTAGTCCTTCGCGACGTGGCGGAAGCGTTCAAGGAACAGGCCGTCCGTCATTTTCATGATGTTGGCCTTGTGCCCGCAGTGAACGCGCGTGACGCCGAGCTTGCGCGCCATCTCGAACGCGAACCGGGAGACCTGGTCGCACCCCGGCGCGGAGATCAGCCGCTTCCCCTCCATCACGTCGTTGCTCAGCCGCCGCTCGATGCCCCCGTAGGTGTCCTCGATGTTCTCGCGGACGATCGAGAAGTTCAGCGTATACCCCGCCTTGCTGTACACCGTCGGCACGCCGGGCAGCGACCGGAAGTGCCGGAAGTTCGCATAGGTGTTGAACAGCTTCCGCAGCGTGACGTTGATCGACTTGCCGCCTCCCCCCTTGGGCGTCTCCATAGGGCCCTTGAACAGGAGCCCCGCCTCCTCGACCGTGCGGATCGCTGCGTCCGTCATCCCGCGGGAGTCCCCGCGCTCGAACACCTCCTTGCCCATCTCCACCGGCACGAACTCGACGTGCTCCATCACCCCCGCGGCTGCAAAGAGCTCGACCGCCGCGTCCATGATTTCGGGGCCGATTCCGTCGCCTCGGGCTTGCGCAATGACCACACGTGCCATGTACCGGTGCTCCTGAAGGGGCGGAAGGATAGTCGGCGCGCAGGCACACCGCCCTTCAATGGCGCAAGTCTTTGTCCTGATAGGTGATAGAGAACCGTTCTTCGGGCCTTGGGCCGCTCTGAGGCTTATTTGTCCGATAACTTGTGTGTCAAAGCCTATTTACGGTATTCGTCACGATTTATGAAGGTTCCCCTTTCTATGGGGCTCCTGGCCTGTTCTAATCCCGGTGCAGTTTCCCGTGTGGGGGGCGCTGGCCGAAGCAGGAGCGTCGGCCGGTCGGCCAAGTCTTTGCCGAGCAAAACCAGTCTTCAGTTGCTCCATCTCCATGTGCTCACGGGAGTGCGCGGGGGGAAACAAGGGAGGGTCTTTATGAATCGGAACGTCGGTTTGGCGGCGGTGGGGATGCTTGCGCTTCTGGCGGGCACGGCCAGTGCGCAGCACGTCAACCTCGAGCTCTCGCTCGTCGTGGACGTTTCCGGCAGCATTGACACCAACGAGTTCAACCTTCAGCGCATCGGCTACGCGAACACTTTCGCCGACCCGAACTTCTACAACTCGGTCATCGGCGCCGGCAACAGCATCGCCGTCAACTTCATCGAGTGGTCCGGCAGCGGGCAGCAGCAACAGGCCGTCGGCTGGACCATCATCGCCAGCCAGGCTGATGCCAACGCGTTCGCCGCAGCGATCATGGCCGCTCCCCGCGCCTACTCCGGCAGCACCGCCGTCGGTCAGGCGATCAACTTCGCGTCGCAGTCGATCCTGACCAACAGCATCACCAGCGACAAGCAGGTGATCGACGTTTCGGGCGATGGCATCGACAACGTGAACGGCAACGCTTTCACCGCGGGCGCCCGCAGCGCCGCCCTCGCGGCAGGCATCGACCAGATCAACGGTCTGGCCATCACCACCGACGATCCCGCGCTCGCCAGCTGGTACAACTCCTTCGTCCGGGGCGGTGCGGGCTCCTTTGTGATGGTTGCCAACAGCTTCCAGGCCTTCGGCGAGGCGGTCGCCCAGAAGATCCAGATCGAAATCTCCCAGGCTATCCCGCTCCCCAGCGTGGCTGGCATGGCCGGCCTCGGACTGGCGGGCATCGCCCTCCGCCGCCGTCGGGCCTGATCTTTCCTTTTGTTCGATTCCAAGGGCCGTCCCTTTCAGGGGCGGCCCTTGTGCTTTTTGAAGAAGCGTTACCTGGCCGCCGCTCGCTTCAGGCGGTCCAGCACCGCGTTCCAGGTGCTGCGCTCCTCCTCGCTTCCTTCCACCCGCGGCTGGACGACCACGATCCGCTCCGCGCCGGCGCTATCCGCCTCCCGCAACGCCGCGTACAGCCTGCGGGCATACGCCGCCGCCTCCCGCGGCATCGCGATCAAGCTGTGCGGCGCAGGAGCCTCCACATCCTCGTGGCTGATGACCACCGCCGGGCCGCCCGAGGCGAGCACGCCCGCCACCTCTGCCACGTCACACAGCCGCACGGGTGTAGCGGGTGCGTAGTGCGACGCCAGCATTCCAGGGCTTTCTGCCGGCCCCGAACTCTCTGACGCGGGGCCTTCCACGGGCCTCCCGATCACGCGGGCGATCTCTGCCGCGCTCACCAGCCCCGGCCGCAGCACGCGGGCCGTATCGCCGAGCTTCACCACAGTGGATTCGATCCCGCCGCGGCAGGGGCCACCGTCCAGCACCAGCACCTCTGACTCATCAAACGAAGCCCGCACGTGCTCCGCGGTGGTGGGGGAGACGCGCCCGGAGGGATTCGCGCTGGGGCCCACCAGCGGCCCGCCGAAGGCTTCCAGCAATGCGAGAGCCGTGGGATGGTCAGGGCAGCGCACGGCGACGTTCGGGCCTCCCGCCGTCACGATCGCGGGCACCCGCGCCGACTTCGGGAGCACGATCGACAGAGGGCCCGGCCAGAACGCCGCGGCGAGCATGTCCGCTTCCGCCGTCCATGCGTCTACCACGGCGCGGGCCATCGCGGGGCCGGAGACGTGAACAATCAGCGGGTTGTTCGAGGGCCGGCCTTTGATCTCGAACACGCGCCGCACCGCATCTTCGCGCAGCGCATCGGCCCCCAGCCCGTACACCGTTTCTGTCGGAAATGCGACCAGCCCGCCCGCCTTCAGGCGTGCGACCGCGGCGGCAAGCTGCTCCGGTCCGGCGAGCATGGCCAAGGGTATGGGCCCGTCTCAGCGATGCCGGACGTCCAGCGCCGGCTCATCCAGCCATCCGCCCCACGCGCCCTGCAGGGCTTCCTCCGGCGTGGGCACGACAAGCTTGATGTTGTTGCGCTCCAGAGTGGTGCCCATCGCGAGGAACAGGTCCGCCAGCGCGGAGTTGTACCGCACCAGCACCTCCACCTGCCGCCGCTCCGCCTCCGCGAGCCGCTCCTGCTGGTTGAACTCCACGTTCAGCCGTTCGATGGTGTAGCCGGGGCCGATTTCCTTCTCGACCGTCAGGATGCGCAGCGCCTCGGCCGTCGCCAGCACCGCCGTGTGGCTCTGGTCGATCTGCTTGTAGAACAGCGTCACCTGACGCAGTGCACTGACCACCTCCGCCACCGCCGTCTGCACCGTGTTGCGGTACGCCAGCACCGACTGGATGCGCTCCAGCACGCGCCGCCTGTACTCCGCCTCGGCGCGGCGGTTGCCCAGCGGCATCTCGAATGCCAGCCCCACGACGTAGTTCACGAAGTCCCGCTCGATGATGTCGCCGTAGGACTCGTTAAGCTGGTCGTCCGAACCTCCCAGCCGCATCTGCAGGCGGATGGACAGGTCGGGCAGGCGTGCGTTGCGGGCCACCGTCTGGCGGATCGAGGCGTCATCGATCGCCAGAATCGCCGACTGCACCTCAGGCCTGTACCGCAGCGCGGAACGCACGGCCTCGGCCAGGTTGTACGTGATCGGCTGGTCCACCATGAAGTCCGCCGGCACCAGCAGCACCGACGAGCCGATCGGGAACTCCGGATCGTTCACCAGCGCCTTGAGGTTGTCGCTCAGCAGCTCCATCTGCGTCTGGGCGGTGCTCAGGTCCCGGGCGCGGTTCTCCACGCGCGAGATGGCGTCCGCGATCTGCACTTGATTCGCGTCCATCGGCGCGCGCTGGATGAGCTGGTCGCGCACGCGCTCGCCTCGCTCCAGCAGCCGCTTCAGGATCAGCACGTCCTGGTGCGCCTGCACCAGCTGCCAGTACGCCTTCTCCGTGTCGGTGACGATGCGCATCAGGTCGCGGCGCAGGGTCTGCACCGCGCTGCGCTCCGCGTTCCGAAGCACGCGCAGCTCCGCGAGCTGCACTTCGCTCCCGAAGTTCCGCAGCAGCGGCTGGTCGTACTGCAGCGTGATCGCCGCGGGCATGTTGACCGGGTTGTTTGATGTAACCCCCAGCGGCTTGTTCTCGATGTACGAGAACTCGTTCTGGATCGTCAGGCGCCCGCCGCTCACCATCGCCCGCCGCAGCCCGAAGGAGTTCTGCGTCGTCTGCGACTGCGTCGATCCGGGATCGTTGAGGTTCTGGAAGCTCAGGTTGGAGAAGAACGTCCAGTCGAACGCCGCCTCCGCCGCCACGACCTGCGCCGAGCTGATCGCCGGGCCCAGCCGCGCGTACTGCACGGCGATGTTCCGCTCCACGGCGCTCTTGATGAGGCGTTCCAGGCTGACGCGCACCGTGCGGCCCGGCGTCCCCAGCAGGGTGTCCTGCACGGGCACCTGCTCCCCCTCGTAGGACTTCAGCCCCGCCATCCGCTTCAGGTCTTCGAGCTGCGAGGGCGGGATGCCGAGGTCGGCCTCTCCGTTCCCCCGTCTGGTGGTCAGCTTCTCGGGGTACTGCTCGGCTTCGCGCAGTTCGCGCCGAGCCGCGTCCACCACCGCCCGGCGGAGGTCCGACTGCAGGCGGGACTCGAACGGGCTCGTCCTGGGCGAGGCGCACCCCGCAAGCAGGGACAGCAGCAGCGCTCCCGCCGCCCCGCCGCGGAGCGACAGCTTTTCAACAGACCTCTTGCTTGGTCGTGGCATGGACCCTCAACGTAGGGATTGCGGCTGGCCCGGTCAAAGCGGGCGGGGGGCCGCGCCCCGCCCCAACAGCCTACCCGCGCCTTCGGCTGTGCGCACAGCCTGTCGGTTGCGGTACGCAGATTTCTGCCGCCGGTTCGCAGAACCTGCCGATAGCGCAGGATTGGCCTGTCCCGTTTACACTCGCCCTCGCCCCGCGGAGGGGCCGGCGCTCGGATGCGCCGGGCACGCACACTTTTTCGAGGAGCTGCCTCCCATGCCTGGAGACAGAGTGACCACCGGAGGGTTCGTGTTCTCGCTGATGACCCGACTCGCGTCCATGAGCATTCTTTCACCCCTCGCGATCGCCGTTCCCGCCTTCGCGCAGGTCCAGAACGTCACCCCTTACCACGCCTACGTCACCGTGGACAGGGCCACCGTTCGCTGCGGCGACAATGACCGCTTCTACAAGGTCGGCGAGCTGTCCGGGGGCGACATCGTCCTCGTGGACGGCGAGGGCAACGCTTGGTCGCGCATCGCCTACCCCGCCTCCTTCTTCGCCTTCGTCAAGGTCGAGGACGTGAAGGTGGACGGCTCCACGGCCACCCTCACCACCCAGAGCAAGCTCAAGGCCGCGAACATCACCGCGGGCTTTACCTCGAGCTGGAAGTCCCTGCTCGATACGCCACTGCCCGCGGGCACGCAGCTCAAGATCATCGAGCCCTGCAAGGAGGGCGATTCCATCGTCGGCTACAAGGTCGCCGCGCCGCAGACGGCCCGCGCCTTCGTTGAGTCGCGCGTCCTCCGCCACGCCACCGAGGCCGAAGTCGCCGCGTTCAACGCCCGGGCCGGCGCGCCGGTCGCCGCTCTTCCCCCGGCCGCTCCCGCGCCCGCGGCCAAGCAGCCCGAGGCGCCTTCGAAGCCCATCGCCGCGGCTCCCGTGGCGCCCGCCGAGCCCGTCACGCCCGTGACTTCGGACGCCCCGATTCTCCAGGACGAGCCCATCAAGCGAGCCGAGCGCCCCGTCAGCTCGCTCGAAGCTCTTGAGGATCGCTTCAAGGCCGTCTGGAAGCAGGAGCAGATTTCCGCCGAGGTCGGCGAGCTGCTCGCCGAGTACCGCCGCACGCTGGAGGCCACCCCCAGCGATCAGGTTCTCCGCCGCCGCGGCTTGACCGCCCGCATCAACGCTCTCGAAACCCGTCTCGAGATCAACAACATCATCCGCGAGCAGGAGGAGGCCAAGGCCAAGCTCGACGCCGCGAAGCAGGAGCTTGCCCGGCAGATCGAGGAGTGGGACCGCTCCCGCGTTTACACCATCGTCGGCGAGCTGCGTCCCAGCACCGTCTACGACGGCAAGAGTCTGCCCCGCATGTACCGCATCGTCTCCGTCGGAGGCGTCGCGCCTCGTACGCTCGGCTACCTCAAGCCCGCCGAGAACATCAACCTTGATGCCATGCTCGGCCAGATTGTCGGCGTGATCGGCGAGGCTTCGATGGACCGCTCCCTCAAGCTGAACATCATCGATCCTCAGCGGGTCGAGGTGCTCCGCTCCGCGCCCGAGGCGACCGAGCCCACGACCACCGCGACGGTCCCCGAACCCGCGCCGGAGAAGTAAAGCCGTTTGCGGAGTCGGATCGCCTTCATCAACCAAGCCCCCGCCTATGACGCTGCGCGCCTCGTGTGCGCGGCGTCTTCTTTTTGTCCCGGCCCTTCCCGTTCCTAGACTCCACCCCGGTGCAGGCAACCCCCGGCAAGCCACAACTCCGCTTCGGCATGGGCGCTTCCGCCTCGACGGACACCGCACGCGCGGCACAGGTCGCGTGCGAGCAGGCTCTTGCCGCCTTCGCCGCCGACCCCGCAGGTCCGGTGGACGCCATCGACGCAGCCTTCGTCTTTTTCTCCGCACACCACGCCGGAAACGCGGCAGATCTGTCCGCGACAGTGCTCCGAACACTCAGCCCCCGCGCCATGATCGGCGTCACCACCGCCGCCGCGATCGGCGGCACGAGGGAGATGGAAGGGTCGCCGGGCGTCAGTGTGCTTGCCGCGTGCATGCCGGGCGTCACCTTGACGCCCTTTGCGCTGGACGACCTGCCGCCGACACCCTCGCCCGATGAAATCGACGCCGAGCAGAAGACGCTGGCGCTCATGGCCGAGCGATCCGGCGCGGCGGCGGACCTCCGTTGCACGGTTCTCTTTGCCGACCCCTTCAGCGTTCCGCTGGTCAATCTCCTCCCCGCTTTGAACCGCTCGCGTTCACTGGCAGGAGCGACGGATGCTCCTCTTGTCGGGGGCCTGGCAAGCGCCGCCACCGTACCGGGGCGCAACGCGCTGCTCCTCAACGACCGCGTGCTGCGAGCCGGGGGCGTCGGGCTGTCCCTGCGAGGGGCGATCCACGTCGATGCCGTCGTCTCGCAGGGGTGCCGTCCCTTCGGACCCACGATGGTCGTCACCAAGGCGAAGAACAACCTCATCATGGAGCTGGGCGGGCGTCCGGCGGTGCAGGCCGTGGAAGAGGCCGTGCTCGCTCTGGGCGACAGGTCCACGCCGATGCTCGCAGGCGGCCTGTTCATCGGGCGCGTCATCGACGAGTACAAGTCCCGCTTCGGGCGGGGCGACTTCCTCATCCGCGCCGTCATGGGGGTGGACCCGGCGCGCGGGGCCATCGCGGTGGCCGACCGTGTGCGCGTGGGGCAGACCATCCGCCTTCACTGCCGCGACGCCGCCACAGCGCACGAAGACCTGGCCCTTCTCCTGGATGCGCAGAAGCTCTACGACAAGCCCAAGGGGGCCTTGCTCTTCACCGGTCACGGGCGAGGGCGAAAGCTCTTCGCCAACACCCCGACCCCGGAGAGCCACGACGCCCTCGCCGTCGCCCGCGCCTTCTCGCCGCTCGCGGGCGGCGAGCACCTCAGCAAGCCGGGCACCCCCTTCGAGCCGCCGCTGGCGCCCTTTCCGATGGCGGGCTGCTTCGCCGCGGGCGAAATCGGCCCCGTGGGCAACCAGAGCTTCCTCCACGCCCACACGGCCTGCGTCGTCTTGTTCCGGGATTGACCGGCCCCGCGACCCTCTTCGCTCCCGATGGGTCAGGCCACCGTGCCCAGGTACGCCGCGAGGATGTCCCGCGCCGCGGCAAGGTCACGCTTATCCGCCATCTCCGCGATCGTGTGGATGTACCGGGTTCCGACGGTGATGCCCACCGCGCGAGCCCCGGCCGCGGATTGCTGCGCCGCCGCGCCGTCCTGGCCGCCCGCGGCGAGGATGCTCCGCTGGTACGGAATCTCCCGCTTCTTCGCCAGCTCCTCGATCTCGCGCACCAACTTGTAGTCGGCGATGAAGGAGCTGTCCTTGATGTGGAGCCCGAACCCTTCGCCGTTCTTCGTGACGGCTTCTTCCTCCGGTACGCCGGGCGTGTCGCACGAGAGCGTCACGTCCAGGCCGATGCCGATGTCCGGCTGCACCTGGAACGCCGCGTTCTTCGCACCGCGCAGGCCGACTTCCTCCTGCGTTGTGAACGCGACCACGATCTCGCAGGCGTGACCCGACCCGGAGGCGTCCAGCGCCCGGATCGCCTCGATCCCCAGCCAGCAGGCGATGCGGTTGTCCAGGGCCTTGCTCACGACCTTGTTGCCGACTTCCACCAGCGGCTCGTCGGGCACCACGTAGTCGCCGACCTTGACCTTCTGCTTCACGGTCTCCGCGGGCAGGCCGAGGTCCACGTAGAACTCCTTGATCTCCGGAATCTTCTCCCGGTCCTTGGGCTGCGAGATGTGCAGCGGCCTGCCGCAGGGGTTGAGCACGCCGCGCAGGTCGCCCTCGTCGGTGCACACCAGCACGCGCCGCGCGAAGAGCGTCCGGGGGTCGAACCCGCCCGCGGGGTTCATCCACAGGAACCCGTTCTTGTCCACGTGCGTGACGTAGAACCCGATCTCGTCCATATGCGCCAGCAGCATGACCCGCGTCGGACAATCCTTCTTCGGCGCGGGAGCGCTCTTGCCCGGGCGCGGGGCGCGGCGGCAGATCAGGTTCCCGATCGCGTCCGTCGTCACCGAGTCGAACAGGCCCTTGACCTCCTGCTCGATCAGCGCTCGCACACGCTCCTCCCGCCCCGGGATTCCGGGGGTCTCGCACAGACGCTTGAGCAGGTCGATGTTGTTCGCCATGAGCGTTGTCCTTCCTATGTGCGTGTGTGCCGCCCCGGAACGCGCCCTGAGCGCCTTCCTCCCGGCGGGGTCTGGCAGGGTAGGCCCTACCATCCCACATGATGCACGAGCAGGCGTTTCCCGCCGCCAATGCGGATGATCGTGGGGGAGGGCTCGCGGCTTTGCAGGAGGAAGCCGGTGCGATCCTCGTCCCCTACGGCCCGGTCCGCGTCGCCGCCGGCTTCGGGGAGCTGGAGCTTGAGTACGCCGCCATTCGAAAGCACTGCGGTCTTCTGCACTTCCCCCAGCGGACCGCCGTCGAGGTCCGCGGCTCGGACCGCCTCGACTATCTCAACCGCATGCTCACCCAGGAGCTGAAGACCGCCGCCGAGGGGCAGGTCCGCCGCAGCTTCTGGCTCAACAAGAAGGGCCGCATCGAGGCAGACCTGCGCGTGCTCGTGCTTCCCGGACGCGTGCTGCTGGATGTCGATGTCCACGCAGCGACCGCCGTCATCGACGGGCTCCGGGCCTTCATCGTGATGGAAGAGGCGGAGGTTCATCCCGCCGCGGCTGAGAGTGGGGGAGTGGAACGGCTCGCCCTCCACGGCCCGACCGCGCCGCAGCTCATCGATGCTGCCTTCGGGGCCGCTCCCGCGGAGAACGCCTGCGTTGAAGGCTCGATCGCGGGGGTTTCCTGCATCGTCTGGCGAGAGGACACCGCCGGCGTTCCGGGGTATGAGCTGATCGTTCCCTCCTCCGGCGCGGTCGCGGTCTATCGCAAGCTGCTGGAACTTGGGCACGACGCCACGCACGGGGCTCAGGCGCTGCGGGGCGACGCGCAGACGCTCGCTTCGCGTGTGCGGCTGCGGCCCATCGGCTGGCACGCGTACAACATGGCGCGCATCGAGGCGGGCACGCCCATCTTCAACATCGACTTCGGCCCCCGCAGCCTGCCCGCGGAGACCGGAATCATCCAGGACCGCGTTTCATTCACCAAGGGCTGCTATCTCGGCCAGGAAGTCGTCGCACGTATGCACGCCCGTGGTGCGTTCAAGCAGCGGCTAGTGGGTCTGAAGTTTGAATCAACGCCCGGCAGCGAGGAGTTGCCCCTGTTGCCCGCCGAGGGCGCGGAGCTTTTTCCCGCCGAGGGGGCGCGCGAAGAAGCGGTAGGGGCGGTCACCAGCTCCACGCTCTCGCCGATGCTCGGAGCTGTGCCCATCGCCATCGCCGCGGTGCGGTACACGCACATAGCCCCCGGCACACAGCTTGTCGCGACGGTCGAAGGGCGCGACGTTCGCGCTGTCGTGCAAGAACGCCTGCGGTTCCTCGCTTCCTAGGAGGGGCTTCCTGGCGAGGGCTTCCTAACGGCGCCGGTAGATCAGCTCGATGTCATCGCCCACGGGCCGGACACGCCACAGGGCGTACCGCCGCGCGGCTTTCAGTTGCTCCGCCACCCGCCCGACCGCGACCGACTTGGCCAGTTCATCGCCCAGCAGCATCGGGGCGATGTAGATCACCGCTTCGTCCACCAGATCATCCTCGATCAGCGAGCCCAGCAGCCCCGGCCCGGCCTCGACCATCACCGTGGAGACGCCATGTTCCACGTGGAGCATGCGCAGCAGGGAAGTCAGGTCGATGGCCCCTCCCCCCCCCGCACGCTGCCCGGCTGGCACCGGCACCAGCTGCACCCCCAGGGCTTCGAGCTCGTGCTGCCGCTGGCGCATGATGTCCGCGCCGACCAGCGACTTGTCGCACGCCACCAGCGTCGGCACTTCGCGGGCCGTCCGCGCCAACGCCGACTCCGAGGGCAGGTCCAGGTCCGTATCCGCCACCACGCGCATTGCCCGCCGCCGGATCGGCACGCCCCGTGCCGTCAGCATCGGGTCGTCCGCCATGACCGTCCCGATCCCCGTGAGCACGGCATCCACCCTCGCGCGCAAACGATGCACACGCCGTCGGGCGGCTTCGCCGCTGATCCACTTGCTCTCGCCCGTCCGCGTCGCTACCCGCCCGTCGATCGTCTGTGCCCACTTCGCGATCACCCATGGCATGCCCGTCTTCACCCGCTTCACGAACGGGGCGGATACCCCAATGGCCAGCGTGCTTTCCGTGCTTTCTTCACAGGGGATTCCAGCCGCTTCCAGCACCTCGTGACCACCGCCCTTCTGCGGGTGCGGGTCGCGCCGGGCGTAGGTCACGCGAGCTACGCCCGCTTCGATCAGCGCCTCCGTGCAGGGCGGCTGCTTACCCGTCGTTGCGCAGGGCTCCAGCGTCACGTACACATGGCAGCCCCTGGGGTCGTGCCCCCGCGCCTTCGCGTCCGCCAGTGCTTCGCGCTCCGCGTGCGGCCCGCCGAATCGCCGGTGATGGCCCATGCCGATCACCTGGCCGTCCTTGACCAGCACGCACCCCACCGCGGGGTTGGGTTCCACGCGCCCCACGCCGCGCAGCGCGAGCCGCGCGGCCAGGTCCAGCATGCGGCGGGCTTCACTCACGACACACTCCTCAAACCCACCGGACCAGCGCTCGCCGGTCCTCCTCGCCCATCACCGCGCCGATGTCCGCGAGCCATCGGTGCGCATCGTTGCGGTATCCCGCCGTGGGCTTCAGCTCCACGCCGTCCGCCGCCAGCTTCGCCGCGGACCAGTGCTGGTTGAAGCGCATCATCGCCAGCTCCCGCGTCAGCTTCGCCACCATCGACGAGAGCGCTACCGGCAGGTGGGCGGCCTCACCCTCCACCAGGAACATCACTTTGGCTTCTCGCGTCCGCCCGGCGCTGTCCGGGGCACGCGCCGTGTACCGGCTCGCATGGTCCGACTCTTCTTCAATCTCCACGACGCAGCCGGGCAGTTCACGCTCGATCAATCCTGAATATTGCACACGCCCGCCGAGCCGATCGCAAGCCAGCACCAGCCCGCACGCTTCCTCCTGCTCTCCATACAACGCCCACACCCGCCGCAGGTGCTCTCCGAACGCCGCGGCGGTCGTTTCCGCCTTGTTGCCCGTTTCGCGGATAATCGCCTGGTACCGCTGCTCCCCGATCACCTCGCACCGCAGGGTCAGCAGCTCCACCCCCGCCCCGAGCATCGCCCGCGCCAGCACGTTGTGCGCAATCGAAACCTCCGCCTGTGTCATCGACACCGGCATCGGCCGCGCCGGCACGCGGTAGCACGGGTGCTCGGCAAGCACAGCCCCCAGGGCGTTGAAGTACGTCTCGTCGTCGGTGATCGCTCCGCATCCTTCGACGCAACGCGCAAAGGTCAGCACGCCGCGTTCGAGGTGGACCAGCGGGTGGCACGCCTTCACCGAGTTTGCCAGCTTCAGTTGCTTGCTGTCCGCGACGGCGACGCGCCCGCGCCGGTCGTGTACGCCCGCACGCCCCGGTTCGCGGCAGACGCCCTTGTTGAGCATCTTCCACAGGTCGGGCAGCTTCGCAGGGTCCGAAATGTCCCGCACCCGGAACACCGACAGACCGACACACAGCGGCCCCAGCAGGGGGCCGTACCCGGCTTCGTCAATCCCGGCGATCAGCAACGCCATGCCCGCGCGAGTCTAACGCGCGTGCTCCTGGACGTCGTCGTTGTGATGTGGCCTGCCCCGGTCGGGGGCTCGCCAAAAAGACACAAGGCCCGGCTCTTTGAGCCGGGCCCCGAATGCGGGCGAGAGGACTTGAACCTCCACGGGTTTGACCCCACTAGAACCTGAATCTAGCGCGTCTGCCAATTCCGCCACGCCCGCGGCGGACCCAACCGTAGGCCCCTTCCCTTCGAACTTCTACGCCGCAAAACCGGCTCAAGGTCGTGCTACGATGGCCGCGGAGGCCGATCCGGCCTCGCCAGGGGCTCCAATGAACGTATCGCCGCTTCCCGTGCATATCGAGCAGGACGGCCCGACGGCCGGTATCGCCACGCTCACCCTCGAGCAGCCCGGCAAGCCCGTCGTCGTCCTGGAACTGGAGGTTTTTCAGCGTCTTGAGGCCGCCCTCCGCTCCCTTCCCAGGTCCCTCGTCGGCTGCGTCATCGCCTCGGCCTCCGAGCGGGTTTTTGTCGCCGGGGCGGACCTCAAGTCCATTATGGACCTCGACGACGACCAACTGGACAAGTACCTCCAGTACGGCAGCCGCGTCTTCCAGATGATCGCCGACCTGCCCTATCCCACCGCCGCGGCGATCAACGGGGCGGCCCTGGGCGGCGGACTTGAGCTTGCCATGCACTGCGACGGCCTGATCGGGGCCCCCAGCCCCAGCGGCAAGCCCTACCCCATCGGCCTCCCCGAGGCCGGTCTCAAGATCTGCCCCGGATGGGGAGGCACCAACCTCCTCCCCGCCCGCATCGACCCGGCCGACGCCCTCCGCCGCACGGCTTCGGGCACCACGATGATGTTTGAGGAGGCCGTCAAGGCCAACCTCTTTGATGCTGTGGCCCCCTCCGCCGCGGAGCTGCTGCCCACCGCCAAGGAGTGGGTCCGGCAGCACGCGGCACAGGGCCGGATCGAGCGGGACGGGTCGCCCTCCCGCTGGATCGGCCGCACGGGGTACGCCAAGGCCGCCATCGAGGCGTTCGACGCCGTCCGTTCCGAGCTGAACCAGACCGAGCCCGGCAAAGCCGTGGCGGAGGCCGTCAACGAGGGCGTTACCCGCGGCTATGACGCGGCGCTCGCCGTCGAACGCCGTCAGCTCATCCGTCTGCGCAATCTTCCCCCTGCGAAGGAGGCGATCGCCGCCTTCTTCGCAAAGTCCGCCAAGAAGTAAGACCGGCACTCAGCACTCAGTACCTATCACTCAGGACTTCTCCCATGGCCGACCTCAAGAACCTCAAGGGCGTTTCCGAGAACGACAAGAAGATGATCGAGGATGCCGAGGCACTCCTGGGTCCGGAGCCCACCTCGATGGGCTTCGTCAAGAACCTCTTCTGGGGCAACCTCCGCGAGGATCTGGCCTTCCCCTATCCGCAGCAGTCTCCCGAGGAGAAGGAGGAGTGCGACAAGCTGCTGGCGAAGCTCGACCACTACCTCCGCACCGAGCACCCGGCCACGCTCATCGACCAGGAGCAGGAGATCCCCGACTGGGTCATCCGGCGGCTCTTTGATCTGGGCGTCCTGGGCATGACCATCCCGAAGGAGTACGGCGGCCTGGGGCTGGGCATCACCAGCTACAACCGCGTCCTTGAGCGCATCGGCATGACCTGCGGCTCCACCGCCGTGATGGTCTCCGCCCACCAGTCCATCGGCTGCAAGGCGGTCATGCTCTACGGCACGGAGGAGCAGAAGAAGCGCTGGCTGCCGCACCTGGCGACGGACTGGCTCTCCGCCTTCTGCCTCTCCGAGCCCAACGTCGGCTGCGACGCCGGCGGGCAGGAGACCCGCTGCGAGAAGTCTCCCGACGGCGAGTACTACATCATCAACGGCGAGAAGAAGTGGGCCACGAGCGGCGCGCTCTCCGGCATGTTCACCGTCATGGCGAAGCAGAAGATGCCCGACGGCAAGGACAAGGTCACGGCCCTGGTCTGCACGCCCGACATGGAGGGCGTGGACATCTACCAGAAGAACCGCAGCAAGTGCGGCATCCGCGGCACGTGGCAGGCCCGCATCCGCTTCAACAACGTCAAGGTTCCCAAGGCCAACCTGCTCTTCCAGGAGGGCAAGGGCCTCAACGTCGCGCTCTCGTGCCTCAACTACGGCCGCTGCACGCTCTCCGCGGGCATGCTCGGCGGCGCGCGGCGCGTTCGCGACCAGGCCACCAAGTGGGCCCGCACCCGCTACCAGTTCGGCCGTCCGCTCAGCGAGTTCGAGCTGGTGCAGGAGCGGCTCGCCCGCATGGCCGCGTACGACTACGCGATGGACGCGGTGCTCTACATGACCACCGGCATGCTCGACCGTCACGACGAGGACATCATGGTCGAGACGGCCATCTGCAAGGTCTTCTGCTCCGAGTTCGGCTGGCGCGTCGTCAACGACGGCCTGCAGGTCATGGGCGGCGAAGGCTACATGACGGAGAACGAGGTGGAGCGAGTCTTCCGCGACTCGCGCATCAACCTCATTGTCGAGGGCGCCAACGAGGTCATGCAGTCCTTCGTCTGGGCCTACGGCGGCAAGAAGCTGCTGGAGTCGATGCTCGGCGTCCACGCCGCGGTGGGCTGGGACCCTGACCAGTCCTTCGGCGGCAACATCGCCCGGATCATCAAGAACGGCCTCAAGCCGACCATCGCGCGGGCGGCGATCCCGCTGGGTCTGGAGCTCTTCCTCGGCGTGCGCCGCAAGGCGCCGGCTCTGACGAAGCTCGCGACCCCCTCCCTGCGGCCCCAGGCGGACCGACTCACGGCGATGATCCGTGACTTCTCCCACCAGTACAAGCAGGCCTGCAAGCGCTACCGCGAGGCCATGATCAACCGTCAGTGCGTCCAGGCCCGCCTCGCCGACGCCGCGATCATGCTCCACGCGTGGTGCTGCACGCTCTCCAAGCTCGACTCCGACATGCAGAAGCACGGCTCTTCGCTTACGCCGGAGTTCGAGCGCGACCGTGCCGCGGCGTTCCACTTCTTCGATCTCGCCGAGCTGGCGATTCACAACAACTTCCGGGCGCTCTACGAGAACTCCGACGACACGATGCTCGCCGCGGCTGCCGCGGCCATCAAGCACTCCGACACGCTCCCGAACGACCAGTTCATCGTTCCGGAGAAGTCGCCCGTTGCGAAGGGCACCGGTCGCCCGGCCCGCCAGGAAGGCATCAAGCAGTTCCCCGGTGGCTCCGCTCTCAACAAGGCGCACGCGGCGTCCGTCTCGTAAGCGGGCGCCGAGCGGCGAAGGTCGGTTTAAGCGCGAACAAGCGCGGCGGGGCCGCGCGGCTTGAGGGATCGGCCCCTGCTTCGGGCGTGGGGTATCCCACGCTCTCCGTCGATCTCAGTGCCTGCACCCGCACCCAGCCCCGCAGCCTTCTTCCTTGGGCGCGGGGCCGAGCATCTTCTCCACCTTCCGGGCCAGAAACACGGCGTGGTGCTCGAAGTGGTAGGTGGCGTATTCGAGGATGTTCTTCAGCGTCATCTCGCCGCGTTCGGGGTGCAGAATTTTCCGTGACCATGCCGACTCGGGCAGGCTCAGCAGCCATTGCCCGGTCCACTGCCGCAGGGTGTGGATCACCGTCAGCGGCCCGCCGATCGCGGCCATCACGCGGTGATGGTCCCCCTGCGGATCCTCGGCGTAGGTCTTCTCGCCGTTCCCGTAGATCCCCGAGTCCACGAAGCTGTTTTCGTCCCATACGCCGACAAGCGGGTTGTCCTCGCCGACACACCGCCGCATCCGCTCGACATACACCAGCTCCGCGTCGGCGACGTGGCCCACCAGCACGCGCACCGGCCATTGCCCCACGCCCGCTTCGGGCAGGAACGCCGTGTCGATCTGCCGCTCGGTCAGTTCAAAGACGCGCCGGTCGATCACCTCGATCCCGCGCCGATAGCGCATGACCAGCGTCAGCGGGTCCAAAGCGGACACCTGCTCCATCAGAACCTTGGGGTCATAAGCCGCCGTCGCGCTGCTCTTGCAGCACGTGGCCGCGTCGCCCGCACCGGAACCGCCGCCCCCGCACCCGCATTGATGCTCGCTCATAAGACCACTGTAGCGTCGCCCCGCGGCTTACACCGTCGCGGGCGAACGGAAGGGGATGGGCTTTCCCGACGCATCCACGGAAACCATCGTCATGGTCGCCGCGGTTACGGGCACCGTCTCGCCCGTCGTATACCGCTCCGCTTCGACTTCGACGAGGACCGTCACGGACTTTGTGCCGAAGCGCGTCACGGTGGTGAAGAGGTTGATGACGTCGCCCACATGAATGGGGGCCTTGAACTCCACGCTGCTGATCGCCGCGGTCACCCATCGGTGGCAGCCGTGCCGCCTGGCCTCGACGAAGCCCGCCTGGTCGATGTAGGAGAGCACCACCCCGCCGAAGATGGTGCCGTAGTGATTCGTGTCCCGCGGCAGGGTCGCGATCCGCAGGGCAAGCGTCCGTGCCGCGTTTGAAGCGTTGCTCATGAGGCAAGCGTACCCCGCGGTCCCGCCGGGTCCCTGCACCCCGTTCGGGGATATCCTGTCGCATGGCCACACTCAAACTCATGGTTCTCACCGCCAGCACCCGTCCCGGGCGTGTTGGCCCCGCTGTCGCCGCGTGGTTCGCGGATGCCGCGCGACGGCACGGTGCGTTCGAAGTCGTTCCCACGGACCTTGCCGACTTCAATCTGCCCGTCTTCGACGAGCCGAACCACCCGACGCAGCGCAAGTACGAGCACGAGCACACGCGCCGCTGGTCCGCGGCGGTCGAAGCTGCGGACGCCTACGCCTTCGTCGTGCCCGAGTACAACTTCGGCCCCACGCCGGCGCTGGTGAACGCGCTCAACTACCTGTACCACGAGTGGTGCTACAAGCCCGCGGGGTTCGTGAGCTACGGCGGCATTTCCGGCGGTATGCGGGGCGTGCAGGTCACCAAGGGCCTCTGCACCACGCTGAAGATGATGCCCATGTACGAAGCGGTGGTGATCCCCAACGTCAACACCCTCCTGAAGGACGATGGCGGGCGAAAGGTCTTCAGCGCCAACGAGCTCCACGAGAAGAGCGCCGCGGCATTGCTCACGGAGCTGCACAAGTGGGCCACGGCGCTGCGGACGATCCGCGTGCCGGGCTGATTGTCATTCGAGTTTGCGCGCAAAAAAAGCCGGCCCCGCGATGGGGCCGGCTTTGACTTTGGGGTGATGCGCCGGTTCAGCGCTGCTCTTCAGGGATGCCCATGCCCTTGCGGTCCGGGCTGGCCGGGCGCTTGGGCGGAATGTACGGGCGCTCCTTGATTTCCTGCAGCATCAGCTCGATGGCGCGGTCGAGCTGCGGGTCGCCGCCGTCCACCATCTTGGCGGGGTCGTCCACGACTTCGATGTCGGGGTCCACGCCGTGGCCCTCGACGCCCCAGTTCCCGTCGAGCTTGTAGAAGCCGAAGGTGGGGACGGTGACGTAGCCGCCGTCGATGAGCCCGGGGTTGCCGCTGATGCCCACAAGCCCGCCCCAGGTGCGCATGCCGATGGTCTTGCCGATCCCCGCCTGCTTGAAGTAGTAGGGGAAGGCGTCGCCGCCGCTGCCGGCCAGGCCGTTGATCAGCATGCACTTGGGGCCCTGGTGCGCATCGGGCGGCCAGACCCAGTCCAGGCCGTCACGCACCGCCCAGTAGTTGGTCACGGGGCGGTTGAGCAGCTCGATGAAGCGGGTGGGGATCTGACCGCCGCCGTTCCAGCGCTCATCGATGATGAGGGCGGCCTTGCCGCGCTGGCCCATGAACTGACGGAAGAGCTCGTTCTGGCCGTCCACGCCGGTGTTGGGGACGTAGATGTAGCCGACCTTGCCGTCGGTGCGCTCCTCGACGTACCGCCGGTTGCGCTCGATCCACGCACGCGTGCGCAGAGCCTGCTCGCCGCCCATGGGCTTGACCAGCACGTCCCGGGCGTGCTCGTCGATCACTGGGTTCTTACCCACGGTGATGGTGGTCGGCCTGTTGGCGGTGTCGATGAACGCGGCCCAGGGATCCTTCGAGGTGTCCACTGGAACGCCGTTGACCGCGAGCAGGAAGTCGCCTTCCTTGACGTTCACGCCGGGCTGGCTGAGCGGACCGCGGGCGTCCACGTCCCACGGCGCCCCCTCGTAAATCTTGCTGATGCGGTACGCGGCGACGTCGCCGTCCACGAACAGCTCGAAGTCGCAGCCCAGCATTCCCACGGCAACATTCGGCTGCTGCTCCACGTCGCCGGGGCTGGTCACGTAGGCGTGGCCGATGTTCAGCTCCGAGATCATCTCGCCGAGGATCCAGGCCAAGTCCTCGCGGCTGGTGGCGTCCTCGACCATGCGGCCGTAGTGCTCGCGCATCTTCGGCCAGTCCACGCCGTGCATCGTCGGCTCGTAGAAGTAGTCGCGCTGGATGCGCCACACGTCGTGGAAGATCTGACGCCACTCCTGGCGCGGGTCGATGGTCACCTTCATGCCCGCGGTGGGCACGGTGGTGGGCTTGCCGCCGCCCGCGACGGGGTCGAGCACTTGGAGCGAGCCGCCGCGGACGACCAGCAGCTTCTTGCCGTCGGCGGAGAGCTGGAGACGTCCGCCGCCCGCGATGACCTGTTTCTCTTCCTTGGCGTCGTCGTTGATGTCGAAAACCTTGATGGCGGCCTCGCTGCTGCCGCGGCGGGTGGACTGCCGCACGTAGATCAGCTTGCCGTCGTGGGCGACCATGAGCTGGCTGAAGTTGCCGGGGGCAACCGGGATCTGCACCGCCCGCCGCTCCATGTCCTCAAGGTCGATCTTGATGGCCTTGGGCTTGTCCTCGGCCTTGGCCGGCTTGTCGCCGCTCGCGTCGTTCGCACCGCCCGCACCCTTCACGGTGCGGCGGCAGGAGAAGTCGCCCGAGGAGCCGTCGGTCGCCTGCCAAGTGCCCGTCAATTCGTCGCCCTTCACCGTTCCCGTGAGCGTGATGGTGGTCTGGCCGACGGTGATGGAAAGGGTGATGGCGCCGCCGGCCTTGTCGAAGGTGCCGTTGACGGACCCGCCGCCGTACGGCGCGGACACCGAGCCGGTGACCTTGCCGTCGGGGTGCAGGTTGAGGGTCATGGAGAAGGCGATGCCCTGGGGAGGGAAGTTCTCACCCTGGCCGGTGGCCTTGCCCTCCCACGTGCCGCTCAGGCCGTCGTCGGCGGTGGCGTTGTCGGAGGGCTTCTCCTGCTTGTCGTCGCCCTCCTTCTTACCGGCGGAGTCCTTCTCCTCAGACTTGTCGCTGCTCTTGTCCGCCTCGGGCTTCTTGTACTCCTCTTCGTCGCTCTTGGGCGCGAAGGGGCTCTTCTGGTCCGCCCGCAGCGGGATGACGTACAGCAGCTCGGTGCCGGTGTAGGCGAAGGTGCTGTCGATGTCCGCGTAAGTGGGGGATTCGATGGAGCGGTTGCTGGTGAAGTAGAGGTAATCGCCCTTGCGGTCGAAGGTCGGGTTCCCGCTGTTGAACATCGGGCTGGTGACGCGGGTGGCCTTGTCCTCGGCGACGTTGTACACCCAGATGCACCCATGGCGTGATTCTTCATCGCCGCGGGCGTAGGTGAGCCACGCCGAGTCGTGCGACCATGCCAGCTCCGGCACGCCGCCGAGCGGGTCTTCCAGGATCAGCTTGGGCTCCTTGGGCTCGCCCTCGGTGGTGACCTCGATCAGGTACGCGCGCCCGCCCTTGTCGCTGAGGACGATGTACTTGCTGTCCGGGCTCCAGGTGGGGTTGAAGCGGAAGCCCGCGCCCATGCTGGTCAGCTTCCGCGGCCCGGTCAGGTTGTGCAGGAGGCTGGGCTCGCCGACGCGGTCCTCCTCGCCGTCCTTCTTCTTCTCCGCGGCGGGGCGGCTGTCGGCAGGGCGGATGTACAGCTCATACTCCCCGCTTTCGTCGGAGAGGTACGCCACCCAGCGGCCGTCCGGAGACCACGCGGGCATGCGCTCGTACACGCCGCTGGTCATGGTCAGGTTGCGGATCACGCCCTCCTTGGCGGGGGCGCTCCACACGTCGCCGCGGGCTTCGATCGCGACGCGCTTGCCCGTGGGCGAGATGGCCGCGTTGGTGATGAACTTCGCGGCGTCCACCGTCCGGGGCCGGATGGTGGGCTTGGCGCCGGGGATGGTGACGTTGACGACGCGGTCGCGCTTCGAGGCAAGGTCCAGCAGCCGCAGCTCGCTGCCGAGCTGATACACGATCTCGCCGCGGCCGTTATCGCCCGGCCCGATGCTGGGCCAGCGCACGTCGTTGTCGGCGTGGCTGGTGATTTGCTCGCGCTTGCCGGTCTTCAGATCAAAGGACCAGATGTTGAGCCGGTGCTCCGGCCCGTTGTCGCTGAGGTAGTAGACGACGTTGGAGTTGCCCTTGGTCTTGCCGTCCTCGCTCGCGGGAACCCACATGGGCAGGGTGTCGGTGCCCTCCCAGTCGGTGATCTTGCGGCTGGTGTGGTCCTTGAGGTTGAAGAGCCAGATGTCGGTCGCCATGCCGCCGCGGTAGCGCTTCCACGTGCGCGTGTCGGTGGAGTGCGGGGTGTAGGCGAGCCAGGTGCCGTCGGGAGAGATCGAGCCGAAGCCGCCGTAGGGCACGGGGAGCTTCTGGGGCAGCCCGCCCTCAGAGCCGACGGTGAAGAGCTGGGTCTGACGGGCGAGCCCGCCAAAGCCGTTCGCCATGTAGAGCAGACGGCCGTCGGGAGTCCAGTCGGAGAGGTTCTCGGTGGTGGGGTGGTGCGTCACGCGGCGGGGGATGCCGCCGGTGATCGGGATCGTGTAGATGTCGCGGTTGCCGTCGTAGTTGCCGACGAAGGCGATGGTCTTGCCGTCGGGGCTGAACCGTGGGAAGGCCTCGGAGCCTGGGGGGCTGGCCAGGGGGCTCGCCTGTCCGCCGCGCTTCTCGACCGTCCAGATATCGTTGGCGTAAACGAAGCAGATGCGGTCTTTGCTGACGTCCGGGTAGCGGAGCATGGCCCCAGTGGGGCGATTTTCGGCCTTGTTCTGACCGGCCGCGAGGCCGGCGCAGAGAACGAGCGGGGCCGCCGCGGCAAACGTCCAACGCAGTGTGTGCTTCACGTGTTTGACCCTTTATCCACCCCTGTTGTGCGAGCCAGTAGGGTAGCAGAGGATGTTCGCCGCGGGAGGCACGGAGCAACGCGGGGAACCGTTTCCGGTAAGGTTTGGCGTGGGCTGCTTCCTCCTGCTGTACTTCTTCACGAGCGCGGTGGCGCTCCTGGGGCTCGAACGCCACGAGGGGAAGTTCACGGGTCTCTGCGGGAAGTGCAGGTATGACCTGTCCGGGCTGCCGCCGAACACGCCCTGCCCGGAGTGCGGCTCGAAAGAGCACGAGTTCGCATCCGAATGGCGGGAGCTGGTGTTCCGCCCCCACGCGCTGCCGGTGTGGAGCGTCACGTTCGTGGTGCTGCTGCTGTGCACCATGCAGCCGGAGTGGGTACAGGCGGCGGTCGATCTGCCCTGGCGCGTGGTGAGGCAGAACTGGCACGGGCGCGTGATGGACACGCGGATCGAGCTCATCGCAATCGCCGCGGCTATGGCGCCGCCCTTCGGGCGACTGCGTTCCCGCAAGGCGGGGATCGCGCTGACGCTGGCCGTGATGCTGGTGGGCTACCTGCTCTCCGTGTGGGTGACGTTCATGTAAGGCGCGCCCGATGGGCTCAACGAAAATTCACCGGCTTGAGCCGGAGCGGCGCGGGCTCCGCTCCGGCTCGTGGAGCGAGTGAATCCGTTCTCACGGCTCGCTGATCTTGTCCGCAGTTGGAAGTGTGCACCTTTCACCCGCTGAACCCGGCGCGACGTGGGGGCATTTTTCGAAAGGGCTTGCACATGTGCAACAACAAGAGAGCGATCATGCTCGGCGTCGCGGCTGTCGCCGCGGGGATGAGCGGCGTCGCCATGGGTGGCGTCGTCGTGGACCTGACCACGCCCGGATCGTCGGGATTCGTCCGCGGCGCGCTGTATATGTCCGTGGACACCGAAGGAGTGGGGGATCCGGTGAGTTCGTTCCTGCGCTTCCGCACGGACCTGACGTCGCCGCAGGGCTACAACTCCTCGGCCCGCCCGCTGCGCTTCAACGAGGACGACCAGGGCGACTACACGCGCAACCTTCGTGTCAGCGAGCTGCCGATGTTCAACATCGGGGGCGTGGACTACTTCGAGTTCCTGTTCAACGCCAACGAGCCCGACGGGCAGGGCGTTGACAGGGTGAGCATCAACCAGATGAACATCTACACCGGCCCCATCGGCGACAAGCGGACGAACTCGATCTCCTCCCTCGGCACGCTGCGCTACAGCCTCGACGCCACGGGCGATGACAACACGATCATCGTGCGTGACGCCAACAGCGGCGAGAATGCCATGGATGCGCGCATCCTCGTGCCGGTCGCCATGTTCGGCGACGCCTCGCCCGACGACTACGTCTACCTGTTTGCGCGCATCGGCGACACCGCCACGGCTCAGGGCAGCTACGAGGAGTTCGGCGTCCGCGTGCTGCCGGTCGTGATCCCGCTGCCCTCGGCTGCAGGCCTGGGCATGGCCGGGCTCGCTGGGCTGGCTTTCCGCCGCCGCCGCTGACGCTCCAACACTCGCACCCCTCTTCCCAAGGGCCGGCGTCATACGTCGGCTCTTTTTTTGCAACGCGAAGGGGAAAAGGACAACCCGCCTCACGTCTTCGCGATTTCTCTTCGCGTTACCAACAGCACGTACACTGGCGCGGTGGCTCTGACCGGGATCTATGTCGGTTCGGCGGTTGTCCTGGCCGCGTGCTCCGCGGCTGCGGGGTACGCCTACCTCGCCCCCGCCTGCGGTGCGTTTCTGCCGCTGGTGAGCCGGGGTCGGACGAAAGGCGTGGCGCTCACCTTCGACGACGGCCCTACGCCACCGGGCACGGAGCGAGTGCTCGAAATCCTCGCTCACTACCGCGTGCCCGCGGCGTTCTTCGTCATTGGCGCCAACGCCGCCCGCTGGCCCGACCTCGTCCGCCGCATGCACACCGAGGGACACCTGATCTGCAATCACACCTACGACCACGTGCCCACCGGCGCGCTGCGTCCGCCCTCGTTCTGGCGGGGTCAGCTCGCGCGAACGGACGCGGTGGTCGAGTCAATCATCGGGCGACGTCCGGCGTTCTTTCGGCCGCCCTTGGGCCACAAGTCGCCGTGGATGGCGCGGCCCATCCGTGAACGCGGCTTAGTTACGGTCGCGTGGTCGCGGCGGGGGCTGGACGGCATCGCGACCACGCCGGAACGCATCACACGCCGGCTGGTCCCGCACGCGCGCGACGGCGACATTCTGCTGCTGCACGACGGACGCGAGCCCAGTTCCAGCCGCGACCCCACACCGACGATCGAGGCCCTGCCGAAAGTGATCGAGGGCATCCGCGCCCGTGGCTTGTCGTTCGTGCGGCTCGATGCGTTGCTTGGGCGCGAGGGTTACTTGGCCGCAGCGACGCCCACCGGCGAAACCGCGACATCCTCGGCCTGATCCCGCCCCGGCCACTGCGGATGAGGCAGCGGCACAAGCCGGCGCAGCAGCAGACCCATGTGCAGCACCACCGCGCGTGCGGTGTCGATCCATGGCCGGTAGTGGCTGATGCGCTCCGAAGGATGCGGGTAGCTGCATGAAATGGGCACTTCGACGATGGGCGTTCTCGCCCAGCCCGCGCGGGTGATGATTTCGGTCTCGAAGTCGTACCGCCCCGACCAGACGGGGAGTGCCGCGATCATCGCCAGCGGGTACACGCGCATGCCGCACTGGCTGTCCTGGACGCGCACGCCGCATTCAAGGCGGATGAGCAGGTTCGTCAGCTTGCGTCCGATCCGGCCGCCGATGGGGTAGTTCTTGATCTGCCGTTCGCGTACTCCGAGCACGAGCGCCGTGGGGTGGCGTTCCGAGGCTTCGAGCATGGTCGGAGCCTGCGCCGGATCGAGCTGGCCGTCGGTGTCGAGCGTGAGGGCGTGCGTCAGGCCGTCCGCGGCAGCCGCGGCAAAGGCGGTCTGCATCGCCGCGGCCTTGCCCCTGTTGACCGGATGGGTGAGCAGCGTGAAGCCGGGGCGGCCTCGGAACGCGGCGAGCACCTCGCCGGTTCGGTCGGTGCTGCCGTCATCGACGACGTACACCGGCAGCCCCAGGCCGAGCGACCGCTCGACCACGCCCGCGACGGTGCCCGCGTTGTTGTACGAGGGCAGCACGAGACAGGGCCGGAAGGCGTGCGTGCTGGAGGATGACATGGACTGATGCAAGGGTAGATCGAGATGCCGTTTCACGCCGGAAAGGCGCGTTTCATTCCGGGCGGCAGCTTTTGACGGCCTTTGTGGCCGGGTCATACTCGTAGATCATCCCCGGCTGCTCGTCCTTGCAGAACTTGTGGGACTTGTCGCAGAAGGGGGGAGTGGCGGTCAGGCCGCAGGCGCAGACCCAGATGGGCTTGAGGTTGCCCTGCTCGTCGCGGGGAAACTGGGACGGGTCTATGCGGATGGGGCCGGTCGCCTCAAGACGAACGATGCGAGCCATGAGATCTCCTCCTCAGGCCGGGCTCGGAACGGTTTCCAGCACGTCCCGCAGGGCGCGTTCCGCCGTCTCCGCCCCAGTGCCGGCCACCGCCCGCGTGACCACTCGGTGGGCGCATACCGGCAGGATGTTGTCCACAATGTCTTCCGGGACGACGTAAGTCCGCCCGCGGTAGAGGGCCGTCGCCCGCGCCGCCTGGGCCAGCGAGAGCGAGCCGCGGGGCGAAAGCCCGTGCAGCAGGCCCGGGTGCGTCCGAGTGGCGTTGGCGAAACGCACGATGTAGTCCAGCAGCGCCCGGTCCACCTTGACGTGGTCCACGCGCGACTGCAGCTCCATGATCTCCGCCCGGGTCAGCACCGGCTTCAGTTCGTGGAGCTGCTGGCCCGAGGGGCGCACGTCCAGGACGCGGGCCTCCTCCTCCGGCGTCGGATACCCCAGACTGATGCGCATGAGGAAGCGGTCGAGCTGGTTTTCCGGCAGCAGGTAGGTGCCCTCGAAGTCGAAGGGGTTCTGCGTCGCGATCACCATGAAGGGCTGATCGAGCGGGATCACGCGCCCGTCCACCGAGACCGTGGCCTCGTTCATCGCCTCCAGCAGGGCCGACTGCGTGCGGGGCGGGGTGCGGTTGATCTCGTCCGCCAGCACGATGTTGGCGAACACCGGGCCGCGCTTGTAGGTGAACTCCCCCGTGGTCTTGTCATAGACGCTCACCCCCAGCACGTCGCTGGGGAGCATGTCGGGCGTGAGCTGGATGCGGGAGAAGGTGCAGTCCACACTGCGGGCCAGGGCGGTCGCCAGCACCGTCTTGCCGACGCCGGGAACGTCCTCGATCAGCAGGTGCCCGCGGGCCAGGAGGCAGCAGCACACCCGATCGATCGCCGCGAGGTTGCCGAAGAGCACCTTGGCGATGTTTTCACGCAGTCTTGCGAGCGGTTCGAGCATGCAGGTTCCGGAGCCCTTTCCTGGGTTGGGGCGGGCAGTATAGGAACTGCGGGCGTGCCGCCGATTGCGTCATCGTGTACGCTCCCCCGTCGCCCGCCCGCCGCGGCGGCGCACCCAGGAGAACGGATGCAAGACTCCGGCCCGCCCCCCCCGGGCCAACCATCGCGTCCGCCGGTGCCATCGCTGGCCAGCGAGCTGACCGGCAGCCTTCCGTGTATTCGGTGCAGGTACGACCTGCGCGGGCTGTCCATTCGCGCGCTCTGCCCTGAGTGCGGCACGCCCGTCCGCGCCACCCTCCTTTCGGTCATCGACCCCAAGGCCGGCGAACTGCAGCCCATGCACCGCCCTCGCCTGACCGCCGCGGGGTTGCTCCTGTGGAGCGGCGCGGCGCTGGGGGCCGTCCTGAGCGGGTGGTGCCTGTGGGCCATCGAGACGCTGCCCTCCACGTTCCTCGACCGCTACCTCGCCGCGGCCAAGTGGGCGGTGGTGGGGCTGACGGCGCTCTCCGGCCTTGGAGCCGCGGCGGCCTTCATCAACCCTCATCCAAACATTCCTCGTCGCGTCGGGCGCGCGGCGCTGCTGGGGACGCTGGGGTACATCCCTCTGTGCCTGGCGCTCTGGAAACTGCTGATGGTGGAGTGGTACACCGGCTCCGCGTCGGGCCTGGGACGCTGGGCCGTCACCAGCGACATCCGCAACGTCCTCGGGCTCATCATCCAGGCGATCATCATCTGCGTCGTGCTCGGGCTGCGGGGGAACGCCCAGCTTCTCGCGGCACGCTCCGTTCTGTTGCGCCAGGGGCGCGTCGACCGCCAGGCGATGCTGGCTCTGATCTCCGTTCTTGCCGTGTCGATGACCGGGGACGCGGTCTGCCTGCTCGCCCGCCGCATGCAGCCCGCCGACACCCTGCTGCTGATCGGGCAGGCGCTGGTCGTGGCGGGCGCGGCGCTCTTCACCATCGGGCTGGCGGGCGTCCTGATCGACTGCGTGCGGATCCGGCGGGCGGTCCTCCAGCCCCCCTTATCCTTGGAAGCGCTCTTCGAGGAGCCGTCGTCCTCTTCTTCGTCCCACGCTCCCGGAACACCAGCACCATGAGCCCCAGCGAGCAGGAAAAGTTTGATGCCCTGGTCGAGGAAGTGATCGAGAACCTTCCCCAGGGCGTGCGCGAGCTGCTGGACGAAGTTCCGGTGATCGTCGAGGACCGGCCCACGCGCGAGCTGCTCCAGCAGCTCCGCGAGGAGGGCGTCGTCACCCCCGAAGAGGCCGAGGACAGCGATTGCCTCTGCGGCCTGCACACCGGCGTCGCCTTCACCGGGGCCCCGCTGGACGACACCGGCCGGCTCCCCTCCGACATCTACCTCTTCCGCGAGGGCATCCTGAAGCAGGCGGGCGGGTGGCGCAACGACGGCGTCGAGGACGACGTGTACGAAGAAATCTGGGTCACCCTCCTTCACGAGATCGGCCACCAGTTCGGGCTGTCGGAGGAAGACCTGGAGAGGCTGGGTTACGAGTAACCGGCGCCCCCTGCGAGCGAATAAACTCGGACAGGCCCGCGCCCGGGGAGGGAGCGGGCCCGGAGGATCTCCGCATGCGCAAGCCACGTTTCGCCCCCGCCCTTCTCCTCGCCCTGAGCTGCGGCCTTGCGTTCGCCGCGCCCGCCGTCGCTCAGAACGAAGCGGAAGCCCCCGCGTCCGCGGCGCAGCAGGCCGCGAAGGCCCGCCTCGCCACGATCGAGCTGAAGGGCTCGCTCCAGAGCGCGCCGGGGCCGCTGGACTGGCTGTTCGGCAGCGAACGGCCCACGCTGCGGGCCGTCGTCAACGCCCTGCAGGACATCGCGGTGAATGACCGCTACGACGGCGTGCTGATCCGCCTGCGGGACGCGGAGCTCTCCGCGACTCAGGTGGAGGAGCTCGGCGCTGCGATCAACAAGGTCCGGCAGGCGGGCAAGAAGGTGCACGTCTTCTCCGAGGCCTACGGCACCACCGGCCTCATGCTGGGGGCGTATGCCGACGAGACCATCGCCCAGGCGGGCGGGCCGGTCTCGCTTCCGGGCCTGTACATGGAGGAGATGTTCCTCGCCGACACCCTCGAATGGATCGGCCTCAAGGCCGACTTCGTGCAGGTGGGGGACTACAAGGGCGCGGCGGAGCAGATGTCCCGCAACGCCCCCAGCAGGGAGTGGGACGCGAACATCAACCAGCTCCTCGACTCCCTCTACGCCAACATCCGCAAGCCCATCCTCAAGGGCCGCAGGCTGACGGACAAGAAGCTGGACGAGGCGATGGAGACGGTCTGGCTTGCCGACGCCAAGGACGCGGTCCGCGCCGGGCTCATCGACGCGGAGGTGGACCTGGCCGTGCTCGGCGAGCACCTGCGCACGCGCTACGACGGCCGCGCCATCGACTGGAAGAAGATCGCGCTGACGGGCGAGGCCCCCAAGATGGACGCCAACCCCTTCGCGATGATGAGCCTCTTCACCAAGGAGCCCGACCACAAGCCCAGGAAGCCCACCATCGCGGTGGTGCACATCAACGGCGCGATCGTGGACGGCGACAGCAGCTCCGGCGGCCTCTTCGGCGGCGAGGGGCAGGTCGGCAGCCGCACGATCCGCAAGGCCCTGGAGGACGTGCTGAAGGAGAACCTCATCAAGGGCGTGGTGGTCCGCATCGACTCCCCCGGCGGCTCCGCCACCGCCAGCGAGGTGATCTGGCAGGGGATCCGGCGCGTCGCCGAGAAGAAGCCGGTGTGGGTCAGCGTGGGCGACATGGCCGCCAGCGGCGGCTACTACTGCGCCGTCGCGGGCGAGAAGATCTACGTCAATCCCTCGAGCATCGTCGGCTCCATCGGCGTCGTCGGCGGCAAGCTCAGCATGCAGGGGCTCTATGACTGGGCGAAGGTCCGCGTCGTGCCGCGCGCCCGCGGCCCGCGTGCCTCCATGTTCGCCAGCGGCGCCCCCTGGTCCGCCCAGGACATCGAGCTCGTCCGCGCCAAGATGAAGCAGACCTACGCCCTCTTCACCAGCCGCGTCGAGCAGGGCCGGCAGGGCATCGACCTCTCCGTCACGGCGGAGGGCCGCCTCTTCACCGGAGACAAGGCCATCGCCCTGAAGATGGCCGACGCCGTGGGGGGCCTGGACGACTGCATCGCCGGGCTGGCGAAGCGCTGCGATCTGGATGACTACGGCGTGATGGACTACCCCGCGCCCAGGTCCCTGAACGAAGTGCTTTCGGAGGCCTTCTCCGGCTTCGGCAGCGCCAGGGCTCCGGGGGTGATCGGCAAGCCCGTGCGCTCGCAGCTCTTCGCCGCGGTGCGGGAGCTGGTCGGCGAGCGTGCGTGGGCGCAGATCGAGCCTTCGCTGGCGGCGCTGCTCCAGCTGCGCGAGCATCCGGTGGTCCTGACCAGCCCCCGCGTGCTGATCTCGCGCTGAGCGGCGTGGGGTTGCGCCCGTACCATCGGCGATGAACGCGCCCGCGCCAGCCCCGCAGCCGCCCGCCATCCGCCTGCGCCCCGTGACGCGCGAGGACCTGGAGGCTCTGTTCGAGATGCAGAGCGACCCGAAGTCCAACGAGATGGCGGGAACCAAGCCGCGGCCGCGCGAACTCTTCTTCGCGGTGTGGGAGCAGCACTTCGCGAACCCGCAGATCCGCGGCCGGGTGATCGAGCTCGAGGGGCGGCCCGTGGGCAGCATCGCCTGCTTCCAGGCCCCCGGCGATGACGGAGTGACGCGCGATCACGTGGGCTACTGGATCGCCCGCGGATGGTGGGGGATGGGGATCGCGTCCCGCGCCCTGGAGCTGTTCCTGCGGGAAGAGCCGCGGCGGCCGTTGTACGCCACCGCCGCGAGCGGCAACATCCCGTCGCGCCGCATCCTGGAAAAGTGCGGCTTCCGCTGCACGGGCTTTCGCATGGGGGAAGAAAGCGAGCGCTTCGCGGCACGGGAGCTCGCGGAGTTCGTGCTTGCGTCGAACGGTTGAGACGGGGCCGGGCGCGCCCATGGCGGCGTTGCTCTGTCGTCCCCGTGGGCTCTCGCCCGCTCATGCCCCGCCGTCCCACCGCAAAAACGCCGCGGGCCCCCGGCCGAAGGGGCCCACGGCGAATGAAGGGTTGCGGGATGTGGTTCCGCGGCGGCTCAGGCCGCGAGCTCGGCGGGGGCTCACTTCCCCTTAAAGATCTTGAACAGCTTCGTCAGCGGGTCGTAGTACTCGTCCACCACGCGCTCCTTGAGCGGGATGATCGCGTTGTCCGTGATCGTGATGTGCTCGGGGCAGACCTTGGTGCAGCACTTGGTGATGTTGCAGTAGCCGATGCCGTTCCTGTGCTTCAGGTCCGGCACCCGGTCCTCGGTGTCCAGCGGGTGCATCTCCAGCGCCGCCGAGTACACGAAGAAGCGCGGGCCGATGAACTCGTCGTGCTTGTGGTGGTCGCGCAGCACGTGGCACACGTCCTGGCACAGGAAGCACTCGATGCACTTGCGGAACTCCTGCACCCGGTCCACGTCCGCCTGCTGCATCCGCCACGTGCCGTCCGGCGCGTCGGGCTTGCGCGGCTTGAAGGGCTTGATCCGCTTCTTCACCTCGAAGTTCCACGAGACGTCCGTGACGAGGTCCTTGATGAGCGGGAACGCCTTCATCGGCTCCACCGTGACGGGCTGGTCCAGCGGCAGCTCGTCCATCCGCGTCATGCACATCAGCCGCGGCTTGCCGTTGATCTCCGCCGAGCAGGAGCCGCACTTGCCCGCCTTGCAGTTCCACCGGCACGCCAGGTCCGGCGCGGACTCGGCCTGGATCTGGTGGATCGCGTCGAGCACCACCATGCCGACCGTGACCTTGGTGGTGAACTCCTCGAACTTCGCGCCGGAGGAGTCGCCGCGCCAGACCCGGAAGGTCACGTCGCGGGCGGAACGGCTGCTCTGCGACACCGCGGACTGGCTCAGCGGCTGGTCGGGCTTGCCCTCGGTGGCGTCGGGAATCGTGTAGGACTTGGGGGCGGATTCGGTGGCCATGGCGTTGATCCAAAGCACTGAGCACGCTCAGCGCCTGTTACTTGTTCTCTTCGATGATCTGCTGAAGCTCGGGGGGCATGGGGGGCAGGGGGCGGCGGGAGATGGTCATCTCGCCGTCGGCGCCCATGCGCACTACGTGGTTGAACGTGGAGAACTCCTCGGACTTGCTGGGGTAGTCCTCGCGGAACTGGGCCCCGCGGGATTCCTTCCGCTCGATCGCCGACCGGGTCACGGCCTCGGCGACGGTGAGCAGGTTGTTCAGGTCGATGCAGGTGTGCCAGCCGGGGTTGTACTCCCGGTGGCCGTACGCCGCGGCGTTTTTCGCACGCGCCTTGAGCTTCTGGAGCCCCTCGAGCGCCTGCACCATCTCCTTCTCCGTGCGGACGATGCCCACCAGCGACTGCATCATCTCCTGCAGGTCGTGCTGGATGGCGTAGGGGTTCTCGCCTCCCTCGCGGCTGAAGGGGGCCAGGGCGCGGTTCACGCACTCCTCGATCTGCGCCGGGTCGGGCTCGACGCCCCCGCCCTGCTCCCTGGCCCACTTCGCGGCGTGCTCGCCCGCGAGCTTGCCGAAGACGACCAGGTCCGACAGCGAGTTGCCGCCCAGGCGGTTCGCGCCGTGCAGGCCCGCGGCGACCTCGCCCGCGGCGAAGAGGCCGGGCACCGTGGACATCTGCGTGTCCCCGTCCACCCGGATGCCGCCCATGACGTAGTGCGTCGTGGGGCCCACCTCCATCGGCTCCTTGGTGATGTCCAGGCCCGCCAGCGTGATGAACTGGTGGTACATGGAGGGGAGCTTCTTCTTGATGTGCTCGACGTGGTTGGGCACCTTCTCCTTGAGCCAGGAGACGTCGAGGAAGACGCCGCCGTGGGGCGAGCCGCGCCCGGCCTTCACCTCGCGGTTGATGCAGCGGGCGACGTGGTCGCGGGTGAGCAGCTCCGGAGGACGGCGGGCGGACTTGTCGCCGGTGACGTAGCGCCAGCCCTCTTCCTCGTTGTCGGCGGTGGAGGAGCGGTAGTTCTCCGGGATGTCGTCGAACATGAACCGCTTGCCCTCGCTGTTGCGGAGCACGCCGCCCTCGCCGCGGACGCCCTCGGTGACGAGGATGCCCCGGACGGAGGGGGGCCAGACCATCCCGGTGGGGTGGAACTGGACGAACTCCATGTCCATGAGCTCGGCGCCGGCGCGGTACGCAAGGGCCTGGCCGTCGCCGGTGTACTCCCAGGAGTTGGAGGTGATCTTGTACGCCCGGCCGATGCCGCCGGTGGCGAGGACAATGGCCTTGGCCTTCCAGACGCGGAAGCGGCCGCGCTCGCGGTCGTAGCCGACGCAGCCGACGACCTTACCGCCGGAGAGCAGCAGGTCGGTGACGGTCATCTCCATGAAGACCTGGATGCCCTTGTGGATGCCGTGGTCCTGGAGGGTGCGGATCATCTCCAGGCCGGTGCGGTCGCCGACGTGGGCGAGGCGCGGGTAGCGGTGGCCGCCGAAGTTGCGCTGCAGGATGCGGCCGTCCTTGGTGCGGTCGAAGACGGCGCCCCAGGCCTCGAGTTCCTTGACGCGGTCGGGGGCCTGCTGGGCGTGGAGCTGGGCCATGCGCCAGTTGTTGATGTACTGCCCGCCGCGCATCGTGTCGGCGAAGTGGACCTTCCAGTTGTCGCGGTCGTCCACGTTGGCCATCGCCGCGGCCATGCCGCCCTCGGCCATGACGGTGTGCGCCTTGCCGAGGAGGCTCTTGCAGATGAGGGCGACGGAGCAGCCCATGGAGGAGGCTTCAATGGCGGCGCGGAGGCCGGCTCCGCCCGCGCCGATCACCACAACATCGTGCTCGTAGGTTTCGTACTTGTTCATGGAGCGTCCTGAGTCCTGAGTGGAAAGCACTGAGGGGTCACTTGTCCACCCTCTGGTTCTTGCGTTTGCGGGCGACGGCGGTGCGCAGGCCGCCGATGATTCCGCCGACTTCCTCGGCGAGTGAGCGCGGTTCGTTGCAGGCGGGTTCGGAGCGGTGACGGGCCTCCGGGGCGATGCAGAGCCGGGCGCGGACCTCGCCGCGCGGGCTTCTGGCGGGCGGGAGGAACTGGTGGAACTCGGTGAGGCGGCGGCGCCCCGAGCCTTCCGCGATGCTCGACATGATCGAGACGGCCGCGCGCCGAGTCCGGGTGCAGAACCCTGGGTTCCGACCCGTCGGCCCCGGACGGGTGGCGGCGTGCACGGCGCGCGCCGGCTCCCGGACCCGTTGCAGGGCGATCAGGTCTTCGAATCTCTGAACCTTGGTGACCATCTGCGCTCAGGACTCAGTGCTTTCCACCCGGCACTTCTCACACGATCCGGAAGTCGCTCCACACACCCATGGAGACCAGCCGCACGTAGACGTCGGTGAAGCCGACCCAGAAGAGGCTGATCCACGCCCACATCATGTGGCGGCGGTTGAGGCAGGAGACGCAGTCATACGCCTTCTTCTGCACGCCCAGCTCGCTGAGCGCGTCCTTGCGGCCGCCGATGAGGTGGCGGCCGACGTGGCAGCCGAAGGTGTAGCAGCCCAGGAAGATCGGGTTCAGCGTCAGCACGATCGAGCCGACGCCGATGCCGAAGGTCTTGCCCCCCTCCGCGGTGGGGAAGATGTACGAGATCACCGCGTCGTAGCTGAGGAACCCGATGAACACCACCGCGATGTAGAAGAAGTAGCGGTGGATGTTCTGGAGGATGAGGGGGAACTTCTGCTCGCCGCGGTAGTTCTTGCCGCGGAACTGAGGCTCGCCGACGGCGCAGGAGATGGGATCGCCCCAGAAGGCCTTGTAGTACGCGCCGCGGTAGTAGTAGCAGGTGAAGCGGAAGCCGCCGGGGGCCCACAGGATGAGGAACGCGGGGGTCAGGGGGATGAAGGCGAGCGTCTGGGGCAGCCAGCTCGGCCACTCGCCGAACCAGGCGTGGCCGCTGGGCTGGTACGCCTCGCCCGTGCCGAGCTTCCAGGAGTCGAAGAGCACGGGGGAGTACATCGGGCTGAGGTAGTTGGTGTCTTGGACGAAGTAGTGCTCGCCCTGCAGCGCGGCCCAGGTGCTGTAGACGATGAAGGCGGTCAGCCCCAGGAAGACGAGCAGGGGCTGCACCCACCAGTTGTCCTTGCGCATCGTCTTGCCGGCGGGGCGGAGCTGCGGGAGGGGAGTCGGGAGAGGAAGGCTCTTGCCAGTGTCCTTCAGCGTCGGGGAAGTGGGAGGGTCAATCACAGCCCGGCTCATGCGGCACGTCTCCAAGTGGGAGGGGGCCGCGGAGGGGGAAGATCCTCAGAGGTCCCCAGTCGCCAAAGAGCCCATCATACCTGCCGGAAAGGGGGTTGTCAGGGTGAGGGCCGCGGGGAGACAACGGGACCACGAAATCGGGTCTTCATCGGGGTGTGCGGGAGCCCGAGACCGGCTCAAACGGCTCGGCTCAACGTCGTACGGAATGCTCTCGACCGTTTGCCGTCCTGGACATTGTCAAACCGGAATTTGCTCGCGTCCAGGTAGACGGGGTCGCGCTCAAAGGCTAAGTGGCGGCGTTCCAAGGCTTCTGCCACCATGCCGGTGGTGTTTGAGCCAGCAAACGGGTCAAGTACGATGTCCATCGGGTCGGTTAGGAAACGAATGAAGAACTCGGGCAGTACGGCTGGGAATCGGGCCGGATGAATTTTGACACCAGCTGCCTTGCAGCGGAGCGTGTAGGTGTCGTTCGCTGCATTGTTACCGAAACGCATCAAGTCATTGGGAATGCCGTCTTCGATGACGTTCGGCGGTATCGCTCCACCATGCGATGTATCCGCGAATCCTTCATTGATCATGTGACCTGCAGGACGCTTCGTCTTGCTGATACCCCGGCGGCTAAGCCGAATCATGTCGGGGCTATAAGGCTTCAGCACATTGCGGTTATTTGCCTTGGGGTGCGGGGTCTTGCTAAACCACCAAACGAACTCGACTGAGTCCTTCACCCTGATACGCCGTACCGTCACCCACTCGGCTGGCACCGGCATTTTGGCCGGGTTGTACCAGAAGAAGTCTTGTGCCAGGTAAAAGCCGACTTCTTCAACGAGTGCGATGAGGAGCTTGTACGTGTAAATCGATCGGGTTGGCAGACCCGGAGTCCAAGCACCCCCGACATTCAGGACAAAGCTGCCGTCATCTGTCAGAACGCGCTTGATCTCGCGGGCGAAGGGAATGAGCCATTGAACGTACTCACTCTGATCCGCATTCCCATACTCTTTCTTGAAGTGAAGTGCGTACGGCGGCGAAGTCACCACAAGATTGACCGACCGATCTGGCATTTCCGCCAAAATCTCGAGCGAGTCGCCAAGAATGGCTGCGCCGTAGTCAGTCGTGTAGAAGGGGGGGCGTTTGACCAGTCGCTCCGCAGGGGGTAGCTTCGGCTGAGTGAAGAGAACATCCTTGCTGCTCATGAAGGTAGTGTACCCAATTGCCGACCGATCCACTGACTGAAGCCAAACAGATTCTTGAAGCTGCGGGCCAGGAGGTGCAAAAAGCTGTCCTTTCGTGGCTTCGCAACCGACACCCTATCCACCCTCTTGAAGCTCAATGGGGGGTGCCCGCCGAAGTGATTCTGGAGGCCATTGCGCGGTCTCCTGATCTTTCTCAGCGAGGCGTTCGTGGCCTGATCGCAGAAGCGTACTTTGACCAAATGGTGAGCAACGGTATCTCGGGCTGGGTTAAAGACACCCCGCCCGGCAATCACGCTTTTGATTGCGTACTCCGGCGTGATGACGAGAGAGTTCGCATCCAGGTCAAGTCTCAGCGTCGCCTGCGCGGGTTGCCGATGACCGCACGGCAAGCTTACCGCAGTTTTTCTAGCGACAAGTTTGTGGTAGAAACGCAGAAAACGCGTGCTGGATCTGACGGTTTGGGTGCAGATACACGTCCATACAGATTTTCAGATTTCGATATTTTGGCGGTCTGTATGGAAGCTTCAACGGGAGACTGGACGCAGTTTCGATATGTGCCAGCAAGATGGCTGATCCCTAGGCCGAATGACTCTAACCTCATGATGAAATTTCAGCCGGTTTCACTTGAAGAAAATGAGGATTGGACAAGTAGGCTGGAAGTTGCCATCGAAAGACATTTGAGCGGGGTTGTTCGCACAATCGCACCTTGATCTAGATATGAAAAAGGCCTGCAACTGCAGGCCTTTATGTTAAAGGCGGAACGAGAGAGCGTTACCGCGGCGTCGCGGGGTTGCCGGGGAGCGGGTTGTAGGGATCGGCGGGGTTGACGGGCTCGGAGGGCGGGCGCGGCAGGGTGGGGTCCACGGGGCGACGGTCGGGGTTGTTGGGGTCGAAGGTGGGCTCACGCCCCGGGAGGCCCACGTCCGCGCCCTCGAGGGTGATCTGAAGGTCGCGGGCCTGCTGCAGGTGGCTCCGGAGGATCGGGAGCTGGCGCTGGGCGAAGGCCTTGATCTGCGCGTCTTCGCCCGTGCGGGCCTGGCGGTCGAACTCCTGAATCATCTTCTCGTGGCCGCGGATCATGTGCTGAACGAACTCGCGGTCGAACTCCTCTCCGCGCATCTGGTTGAACTTGTCCACCATCTGCTTGTGGTCGGCGGGGAGCTGAGAGGCGAGGGAGATGCTCTTGGTGCGCGCCAGCGTCGCGAGCTCGTCGTTGGCCTTGGAGTGGTCGTCGATCAGCTTCTGCGCGAACTGCCGGACGCGGTCGTTGCTCGCCTGCCGCTGCGCGAGCCGTCCAAGCTCGACTTCCTTGAGGTTGCCGATGTTCGCCTCCTTGACGAACTCCTGGTCGGCGGTGCGGATCTGCGGGTCGCCGACGCGGTCGGTGCGGCGCTCCGTCTGCATGCCGTTGCGGTCGAGGGTGCGGTCGCGGCGATAGTCGGGGTCGTTGGAGCTGTGCCAGACGGTGTCGGAGCGGCGCACGCGGGCGTCCGTCGTTTCCCGCGTCTGATCGGTCACGGAGGGAGCGTTTTGGTCCGCCGTGGAGCGCGTCGCCCCGGAGCGGCTCTGCGTCGTCGTGCGGGAGGTGTAGGAAGAGTCGTAGTAATCGTCCCGCTCGTTGTCGGTGTTTCGGCAGCCGGTCATGGCGATGGTCCCCGCCGCCGCGATCAGCATCAGAATGCGCATGCTCATTGCCTGTTGCTCCCTTGTGAGTATCCGGCCCAGCCCCACGGCTCACAGTGGGCGGGCTCGGGCTGAAGGGGCGGTGAGAGAGAGCCAAAAGCGCCCCGCAGCACACCGACGACGCGCGGCTCAGAAGAGTCGCGTGCAAGCCCAAACCCCATCTTCACGCCCGCTTCATCCGGTGATTGGTTGATAAGGGATTGGAAATCGAATGGAGGCGTCCCGTGGATGAGGCTCGCAATCCGGGAATGAGCGGCGACGGGAGTTTCGGCGGCGCGCACGAGTACCGGGAGACGCCGGTGGACGCGCGGGAAGTGGAGGCTGTGACGGAGGAGGAACTGGCGCAGTTCTCTCCCGACGGCCGCCAGCCCGACACCCGCTCGCGCGGGCGGGGAAGGACGATTTTTCTGGTGATCCTCGCGGTGGGGCTGCCGCTGGTGGCCGTAGCAGTCATTTCCATCGGGGGGCCCGCGGCGCTGCTGATGGGGGGCGTCTACCTGCTGGTCTTCGCCGCGGCGGCCTTCCCCGTCTGGTACGCGGGGCTGATGCGCAAGCGCGAAGAATCGGAGGCCACTGAAATCGTCACGCACGCCCTGCGGGAAAAAAAGGAAAAAGGACAGGCGGCGTGAGGGATCGAGTCCGGCGGGGGGCGAGGCTGTATCAGTTGCGGCCGCGCCGGGCCGCGCGGCGGTTCTGATCGTGTGCGAGGCTTCCATGTCAGCGGACGCGGGCCCGGCGCACGCCCTTTCTTCCTCTGTGCTTCCCCTGCCTCCCCTCCCATTCGCAGGGGACACCCTCAAAGCAGCCCCTGGCAGATTTATAAAAAAATACCCGACCGGAGGTTCGGGGCCGGCTATACTCCTCGTGATGGAGGCTGCTCCGGCAGGGTGCCGGGCCTCTCCGTTGACCAGCGCTCGTCTCGCCCGAGTTCAGGCAGCGATTGGGTTCAGGAACTTCGGGCAGAGTTCGAGATCGAAAATGATGAAGCTTTACGTCGGGAACCTTCCGTTCAGCACGGATGATTCGCAGCTGCGCGCGCTCTTCGAGGCGCACGGTGATGTTGTCTCCGCCTCCGTGGTCATGGACCGCGACACCGGCCGCCCCCGCGGCTTCGGGTTCGTCGAGATGTCCGATGACAACGAGGCCCGCGCCGCCATCGAGGCGATGAATGGCCAGTCCGTCGAGGGCCGGGCGATCGTCGTCAACGAGGCGCGTCCGCGCGAGGCGCGCCCCGCGGGCGGCCGAGGCGGCTTCGGCGGTGGTCGCGGCGGCTTCGGCGGCGGC
>Ga0065721_10004247_pt1 | contig 42765 bp, 38 predicted proteins | sample Mesricmetagenome_FD_59108 | JGI IMG/M metagenome (GOLD analysis project Ga0065721, IMG submission 59108) | Mesophilic microbial community from rice straw/compost enrichment Sample: eDNA_1 v2 (version 2) | ecosystem: Engineered > Solid waste > Grass > Composting > Bioreactor | place: USA: Davis... | reverse complement strand
GCCCGCGCAGATTGCGCGGGCGGCCCCTTCTTTATTTTTCTCCCTTACCCCTCGCGGACGCGAGCGAGCGCGGTTGCGGCGGCGTTCGCCGTGTCCGGGTCGGGCGACTTCGCCAGGCTCTCCAGGGGAGCGGCGGCGCGCGGGTCGCCGATGCCGCCCAGGGTGATGGCCGCCCACCGCGCCCCGGCCTTGCCCGGCTGGGCCAGGTTCAGGAGCGCCGGGACCGCGGGCGTCCCGATCTGCGCCAGAGCCTGCGAGGCGTAGTAAGCAAGCGTATCATCGGCGTTGGCGAGGAGGGCCACGAGCGACGGCACCACGGGCTCCCCGATGGTCACCAGGCCCGCCCGGGCCGTCGCGGCCACGGCGCCGTCCGGGTCGCGCAGCGCCGCCAGCAGCGGCGCGAACGCCTCCGGCCGCATACCGTCCGCAAGCGGCGTCACGCCCCGCTCCGCCGCCGCAACCGCCGGGTCGTTCAGCCGGGCGATCACCTTCAGGATCGGCTCTTTCGCAGCGTCGGTCTCCTGCGCATCCGCCATCGCCTGCAAGGCCGCTACCGCCCCGGTTCGGGACGCGGGCGGCGCCCCCGGACGGAGCACCTCAATCAGGGCGCCGCGCGTCTGGAGCGTGCGCACCGCGGCGATCTTCTCCTCCATGCTTGCGGAGGACGCAAGCCGGGCCAGTTCGCGGCGGGCCGCATTTGCATCCGCCAGGATGCGGGCCAGGGACTCCGCCGCGCGGATGCGCACGCCCGGGTCCGGGTCCTTCAGCGCCTGCGCCGCGAGTGCCGTGGTCCGCTGACCGCCAGCCGCCTCCGCCGCCCGCGCCCGCACCGCCGGATCCGCGTTCTTCAGCGCCTGCGCCACGGCGCCCGCCGCGGAGTCACCCGCCCGGCGCAGGCCCGCCGCCGCGGCCTCTGCCACCGCGATATCGTAGTCGGAGAGCGCCTTCGCCATTGCGGCGTTCGCCTCCGGGGTTCCGATGCTGCCCAGCGCGCCCGCCGCCGCCGCGCGGGCCGAGGCGTCCGACTCGGCGTCCGTCAGCGCGGCGATCAGTACGGGCGCCCCCACCGGGTCAGCGATGTTGGACAGCGCAGTGACGACCGCTCGCCGGACGTTCGGGTTCTCGTCGTTGCGGAACGGCACGATCGGGCGGGCGGCCTCCGGCGTCTTGAACTTGCCCAGAATCTCGATGAGCTGGATCTTGGCGCTGGTCAGGTCGTCCGGCTTATCCTTGAACTTGGCCAGTTCGGCCTCGCCCAGGTAAGGCGCGATCAGGGGGATGGTGTCAGGACCGATGCCCGCGAGGATGTCCCCGAGCGGTGCGCGGAGCGCGCCGTCCCCCAGGCGCGCGGCCATCTTCTCCTTCATCGGCGCCCCGATCTGCCGCAGGGCGTTGCGGGACTGCTCCTGAATGTTGCGGTCCGGGTCCTTCGCCGCGTCCAGGAGGATGTCCGGGTAGTCAACGCCAACCTTCGCCACAGCGTTTTTGGCGGCGTCGCGAACCGGGTGCGTCTTCTGCTCCGCGGACTCGGTGTCCGGGTCCTTGAGCATCTGGAGAAGCTGCTTGAAGGCCGCTTCGTCCTTTCCTCCCTCGGCGAGCGCGGCAAGCGCCTCGATGGCGTTCAACCGCGTCTTCGGGGGCGCGCCGCCCTGGAGCGCGTCGAAAAGGACGCCGCGCGCCATAAGCTGCTGGACGCCCTTCTGCGCCGGTTCGCCGCCGTTCGCCACCAGCGCCAGCGAAGAGCGCGTCTGGTAGCCGTTCCAGGCGAAGTTTCCGATGCCGAACAGCACCAGCACGGCAACGACGATAAGTATGATCCGTCGAGTGGTCACGGGTCTGTAAAACTCCCTCGGTAACGTGGCGCGTCCCTGCGCTGTCATAACGGCTTTTCGGCGCCCCGGCGCCTTTCCCCTGCCTGGCCTACTGGCCTACCGCAGCATCGGCGCCAGGCAGAGGAAGGTGATGCCCCCCGCCCCCAGGAACAGCAGGGCGAGCCAGAGCCTCCAGAGGCGGCGCGCGGTGCCGGCCTGGAAGAGCAGGAACACAATCGGGACCAGAAGCCCCACTCCGACCCGGACCACCCCATCCACCGTGGGGTACGGCTCCAGAGTCGATGACGCCAGCGCCCCGGCGGCCACAAGCCCCGCCGCCATGGGCACGAACGCCAGGAACCGCGCGATGCTGGCCAAATTCAAGCCCAGACAGACGATCAGGAGCATCGCCGCCAGAAAGCCGGTGACGGTCCAGGAGGTCAGCGCGTTGCGGACCCAGACCTCGGAGCCGATATGCAGACCGGAAGCGCTCATGGAGGCCAGCATCGCCGCAGGCGGCGCCACACAAAGGGCAAGCGCGGGCCAGAACCACCAGCGCACCCCGCCGGTCCGCGCGCTGTCCGCATCCCGATCCTCGGGCGGCTGTTGCCGGAGGTCGCGCTCGTGCCGCGCCCTTACCTGGGCTTCGAGCCGGGCTTCGCGCGCCTCCTGCTTTCGCAACTCCCGGGCGCGCCTTCTGTCCTCACGGTCCCTCCGCGGTGGGTCCGCCACGGCCGCTCCCGGGAGCGGTGGCGCCGCCGGCGCCGCGGCCGGAGCTGTGGCGAAGACCAGCGGCTCCCGCCCTCCGCCCGGCAGCAGCGGAGCCTCGTCCGGGGCCGCGTCGCGGGCGGGCCGGGGAACGCGGCGCATGCGAAGCCGCCGCCGCTGCCCGCTGCCGGTGGAGCCCTCTGTTCCGTCGCTGCCCCCGCCGAACAAGGGCCGACCCGGCCGTGCGGCGACGGGCAGCGTCGCCAGGGCGTCGGCATCGTCCTCCGGGCGCGAGCGGTCCAGAAACTCGCGCAGCAATCGGTCCTCGTTCTCGCCGTTGCGGCCGCGCGCCGCCAACTCCGCCGCGAGGTCCGCGATATACACCTCGCCGATGCCCCGCAGGAACCGCTCCGTGCGGCCGTCCAGAAGCGCGCGGCGCGCCTCGTTCCAGTGACGCGCCGCGGCGGGAAGCAGGTCATCCAGCGTGTAGCACACGGTCCCGGTCGGGAATACGAAGGGCTCCGGCTCTCCCTCCTCCTCGTCCGCCCTCTGCAGCGGCGGCGGCGCAGCCGCCGAGGTCCCTTCGGAGCGCGGCGTGGCGACCGCTCCCAGGGGAACCGCGCGCAGCGCATCCGCGAAGACGCGCGCCGTGGGAAACCGCCGCGCCTTGTCTTTGGCGAGCGCGCGGGCGATCACCTCATCAAACGCACTCGACAACTCCGGCCGGAGCGCCGTCAGGCGGGGAGGCTCCTCCTGCTCGATGGCACGCTTCCACGCAAAGGGGTCCTTCACGCGGGGCACCGAGAACGGGCGCCGCCCGGCCAGCATCTCGTACAGCACCACGCCCACCGCCCACAGGTCGGAGCGGTAGTCGGAGGCATCGTCCTCGGCGAAGTCCTCCGGGGCCATGTAGGGGTAGGTGCCGCCGCCACCCGCCACGGAGCCGGTGCCCAGAGCCTCGGCCAGCCCGAAGTCGGTGAGCTTGACATCCCCCGCCTCGGTCAGCAGGATGTTCGCCGGCTTGATATCGCGGTGGATGATGCGCCGCTCGTGGGCGTAGCCCAGCGCATCCAGCACGGCAAGGGTAATCCGAACGGCCTCCTCCGCGGGGAGCGGCTCCCCGGCGCGGGCACGCAGGCGGTCCGACAGGTTGCCGCCGCGCACCAACTCCATGTCGATCAGGATCACGCCGTTGACCACGTCCACCCCGTTGATGTGGACAATGTTCGGGTGGCTCAGGCGGTCCAGCACGCGCGCCTCGTCCAGCACGCGGTCTATCTCGGGGCCGTCCGCGCGGATCTCCTTCAGGGCTACGTTGCGCCGCAGCAGGGTGTCCCACGCCAGGTACACGACTCCGGACGAGCCATGTCCCAGGACGTCGAGCCGCTCATACTTGCCGATGGTGCCGATGGCCACGCTCTGCTCGCCCTTTCGCTCCCGTTTACGATGCCTTCGGACTCGGCTGGGGCGCCGGAGAAGAGTCCGCGCCGGCCGGCGCCCCCCCCGCCTCGGGCGACGGGTCGATCGCCCGGAGGACCTTCAGGATGTTCCGGTCGATGACGTAGATGTTGCCCTGCTCGTCCACCGCCACGGCCTCGGGACGGGTGAGCCCGGCCGTGATCTTGGCCAGCAGTTTCCCCTCCGGCGAGCGCTTCTCGATCACCTTGCGCGCCGTATAGGAGAGGTACAGATTGCCCTGAAGGTCGGTCGCCACGAAGACCCGCGAGGCGGGCGCGGGGTCCGGGGACGGCGGAGCGACCTCCAGGCTTGCCACGTTGCGAATCATGTCGCCCCCGCGCGTCAGCGACACCATCACGCCGGAGGAGTCGCGCACGCTGAACACCCCGACTCCCGGAGAGTACGCCAGCAGGTCCCCGCGCGCGAGGAACTCCCGTGTTGCGAACGGGGCCGGCGGCGCATAGGTGAGCTGCTCGTAGTCGCGTAGCGGCTCGACCCGCGTGCCCGAGGGCGCGGGCGGCGGGGCGACCGGTCGGCCAATCAGCACCCGGGCCGCCTGACGGCGCAGGGGCTCAGAACCGGCCAGAATCGCGGCAAGCCCCAGGGCGATGACGCCCAGACTCGCCAGCGTAACCAGCACCGGCGAGGTGCCGCGCCGCCGCGCGTCCATATCGATAATGTTGCGCTGGGCCGGCGCCGAAGACCGGCGTGCCCCGCTCTGTGTCGCCCCCGCGGTCGGCATCACAGCGGCCGTGCCGCGCCCGCCCGCGCTTGCGGTACTGCTGCTGCCGCCGCCGCCCGTGCCGCCCACCTTCAGGACCACGACCGTGATGTTGTCCGCGCCACCGTTCCGGTTGGCGGCCTCCACCAGCGAGGCCGCGACCCGCTCCGGCGCGGAGCGGGCCAGCGCAGGCGCGGCCAGCATCTGCCGAATCTCCTCGTCCTCCACCATGGTGGTGAGCCCGTCGGTGCAGACGAGCACGAGGTCACCGGCCTGCAGCGGCTCCTCGCGGACATCGGGCTGTATCTGCGCGTCGATACCCACAGCCCGGGTAATCATGTTCCGGAATCGGGAAACGCGGGCCTCGGCCTCGGTCATATCGCCCGCCCGGACCCGCTCGGCGACAAACGAATGGTCTTCGGTCAGAGGGATGAGTTCCCCCGCGCGGAACAGGTACGCGCGCGAATCTCCTGCATGGCACAGGTACAGGGTTCCGCCGCGAACCAGACCGACCACGGCGGTAGTGCCCATGATGGCCGCGCCCTGGGGCGGGCGGGCCGACGGGCCGGGGCGCTGCGTCGGCTCCTCCTCCGCGCTGCCGTCACTCCGGAGTCCCTGAGTCAGGGCGAACACCGCGTCGTTCGCCCGGGTCAGCGCCTCGTGCAGGGCAGCGAGGGGCGCGGAAGCGGCGTTCGGGGACGCCTTCAGGCTCTCCCCGATCACGCGCACGGCCTCTCCGCTCGCCACCTCTCCGGCCTGAAGGCCGCCCATGCCGTCGGCGACTACGAACGCCTGGTCGAAGCCAGGAATCTCCAGAAGGGCATAGGCGTCCTCGTTCGTGCTGCGCTGCACGCCCTTGTCGGTTTTGCCGGCGACGGCGTAGGTAAGGCCGGCCGCGTCGGGGGCGGCAGCGGTCGTGGCGGTGGTACGGGCGGTGGTCTCACTCATGAGGCATCGCGTGTCTTTCTCCGGTCACGCCGCGGCGCGCGACGGCCGGCGGCCTTTCGGCTACGGCTCGGGCGCGTCCGTGTCCTGCCGTAACAGGTGCAGCAGTAACAGGATGAAAAGGATCAAGGCGCCCGCGAAGAGCAGGCGCAGGAAAACGAGCAGAAGGGGGTTCGCCACAGCGGCGGCGGCGGTACTGCTGCCCATGCCGGGACGCCCCTAAGGCCTTGGCGGCTGCTTGCCGCTGCCGTTGCCGCGCCCGACCCGCAGCCGAGCCTCCCCGAACCCTACCTCGTCTCCCTCATACAGGGCGACCGGGAACAGAGCGGGGATGCGCTCCCCATTGACATACGTTCCCGCCGGCGTGTTCAGATCCTCGACATAGAGCGTATCGTCGCGCTGGCTCAGGCGGGCATGGGCGCTGGAAACGCCCTCGGCGGACAGGACGATGTCACTGGTCACACCCCGGCCAACCGTCATCTGCGACGCCAGGGGAAACATCTGGCCGCCGTCGCCTACCAGTCGGTACCCGCCCCCAATGCCCGCCGCGCCCGCACGGGACGGCACGACGGGCGGCACTGCTGCCGTGGCCGCGGCAGCGGCGACCGCGGGCGCGTGCGAGCGGGCCGGAAGCGGCGCCACACCCGCCACCGCGGCGTTCACCGGCTTCAGGACGATGGTGGTCTCCCCAAGGCGGAGTTCGTCGCCGAACGCCAGGGCGTATGGCTGGCGCGGGGGAATGGCCTCGCTGTTGACGAACGTGCCGTTGGTCGATCCTTCGTCCACCACCACGAACGTCCCGTTTTCGGACACGATGCGCGCGTGCCGCTTGGAGACCATGGCATCCTCGGCCAGGACGATGTCGTTCCCGGCCTGGCGGCTCCGTCCGATACGCACTCCCTGTGCGGTCAACGGGAACGCCTCCAGAACGCGCCCGTCCCCAGAGCGCATCAGCAGCGTCGCCAGGATCGCGCCGCCGAAGGCCGGCACGGTGCCCGGCTCGGAGTCCTCGTCCTCCGCAGCGACCACCGACTGGGCCGGAGGGGGCGCCGGGGTCGCCGCCTTCGGGCGAGGAGACCGGGGCGCGGCGGGCGCGGCAGCGGTCTCAGGAACCGACGAGTCGAAGCGGCACCGCACCTGCACCCGCGCCTCGTCTCCTGTCGGCTCCGCCTCCTCGATGGTGAAGCGCAGGCCGCCCTTGGTGCGGTAGCCGTACTGCTCCATGGCCCGGCGCACCGCCGCGGTCAGATCGTCCGCGTCCAGAAACGCCCTCAGGTAGTCGCGCTCCTCCTCGCTCGCAATGGCCAGTACCAGCGTGTAGTCGTTCGGCACGTACACACTGCCGTCTAGCCCCTCACGCCGGTTGTCCTCCATGGCGGCGAGGATGCGGCGGAGGATATCACGCGGCCTCAGGTCGCGTTCGGATCCGGCGCCGAACAGCCCTTCGTACCAGGACCCGAATTTGCGGTTGAGTCGTTCGAGGAAGTCCATGGGGTACTTATGTGCAACGAACCGTCAGCGGGGCGGGCGGGTCTAGTCCCCTGGCGCGGTCGCTCCGAATGCGGTCGCTCCGAATCAGGAGGTCGCGCTGCCGCCCTCCAAGCGGTCGATGGCGCGCTCGGCGATCTGCACCGTCTCCGAATTGCCGTAGCGCGTCTTCACCACGCCGAGAACGTCCTTCGCGACCCGGGCGAGAGTCTCCGCCCACTTGTCGCGCGGCGTGCGCCGCGCCAGTACGGCGAGCCCCACGCAGACCGCGCCCACGATGATGCCTGTGGCCAGGTACCGCTTCCGGGTTTCATCCATGACGATTCTGTCACTCCTGAACATTATGACGGGATTCCCGGCCGTCGGTTGCGGGTTCCCGCGGAAACTCCGCGGCCCGCGCTCCTCTGCCAGGATACCGCTATGGTACCGTACTCCGAGCGTTCTGCGCCCGGTGCAGCGTCCGCGCGCCCCCGGAAACGAGCAAAGGCCGCCTCTGGGGCGGCCTTTGCGGCGGTGTTCAGGGAGGCGCCCCCTCCCCTAGCGGCGGCTCTTACGGGCCGACTTGTACCGGCTGTCGGTCTTCTCGCGGCGCGGCGCCGGCGCGGCCTGACCGTCGCCACCCGCAAGCTGACGGAACACCTGGGAAAGGTCCAGGTTCTTGCCGCACCCCGCGCAGAAGAAGTTGTTACGGATCACCGCCGCGGGCGGGATCTGCGAGCCGTGATGACAGGCCGGGCACACCACGTTGATTTCACGGCGCGTACCGCCGGTTACGATCGCTGATACAGACATTTAGCCACTCCCTTCACGTCAAAGAGTCTTCACCAGGTCAATAAAAAGGCCGCCCCGCCCCTCGGGAACGGGGGCGGGCGGCGCTTGTCACGTCAGGATCACGGTCGCCACGCGCACGTGACGCAGACCCTCTGTGCTTCAACAATGCCTTTAACAAGCGCTATAGTTTAAAATCTAAATTCAGCATCGGCAGGACACGGTCTCCGCTGAACGCACTCCCCGTGACGACGCAATTCAAGCCATTCAATCCCGGTTATTAGACAGCGTTCCCGCCTTTTTGATTCCCATTTTCTGCCAGCTTCAAAAGGTAAGCTGGGTCTGGATGGTAAACCGCTTGGTCACAAAGGGATTGCCCTGTTCCGACAGCGGCACCTCGCGCTGATACTCAAACAGGCCCCGTGCCACAAAGCCCCGTCCGAACTGGTAGTTTACGCCCAGGCCCATCGAGGTGAAGCGCTGCGGCTTATCGGGGAAATCCCAGCGCTTGGAGTACCCCACCAGGGTCACCCGGTCCGCCAGTTCGTAGTTCGCCTCCACGAAGTAGCCGAACACCTCGTCCTCGGCGTCCGCCCCAAAGATCAGTTCGCCCCGCCCCAGCCACCGGCCGTAGCCGAACTGGCCGTCCACCGCAAAGCGGGTCTTGTCCACAAAATCCCGCGCGCCTGAGGTCCCCGAGGGGGGAAGCTCCGTGTCGAACGTTGTGACCGGCATCCTTCCGGTCAGGAGCGACCCGCCCACATGGAGTGCGCCGTAGGGCGTCTGGACCGAACGACCGAGGCGGAACGATACCGTCTTATTGCCGTCGAAGTCCGAGCGGTTAGGACCGGCGCCCGTGGTAATCGACCCGGCGAACTGGTACGGTCCCCAGCGCCCCTCCAGCATCAGCCCCGTATCGACGCGCAGGCCGAGTGCGTGTGCATACAGCGGCTGGATCGGCTGGAGCGGCGTGTCGTACACCGCGATCAGGCCGAACGGCAGCACAAACTGCCCGGCGCGGGCACGTGCGGAGACCCCGCCGGAAAGGAACGTATAGTACGCGTACGCCTCCGAGAACCGAAAGCTCTCGATAACGGTCCCCTTGCTGTCCGTTTCCAGCAACAGTTGAAGGCGGACACCGCCGCGCTCGTCACGGTTCGCGGGGTTAGCCCGGACCCAGTCCGCGGTCAGTCGTCCGGACGCCAGGTACACCCCATTGTCTTCCCGGCTCGAATCCCGGTACCGCAGGTCAAAGTTGCTCTCGAAGCCGAAGTTGTCCTTGGCCGAAAACCGCCGTACGGTCGAGCCCGGGTACAGCCCCGATGTGGCCGGCACCGGTGAGGACGAGGTGACGGGCGGCTCCGCTGCGGGAGGCGTCTCGGCCGGTGGAGCGCTCTGCGGTTGCTGCTGCTGTGGCGGTTGCGGCGGCTCCCCTTGCGCATACGCCGCAGGTATCGGGAACAAACAGGACCCGCAGAGCGACAGGAATAGTAAGGGTGAGACGGTCGCGGCCCGGCTCGCCAGCGTGTTGATCGACGACTTCATTCCGTGGGTATATCCTCTGAGTCTGCCCGGAGCGGAGTGTAGACACGGACACGCCGTCGTTGCCCCGTTACATTCGGACGCCGTTTGGACGGCAGGGTTTCGGCTTTTCGGCCATGCTCTGCGCCTGACTTGGCTCGTTGCGGGAGAACGACGCCCCATGCTATAATTCTGGGTCTGAGTCCGGGGCGGCGTTACCATGCGTCGGCTCGGCACTTTCGGTTTCGGGGTCGCACGCCGCGAAAACACACTCACCCAGTCATTCACCAATGCGCCTGCGTCCTGTTCGCCCTTCGCGCGTACCGGATCCGCCGACGGTCGAAGCAGACGCCGTTCGAGAAAGGAATCCCCTCCGCGATGTCGTTCGACGACAGTAACGTCGAGTCTTTACGAGAGCGCCTGCGCTCGGTCGAAAGCCAGCTGGCGGAGCGCAATCAACATGTTGCGCGCCTTGAAAAAGCCATCAAAGAGATGGAGCAGAAGGTCAAGGAAGCCGGTGAAGCGCAGCAGCCCGCCGCTGAGATCTCCGAGATGGAGGAGACGCTCAAGCGCATGGTCATGCGGGTGGCTATGATCCTTCAGGCCAGCCGCTGCATGTTCATGATCTATGACGCGGACAATCACGAATTGTTTGCGGAGCGTCCCGCATTGGGCTTCGAGGACGAGCAGATCCGGGACTTCCGGGCCAAGGTAGAGGGCACGCTCTCGGGCGAGTGCTTCCGCGAAAACAAGCCCGTCATCCTCTACGACGCAACCACCGATGACCGGGCCCAGGCCGAAGGTCTGGCCGCCCTGGGGGTCCAGAACGGCGTCTGCGTCCCGCTGGTCGTGGAGCGGCGCGACGAGGAGACCAACAAGGTCCTCGACCGTAAGACCATCGGTGTCCTGCACGTCTTCAACAAGCGCTACGGCAACATCTTCATTGAGGATGATGTCCAGCTTCTGGAGCGCATGGCGCGCAACACCGCGGCGATCATCAACATGGCGGAGTCCTATCGCCAGGTCGTCAAGGAGCGCGACGAGGCGATCGAGACCATCCAGAGCCTGTCGATGGGTCTGCTCATGGTCAACAAGATCGGGCGCATCACGCAGATGAACAACTCGGCGCTCCGTATCTTCGGTCTGAAGCGCGAAGACCTCCTGGGCGGCAAGACCTTCGATCAGGTCATCCGCGACGAGAAGGTGGTTGAGCTCGTCCGCCGGGCGCTCAGCGCGGAGGGCGATGTCGCCGAAGAGGTGACGCTGCAGGACCCGGAGAGCCCGGAGCAGGGGCACACCTTCCAGATCCAGACAGCCGATGTGCGCACGGAGACCGGCGAGAGCATCGGTACCGCGGCCATCTTCAACGACATCACCGAGATCAAGAACGTCGACAAGATGAAGACGGCGTTCGTTTCCACGGTCTCGCACGAGCTGCGCACCCCGCTCACCTCGATCAAGGGCTTCATCTCCACGCTCCTTCAGGACACGGAGGGCTTCTACGACAACGAAACGCGTCACGAGTTCTACACGATCATTGACACGGAGTGCGACCGCCTTCGCCGCCTGATTGATGACCTGCTGAACGTGTCGCGCATTGAGTCGGGCAACGTCCTCGAACTCAACGTCGGCGATGTGGACGTGCGCAAGGTGCTCGCCAAGTCCATGCGCATCCAGGAGTCCAGCACCTACAAGAAGGACACCCACACCCTCACCCACGAGGTTGCGCCGGATGTCCCTGAGATCATCCAGGCGGACCAGGACAAGGTCGAGCAGATCATCGCCAACCTGGCGGGCAACGCGCTGAAGTACTCGCCCAAGGGCGGCGAAGTCAAGGTCAGCGTCCGGATGATGTCCCCGGAGGTGGTGCAGTTCGCCATCAGCGACCAGGGCATGGGCATCCCCAAGGAGCACCTTGCCAAGCTCGGCGAGCGGTTCCACCGCGTCGACAACCGGGACACCCGCGAGATTGGTGGTACGGGTATCGGGCTCTTCCTGGTGAAAAACCTGGTCGAGTTCCACCACGGCAAGATGTGGGTAGAATCCGAGGTGGGGAAGGGCTCTACCTTCTTCTTCACCCTGCCGATCTCCCAGCCGGAAGAGGATGGTTCCGGCGGCTCCCTCGCTTCCCGCGTAGCGGGATAGGGGCTACCCTAGCAGTATCGGTGCGGCGGCGGTTCATGCCGCCGCCGCACCGGGCCGCAGCTCAGTAGCACGCACGTACGCATACACTGCTCGCACTCGCTTCATGTCGCACCGAGGACCCGTGACCATAGACCTCTACCGCTCCCAGGGTGCCGCAGACCTCCCCCTCCCCGCCTACCAGACGGACGGTGCGGCGGGAATGGACCTTTACGCCGCGGTGGATACGGACCGGACGCTCGCCCCCGGAGAGCGCATGGCGGTGCCGACAGGCATTCACATCGCGGTGCCCGAAGGCTACGAAGCCCAGGTACGCCCCCGATCCGGCCTCGCCCGAAACTTTGGCATCGGCATGGTCAACGCCCCCGGCACTATCGACAGTGATTTTCGGGGCGAAATCCACGTATTACTGATTAACCACGGCGAAAAGCCGTTTACTGTGCGGCGCGGGGATCGCATCGCGCAGCTGGTTGTTTGCCCGGTCGTGCGCGTCGCCTGGAACCCGGTAGATGCGCTGGACGAGACCAAACGGGGCGGCGGTGGGTTCGGACACACGGGGCGGCAATGAGGCCGGACTTATGAGTACCATACCTTCGGCGGGAGGGCCGGAGCGAACCAGAGAGTTAGGCAAGGAGCGTCTCGCGGCTCGTGAGGCCGAGGAGCAGGCCGTCCGCCCGCTTCTGGCCCGGGCCAACCTCCTGCGCATCCGACGCCAGTGGGACGAGGCGATTGCGGTGTGCACTGAGGCGCTGCGCCGCGCCCCCGAGTCGCCGAGCGCCCATTCGCTGATGGGCGACATCTACGAGGCCCAGAACAAGCTGGACGACGCCGTCCAGTGGTTCAGCATGGCCGTCGACCTCGCCCCCGACAACCCCGTGGACCGGGAAAAGCTGGAGCGCGCCATCGCCGCCAAGCGGCGCGCGGGCGGTTCTGCCCCTCCCCTCCTCCCGACGCCCGGCGCGGGCGCGCCCCCGGATTCTGGTGAGCGCACCGCCACCCTACCGGCCACCGACGCCGCACGGCGCACAGCGGAGCGAACGCTGGACTGGTTCGACCGCGTCTTCCCGCCCGGACGGGCCGAGGGCATCGCGCGCCTCATCCTGGCGCTGTGCGCCGTTCTGGCGGCGCTCCTGGTGGGGCTGGCGGGATTCATGTATCTCACCCTGCAGCGGGGGGTGGAGCGAGAGGGGGGCGCGTTCGCCGGGGACACCCGTCTGCCCGCCGCGCGCCCCCCTGCCCCGCTGCGGATGGAGGTCGGCTCCACCGGGCCGGCAAGCGCCTCGCTGGGCGCACCGCCCGCCGCGCCGCGCGCCGCCGCATCGCCGGTCGCGCCCGCGCCGACACCCACTCCCACTCCTGCCGCTGCCGCCCCGATCGCCAGCGACGACGCGAGTCGCCTGCGCGCGATTCGGACCTCCCTGGAGCGCACCCTGCCGCGCACCCTGACCCTGGCGGACGTCCAGTACGAATCGCAGCAGGTACGCCTGAACTGTGACCTGCTGGTATCCCTCTCCGCCGACGAGCCGGTCGCGGAGGCGCGTGAAAGAATACTGCGCGCGGCGGTCTTCGTCGGACGCACGGCCACGCTCCAGGACCCGCACATCCAGCGCGTCGCCGTGCGCGTCCGCCCGCGGGCCGGTCCCAGCATGCGCGGCGGCGAGACCGGGCCGGTCTTCGTCGGCGAGAGCACCGCGGCGCTTCTACGAGAAGCCGACCCCGTCACAGGCACGGTCCAGCAGTTCAACACCCTCTTCAGCTATGCCTGGTGGTCGCCTGCATTGAGCCTGGAGCCCGTTCCCTCGTCCACACCCGCGCCTTCCAACGGCAGCCTCCCCCCGCTCTCCGTCACCCCTTGACGGCCCGCCCGGCGTACGATAAACTGCTGTTGCCTGCGCAGCAGCAGCGCGCACGGAGGGTGTAGCTCAGTCGGTTAGAGCGTCAGATTGTGGCTCTGAAGGCCGTGGGTTCGATTCCCATCATCCTCCCTCCTTATGAAGGCGTAAGAAGCCCTCAGTATCCGGAAGCGGATGCTGGGGGCTTCGTTTTCGCACCTCTCCCGGAAAACCGACAGGATTCTGCCGGGGGTAAGGCGTACCCCTAGGCATAACGTCTTCCTCGGAGAATCCGCCATGCCTGCCGGTATCCCACGCAGCGCCCGCCAGAGACGCCCCGACGCCAAACAGCGCGAGGAGCGCACCTCGTTTCAGAGCCACGCCCCCTATTCTCCGCGCATCCATCTCAATGCCGACGTTGCTATGGTGTACGGCATTGATGCCACGCTGCCCGAACGCCTGAAGACCTGGCGCGACCGGGGATACATCTGCCACGTCATGACCGGGGTTGCCTGGGGGGAGTATCAGGACTACCTCTACGGACGCTTCGACGGCAAGAACCACGAGGACGAAGCCCAGACGGAGCGGGATGGAAAGCGCATCAGCCACGGCCGCGACGTTTACTATATGTCGCCCGGCGAGAGCTACGGCCGGTTTCTGTGCGTCGGCGTGCAGCGCGCTCTGGAGGCCGGTGCAGAGGCGATCCATCTGGAAGAGCCGGAGTTCTGGGTGCGCGGAGGCTATGAGCCGAACTTCCGGCGCGAGTGGGAAGCCTACTACGGAGAGCCCTGGCAGCCGCCCCACGCATCCGTCGAGGCGCAGTGGCGCGCGTCCAAGCTCAAATACTATCTCTACCGACGGGCCCTCGCGCAGGTCTTCGACTTCGTCCGGGACTGGAACCGGAAGAATGGCAAGGACGTGAAGTGCTACGTCCCGACGCACTCACAGATCAATTACGCCCACTGGCGCATCGTCAGCCCGGAATCCTCCCTTCTCGCGGTCGGCTGTGACGGATACATCGCGCAGGTCTGGACCGGCACCGCGCGCACCCCGAACGTATATCAGGGGGAGACGAAGGAGCGGACGTTCGAGACGGCCTTCTGTGAATATGGCGCGATGCAGAATCTGGTCCGGGCGTCCGGGCGCCGTGTCTGGTATCTGAACGACCCCATTGAGGACAACGGGAACCTCGACTGGAACGACTACCAGACGAACTGGCGCAGTACGCTCGTCGCCTCCCTGCTCCAGCCGGATGTCTGGCGGTTCGAGATTATGCCGTGGCCGGATCGCATCTTTATGCGCCCCTACCGGGAAAAGCAGGGTTCAGACAAAAAGGTGATGATCCCCGACGCCTACGAGACGGAGCTACAGGCCGTCATCACGGCGCTTGGCGACATGAAGCAGCGCGACTGGAAGTGGGAGGTGGCCGGAACCCACCGCGTCGGCGTCCTCTTCTCCGATACCATGATGTTCCAGCGCGGCGACCCGGCCCCCTCGGACACCCACCTGGGCAGCTTTTACGGCCTTGCTCTGCCTCTGGTGAAGGCGGGCCTGCCCATCGAACCGGTCCAGATCGAGAACGCCGCCGACCAGAAGGGCTTCCTGAAGCCGTATCGCTGCCTGCTCCTGACCTACGAAGGCCAGAAGCCGCCCGTTGCCGCGTTTCACGACGCGCTGGCAGACTGGGTCCGGCAGCGCGGCGCGCTCGTGGTCGTGGACGATGACAACGACCCGTTCCACAAGATCCGCGAGTGGTGGAACACCGCGCCGAACGCGTTCGCGACCCCGCGCCACCATCTCTTCGAGAAACTGGGCTTGCCCGCTGACGCCACAGGCGCGCACAAGGTAGGCAAAGGGACCGTGGTGCGCCTCAACGCCTCGCCCGCGGCTCTGACGTACCAGAAGACCGGCGCGGAGACGGTCCGTACGGCGGTCCGGGGCGCGCTCGGCGCCATCGGGGAGCGGTGGGTCACGGCAGGTGGGTTCGTGCTGCGGCGCGGGCCTTACATCGTCGCGGCCGGGATCGACGAATCCGCGGCGGACCGGAGGCCGGATGCGCTGAGGGGGCGATTTGTCAATCTGTTCTCCGGCGAACTCAGCTTCACCCGAAGCATCGATATCACTCCGGGGCTGCGGGGCCTGTTCGTGGACCTGGACCGGTTCCCGCGCGGTCGCCCGCGCATCGTCGCCGCGGCCTGCCGCGTTCGCGACGAGAAGGTCTCCGGCGGAAGTTTCCGATTCCACGCGGAAGGCATCGCGGAAACGCCGGGCGTGGTCCGCATAATCCTCCCGGCAGCGCCGCGCGAGGTCCTGGCAGACGGTAAACCCGTTCCCGCGAGCGATTACGATTGGGAGGACGGCACTCTTCGCCTGCGGTTCCCAAACACCCCGGAGGGCGTGGCGATCGAAGTCCGCGGGTAGTACCGAGAGGGCCGGGGCCAGCGTCCCCGCACGGAATCAGGTCAGGCAAATCACCTGGGCAGCATCAGGCACGCATCCCATTCGTCGCTCCAGATGACCCTGTCCTGATTGGCCTAGAACCAATTCGAGGCCGTGACGGACTCCACCGCGTACGACAGGGAAGGCTCCAGCACCGCAAAATGCGCTTCCTCCTGCGCGTAAGCCTCGAACCGCCCCTCCACAAAGTTCCCTTCAAAGGGGATACCCTCGCCCAGATCGAAGAAGCCGTCACTGAAGCCTACACCCGCAGTGACGTAGGGTGTCGCTCCGTCGGGTGGGCCGAACATCTCGTCGGGCGAGTTCGTGAGGTCTTTGAGGGCCACCGCGCCGACCTGCGCCCCGCAGGGTATTCGCGCTGTCAGGTGCATCAGGAACCGCACATCGGGGCGCTCTTCGATCGGGCAAACGACTTTGTTGTAAGCGAAGAGGTTCAGCCCGAACATATAGCGATGAGCGAGGTCATGTTTCCGCTCGTCCTCGATCCTGATTACTTCTGCCACGGCGTGTTACCTTACTGAGAAGCCCTCACCCCCTCCTCTATGATGTACCTATCGGCAAACCGCGCGGGCAGTGGGGGAAACTGGCTGCGCGCACCGAAGGAGGGGCGGGGCAGTACGAGGCCAGTTCTGGAGGTGGTCCTAAAAACAAAAAACCGCGTCCTTCTGCGGCTCACGCCGATTGCAGAAGTCCACGGTCATTTGTTAGCGATAAATTCGCAAATGGGTGCGGGGGCAAGACTCGAACTTGCGACCTTTGGGTTATGAGCCCAACGAGCTACCGACTGCTCCACCCCGCGTCAACGAACTCATACTATCACGCCCATCACGGGTCGTCAAGGGTACCAGGGGAACCGGATCGGAACGAATCCCCCATCCTGGGGACGCACGAACGGCAGGCAGGGGCTATCCTCAAGCGGAAGGATACGTTGCTCCCTCCCCGGAACCTCTGGGTGTTATTCCGGGGAGGCATTGCATGGGTACAATCGAGTACCAAGTCGGGGACGCGACGCGGCTTCGTCACCGGCCTGTCGCGCCGCTGGCCGGGGCTGGTACGGCTCTCCTCGGTCTCCTTTCCGCTTCCCAACCGCTCCGCGCAGACAAGAGTGCGGCGTAGAAAGTCGAATTAAAGAATGGCTGATCAGGGAAAGGCGGCCGGTGATGGCATCACCGCAAAGCCAATGCAGGCCGGCATCGTCGCCCTAGCGCTTGGCGGAATCGGTTTGCATCTCCTGCTGCGATACGGCCTGGCTCTGACGGGAGAGCAGGGGCCGGTTGCGCTGTACGACCTTCCCTTATTGGCCACTCTTGCTCTGGGCGGCATCCCGCTGGTCTGGGAGCTTCTTGTCAAGATCAGCCGCCGTGAATTCGGCTCGGATCTACTCGCGGGCATTTCCATTGTGACCTCGGTTGTGCTGCACGAGTATCTCGCGGGGGCGCTCGTGGTACTGATGCTCTCCGGTGGGGAGGCGCTGGAGGCGTATGCCGCGCGACGCGCTTCTTCCGTGCTTCAGGCGCTGGCGAAGCGGATGCCGACCCTGGCGCAGAGAAAACAAGGGGAGACGCTGATCGAAGTCCCGCTGGAAAGCGTCGTTGTCGGCGATGTACTCGTCGTATTTCCTCATGCCCTTTGTCCGGTAGATGGAACCGTCATCGAAGGGCGCGGCTCGATGGACGAGTCGTACCTGACCGGAGAACCCTATCGCGTCTCCAAAGCCCCGGGAACGACCGTCCTCTCCGGGGCGATCAACGGCGATGCCGCGCTTACCATTCGCTGTGACAAACCAGCCCGCGACTCACGCTATGCGAAGATCATGCAGGTGATGCGCGACTCGGAGCAGCGTCGCCCTCGCCTGCGCCGGTTAGGCGATCAGTTGGGAGCCTGGTACACCCCGCTCGCGGTCGCCATTGCAGTTGCCGCCTGGGTACTCGCCGGAGATCCGCATCGGTTTCTCGCCGTCCTTGTCATCGCCACGCCCTGCCCTCTGTTGATTGCCATCCCCGTGGCTATCATCGGCTCCATCTCGCTGGCGGCGCGTCTGGGGATCATCATCAAAGACCCGGCGGTACTGGAAAATATCAGTCAGTGCCGTGTCGCCATCTTCGACAAGACGGGCACGCTCACCTATGGGCGCCCCAAACTGACAGAGATCCTGCCCGCGGACGGATTTGGCGAGAACGATATCCTGGCGCTTGTCGCCAGCGTCGAGCGATACTCCAAGCACCCGCTCTCCGGGGCGATTGTGGAGTCTGCCGAACAGAAAGGCATCCCCCTACAGGAAGCACAGGAAGTGGAAGAGCTACCCGGGGAGGGGTTGAAGGCGCTCATCGCCGGCCGGCGGGTCCAGGTGACCGGACGCGGTAAGCTGGTACGCCATTATCCCGACCTGGCAGCGTCCCTTCCTCCGGTTATGCCAGGAATGGAATGTGTCATCCTGGTGGATGGACGTTACGCGGCCACATTCCGATTTCGCGATGAACCGCGGCCGGAGGGCGCACAATTCATCCGGCATCTTGCCCCGAAACACAGACTTGCCCGCACCTTGATCGTATCGGGGGATAGAGAGGCGGAAGTGTCGTACCTCGCGGAGCGCGTCGGTATCAAGGAGGTGTATGCGAACCAGAGCCCAGAGCAGAAACTCGCCCTGGTCCGTGCCGAAACCGCGAAGGCGGCGACGCTTTTCCTCGGGGATGGCATCAACGATGCCCCGGCTCTGACCGCTGCCACAGTGGGGGTCGCCTTCGGTAATAAGAGCGAAATCACGGGGGAAGCGGCGGACGCGATTATTCTGGATAGTACGCTGGAGAAGGTAGATACCTTGTTTCACATCGGTCAGCGGATGCGCGGCATCGCGCTCCAGAGTGCTGTCGGAGGGATGGTTCTGAGCGTGGGCGGTATGCTGCTCGCGGCGACGGGCCATTTGCCGCCCGTCGCCGGCGCGGTCAGCCAGGAGGTGATCGATGTGCTGGCGGTCGTCAACGCGCTGCGGGCCGCCTTCCCTCCGCGGACGCTGACGGACTATTAGAGGGGGCGTAGAAGCACGAGTGTGCACATGCCGCGCATCGGGTGCGGTCTCGCCGGGGGCACATGCCCGGTTCGGCCCCCACGTAAGCCCCCCCTACTTCGGGACAGGGCGACGGCCGCGATGGAGTTCGATAAGGCCGGGAGGCAGTTTGAACGCGACGTCCTCCTCCAGCAGGACGAACTCCTCAACGGAATCCGCGCCGAGGCGCCGCAGGGCGTCAATGACCCCCTGGACGATGTCCTCAGGAGCGGAGGCGCCTGCGGTGACACCCACGACCGCGGCATCGGCGATCTTCTCTGGAGTGACATCCTCCGCACCGTTGATGAGGTAGGCCCGCGCGCCGTGCGCGGCGGCGACCTGACGCAGGCTGCGCGAGTTGGAGGAGGTCTGCGAGCCGACCACCAGAATCACATCCGCCTGCTTCGCCAGCTCCTTCACGGCGTCCTGACGGTTCTGTGTGGCATAGCAGATGTCACTGCTCGGCGGGTCCGTGAGGTGGGGGAAGCGGCGCTTCAGCGCCTCCACGATGCCGCGCGTCTCGTCGATCGAAAGCGTGGTCTGGGTCAGGTAGATCAGCTTCTCGCCGGCTGGCTCCGGCAGCGTCGGCACCTCGTCCTCATGCGTCACCAGGACCATATGGTCCGGCGCCTCGCCGAGCGTCCCCTCGGTCTCCACATGGCCCCGGTGCCCGATGTAAAAGATGCCGTAGCCACGCTTCAGGTACTTGTGCACCTCCAGGTGGATCTTGGTCACCAGCGGGCATGTCGCGTCGATCACGTTCAGCCCCCGCTCGGCGGCCTCCGCCCGCACCGCGGGCGAAACGCCGTGCGCGGAGAACACGAGGTTGCTGCCACGCGGCACCTCAGACAGATAATCCGTGAAGATCGCCCCGCGCGCCCGCAGGCGGCCGACGACGTGTTCGTTGTGGATGATCTCGTGGCGGACGTAGATCGGCGGTCCGTAGACGTCGAGGGCCATTTCCACGATCTCGATGGCGCGGTCAACGCCCGCGCAGAACCCGCGCGGTGCGGCGATCAGGACTTTCATGCGTGCCTCCGCCCTGATTGTATCGCCTGCCGAACCGCTTCGTAGACCAGGACCCCGGCGGCGACGGTGACATTGAGCGAGGAGGCGCCTTCCGGCGCCATCGGCAGACGCACGAAGTCGGCCGCAGCGTCCCGGGCAGCGTCCGTCAGCCCGTCGGTCTCGTTCCCGACGAGCAGCGCGAGGGGCCGGACGGTGAGGTCCGCTTCGTAGGCGAGACGGGGCGCGCGGGCGGAGGTGGCGACCACGGAAATGCTCCGCTCCCGAAGGCCGCGCAGGGCGGCGGGCAGGTCCTTCGCCCGCACCACGGGCAGGCGCAGGATAGAGCCGGTGGTGGAGCGCACCGCCTGTCGGGAATAGGGCTCCGCAGAGTCCTCCGAAAGGACCAGCGCGGCGCAGCCCGCGGCCTCCGCCGTGCGCACCAGGACGCCGACGTTGCGCGGATCCTGGATGTGCTCCCCACAGAGCAGGAGCGCATCGGGGCGGTCGCGCAGCACGTCGTCCAGCAGAAATGGCCGCTTCCCGACCACAGCGACGGCAGTGGTAGCGGTGCTGTAGCCGGTGCCGACGAGTTTCGGGAGCAGGCCGCCCCCCGCGATGTACAGCGGCACGCCCCTGGCGGCGCACGCGGCTTCGAGCGCCCCGGTGGCCGACTCGGGCGTGGCGAAGACGGCGTACACCGGCGACGGCGACGCAAGCGCCTGGAGAACCTGGTCGGCGTCCTCCACCAGGTAACGACCGGTAGCGTCGCGCCCGCCCTGCCGGGTGAGCGCCAGGGCGTCGCGGAATGCGGGGTGCTTGATGCCGCCCAGACTTTCGCGGATCACCGGCGTTGCCACCGCCCCTCGTCGTCGGCAGCGATGCCTCGCTCGTCGGCCTCTGTCCACCGGAACAGGTCCGGCGTCACCCGCAGCGTCCCGAGACCGAACTCATGGAATGTTTCCCGCAGGAGTTCCTGGACCGCGCCCGCGTGTTCGCCGCGGCGGGTCAGGAGGAGGGGCGCGAAGGAGATCGCGTCGAGCCAAAGCTCGTCTCGGGAGGTGCCTTTCTCAATCGTGACGCGGTAGGCCGGCCCCTTGAAGGGGGCGGGCGCGCTCGCCGCGCGGTGCCCGGTGATGCGCAGGGCGGCGCTCTCTCCCCTGCCCCACGAGGGGGGCGGAATAAACGGGCGGGGTGAGAAGAACTGGTCCACGCTGTACCCTGCTTCGTCCAGCGGGTGCGGAATATTCTCGGTCAGGCGGTCGCGGTAGCCGGAGCGCAGGGTACGGCCGCCTGCCCCCCGCTGTCGGTCGTACAGGGTGCCGCCGCTGGCGACCCGGACACGCGACGCCTCGGCCCAGGTTTCGGAGCGGAAGTCGATGCGCCCCAGATTCGGGCGGCGCAGACGGGTGTGAATCCTGACCGTCAGTTCGAACTCGCCCTTGTGGCGGATGAACGCCTCAGAGCGGTATTCGAGTGTCGGGGCGTCTCGCCAGCGGCGGGCGAGCTCTGCGAGCAGGCGCGCCCCGTCCACGGGTTCGCCGTCGCCGTCTTGCGGGGCGGGTCGGAAGAAGGGCATGCGGATCGTTCCTGTCCCGTTTCCGGGCTTTCGCTACCGGGGAGCCTCGTCCGTGCGGGGGAAGAACGCCCACACCAGCAGCACCAGTTCGGTATACCCCGTCTCCCAGGCGAACCTTTCGGCGCGATCGAGTACCCATCGCGCCTGCTTCCGCCGCCCCCGCTCGCGCAGATACGCGGCGTCCGTCAAGTAATCGGACACCTGCATCAGGGCGGTATGGAAACCGACGGCGGCGGTCTTCAGCGGAGTGTTCCTACCCAGCGTGGCCGGACGGGACCACGGAACAACGGGTCAACGGGCATTCCGGTCAGGTCTTCCATTGTACCGCCTGTTCGCCCGCTTGAAACCCGCTGGGAACCCGCGATTGACCGCTTTTTGGCTGCGTGCTACAATGCCGCGTGCACCCGCAGCAGACGCCCGGGGGCGGCGGCAACAGCGGCAGCCCCGTGCCTATCATCGAAGCCGTCGGCCTGACAAAGCGCTACGGGAGCGCGCCAAGCGCCCGCCCCGCGGTGGACGACCTGCACCTGACCGTGGCCGGCGGCGAGGTCTTCGGTTTCCTCGGCGAGAACGGGGCGGGCAAGACCACCACGATCAAGATGCTCACGGGGTTGATCCCCCCTACCTCCGGCGCTGCCCGCATCGGCGGGCACGATGTTCGGACAGACCCGCTCGCGGCCAAGCGCCTGGTTGGCTACATCCCGGACAATCCGTTCCTCTACGAGAAGCTGACCGGCGGGGAGTTCATGAACCTGACCGCCGACCTGTACACGATCCCGCTCACCGGCTCCGCTCGCGCGGACCGCATCCGCGACCTGCTGCGCCTCTTCGAGCTGGAGAGCAAGATCGACGCGCCCATCGGGGGATACTCCCGCGGGATGCGTCAGAAGATCGCGCTGGCCGCCGCCCTGCTGCACGAGCCGAAGGCTCTTTTCCTGGACGAGCCGACGGTGGGCCTGGACCCGAAGGCCACCCGCCTGCTACAGGACGTGCTCAAAGCGGTGGCGGCGCGCGGCGCGGCGGTGTTCCTCTCCACGCACGTCCTGGGGATTGCTGCTGGCCTGTGCGACCGGGTCGGCATCCTCCACCGGGGGCGCTTGGTCGCCCTAGGCTCGCCCGCGGAACTGACCGAAGGAGGCGAGCGTACGTTAGAAGAGACTTTTCTTGCGCTCACGGGCGGCGAGAGTGGGCGGGACGCGGTGGCGCGGCTCCTGCTCGGATCGGGGCCGGAACCGCCGGCGGAAACGGAACCCTGAACAGATATGGGCGACCTGGAACAGCAGACGGCGGTTCTCATGGCGGCGCTCGTTGGCGCCGCTGTTATCGACCTCGTTCTCCTCGCGGTGTGGGGCTACCGACGGTTCGTGCGGGATATGCCGACGTTCGCCCCCCGGTGGAGCGCCGCGGACATCTGGTTCAGCCTCCACCTTGTTCTCTTGCTGCTGGTGTTGCTGGTGATCCCGCTCATGATCGCCCTGGCCTTCGTGCCGGGGGTCAAGATGGGGTCCGCGGCGGACATGACCAATCCGCTGATGCTGCTGTACTTCGCCCTGCCCGCCACCATCCTCCAGAACGTTGCCTGCTTCCTGGTCCCGGCGGGCTTCATCTGGTTCAAGTACGGCGAGCGCCTGCGTGACATCGGTCTCCCCCCCGTGCCGAGCCGGCGCGATGTGGCCGCGGGTCTGGTGGTGGGCGTCCTCGCCCTCCTGGTGGCGCAGGGGATCGGGACGGGGCTTCAGGCACTGGCGCAGCAGTTTCAGGATTTCGAGGCGATCCGCCGGATGCTGGAGTTTGAAAAGACCAACCCGGTGGCGCAGATCACGAAGATCCTGCCGACGCTGGGAATCCCCGGTCTCGTGCTGGCGCTCATCACCATCGGGGTCAGCGCGCCGCTGGGCGAGGAGATGCTGTTCCGCGGGTTCGCAATGAACGCCCTCACCCGCCGGTTCGGCGGGATAGCCGGCCTGGTGCTCTCTTCGGTGATGTTTGCCGCCCCACACACCTACTCCCCCATCGGGCTGTCGGTGGTCTTTCTAATGGGCCTGGGCCTCGGCTGGACCTACCGCAACTCGGGCTCGCTCTGGGTCCCGATCATCATTCACGCCACGAATAACAGCGCACTCGTTCTGGTCGCATACTTTTTCCCCGGACTGAACGTATAAACCAACGGAATATGAAGAATGCTCGCAAAAGAAGATCGACTCCCGGGGGCTCGCTGGTTCCGCTGCTGGTGCTGACGGCGTCCCTGATCTACCTGCTCGGCGGCTGCACCCTGACCACCCCCTTCGCGGCGCGGCTCCTCACCCCGGAGCAGAAGCGCCGCATCGTGGACGAGAGCATCAATGGCGCCATCGCTGCGCTGAACCGGGGCGATACCATACTGGCGGACGGCGCTCTGGCCCGCGCGGTGGCGTTTCTCGGGGACGCGGGCTACACCGAGATCGGTCGCCGCCTGACGGACGCGGGACGCCCGGCCGACGTCACGCGCTTGCTGGAGCCCGCAACGAAGCGGGAGGGGGCAAACTGGGATCCGGTGCTCTGGGCGACTCTGGCCGAGGCCGCCGCCAAGTCGGGCGATACCGAAGGCGCCGCCCGCTATCGGGCCGAGGCCGCGCGCCGCGCCGAGGAGATCGAGAAAACGGCGGGCAAGGTCCAGCCCGGCCAGAACCGGGAGGCGCTGACGGCAATGGTCCGCTTCCTCCAGGCCGGGGTGTACTACTCCGACCTCGGCCGTGATCCGAAGCGGGCGATTAACGCCTACCGCGAGGCGCAGCGGCTGCAGCCGGAACACCCGGGGGTGCTGAATAACCTGGGCTACTTGCTCGCGGACCAGGGAACCACGGCCGAGGAGTACGAGGAGGCGGTGGCGCTGACCCGCCGCGCCGTTGAGGCGGTGCCCGGGGAGCCCGTCTTCCTCGACTCGTTCGGCTGGGCGCTCTTCAAGCGCGGCAATGCGGCGAAGAATGACCTCCAGGTAGCCCGGCGGGTGCTGCGCGAGGCGGTGGATATGGCGCCGGACATCCCCGAACTCCGCTACCACCTCGGGGTAGTGTACGGACAGTTGGGACTGACGCGCGACGCGGAGATCGAGCTGGAGCGGGCCCTGCGGCTGCGCCCCAACTACCGCGAAGCGCAGGAGGCCCGGGCCCGCCTCAAGACCGCGCCCGGAATGGGTGTCCTGCGCGGCGCATAGCCCGGCGCATAGCCCGGCGCAGGACGCCCGCGCGCCGCGGTACGCAGGAAAGCGCCACTTTCCCCGCTAAGAATAAGGTATGTACCGAAATCTGTCCGGTTCGACCAGGGCGGGTGTCGCGGCAGCCATCGCCGCCGCGGCACTCGCCCTCACTACGTCGTCACTCTCGCCCGCCCTCGCTGCCCCCGTTCAGGAGCGAAAGCCGATGTCCGCCACGTACCGGCCGCCCGCCGTGCCGCTCGTCACGCACGACCCGTACTTTTCGGTCTGGTCGTTCCGTGATCGCCTCACAGACGACTGGGCACGCCACTGGACAGGTGAGGTCAACGCCCTCTGCGGTCTCGTCCGCATCGACGGCAAAACGTACCGCTGGGCGGGGAACGCTCCCCAGGTCCGCGACACGCTGGAGCAGACGGGTCTGGAGATCACCCCCACGCAGTCCCGCTACACGTTCGAGGGCGGCGGGGTCCGCCTGAAGGTGACGTTCCTGTCGCCGCTCCTGCCCGACGACCTGGAACTGGTCAGCCGCCCCGCGACCTACCTCTTTTTCGAGGCGAGCGCCACGGACGGCAAGCAACACGATGTCGCCCTCTACACCGACGTGACCGGGGAGTGGGTGGTCAACACCGTGGGCCAGTCGGTGACCTGGGGGCGCGTGCGCGCCTCCGGCGGCCGGGACATCCTGCGGATGGGCAGCGCGGAGCAGAACGTGCTCAAGTACGTCGGCGACAATCGGCGCATCGATTGGGGATGGCTGTACCTCGCGCCCCCCGCCGGGGCGGCCACCGCGCTCTCCTCGGACCGCGAGGCCCGCGACGCGTTCGCCACAAAGGGCGCCCTGCCCGGGGACGACGACCTGCGTATGCCCCGCCCGGCATCCGACGCATGGCCTGTGGCGGCGGCGGCATTCGACCTGGGGCGCGTCTCCACTACCCCGGTGAGCCGGACGCTGGTGCTGGCCTACGACGATGAGTTCGCGCTGGAGTATTTCCACCGTCCGGTGCGCGCCTACTGGCGCCGCGCCGGGGACGAGGCGACCGATCTGCTGACGAAGGCAATTCGTGACGCCGACTCCCTGCGGAAGCGAGCTGATGCCTTCGACGCCTCGCTGACGAAGGAGTTGGAGGCGGTGGGCGGCCCGGCATACGCCCGGCTGTGCGTGCTCGCATACCGTCAGGCTCTGGCGGCGCACAAGCTCGCGGCGGACTTCGACGGCACGCTCCTGTTTATGTCCAAGGAGAACTTCTCGAACGGGTGCATCGCCACGGTAGATGTCACCTACCCGTCCGCGCCGCTCTTCCTTGCACTGAACCCGGAGCTGCTCCGGGGGATGCTCACCCCCATCCTCGATTACGCCGGCTCGCCGCGCTGGCGCTTCCCCTTCGCGCCGCATGACCTGGGCACGTACCCCAAGGCAAACGGCCAGGTCTACGGCGGCGGGGAGCGCACCGAAGAGAACCAGATGCCGGTCGAGGAGTGCGGCAATATGCTGATCCTCATGGCCGCGCTGGCGAAAGCGGACGGCAACGCCCGCTACGCCGAAAAGTACTGGCCGACGCTGACGAAGTGGGCGGCGTACCTGCGCGAAAAGGGTCTGGACCCGGAGAACCAGCTATGCACCGACGACTTCGCCGGGCACATGGCGCACAACGCGAACCTGTCTCTCAAAGCCATCATGGCGCTGGGAGGCTATGCGCAGCTCTGTCAGACCCTCGAAAAGACCGAGGACGCCCGCACCTACCGCAAGGCCGCCGAGGACATGGCCCAGCAATGGGTGAAGATGGCGGCGGACGGCGACCACTACAAGCTGGCGTTTGATCGCCCTGGCACCTGGAGCCAGAAGTACAATCTGGTGTGGGACGAACTCTTGGGCCTGAACCTGTTCCCGGCCACGGTGAAGCGGACGGAGGTGGCCTACTACCTCAAGAAGCAGAACCAGTACGGGCTCCCGCTGGACAACCGGGCCGACTACACCAAGCTCGACTGGATCGTGTGGAGTGCGACGCTGGCGGAGAACCGCGCGGACTTCGATGCGCTGATCGCGCCGCTGGCGAAGTGGCTGGACGAGGGACCGACCCGGGTGCCGATGACGGACTGGTACGACACGAAGACGGGCCGGCAGTCCGGCTTCCAGGCGCGCTCCGTGGTCGGCGGCCTGTACCTGCCGCTCCTCAAGGCCCGCTGGCAGCAGAAGGGCGGGGCCGCGAAGCCGTAACCGCCCTTTCCGCCCTACCGTCCCGCCCCGGCCTCAGCATTCGCCCGGCTGGAGGCGGGGCGGTGGGCGCGGATCGCGCCCGCGGAAAAGCGCAGCTTCCAGACCATCGTGACCGCCTCGCGCACAATCCGCTTACTCATCTTCGACACGCCGTCCACGCGGTCCACAAAGGTAATGGGCACCTCCGTGATGCGGTGTCCCCGCAGGTGCGCCCGGTAGGTCATCTCGATCTGGAACGAGTAGCCGTCCGAGCGGACGGTGGGCAGGTCGATGTCCTCCAGCACGCGGCGGCGCCAGCACTTGAAGCCCCCGGTGAGGTCGTGGTACGGAAGCCCGAGGATGGCACGGGCGTAGAAGCTGCCCCCGCGCGACAGGATGCGCCGCGTCAGCCCCCAGTTCACCGTGCCGCCCCCCGACACGTAGCGCGACCCCAGCACCAGGTCATAGTCGGCGGACGCCGCGGCGCGCAGGGCCGGGACGGCCTTCGGGTCGTGCGACAGGTCGGCGTCCATCTGGACGAGCAGATCGTAGCCCCGTGCAACGCCCCAGGTAAACCCGGCGATGTACGCCCTCCCCAGGCCATCCTTGGAGGTTCGGTGCAGGACATGGACACGCGAGTCGGCCGCGGCCATCTCGTCGGCCAAGCGACCGGTGCCGTCCGGTGAGTTGTCATCCACTACCAGGAGGTCGGCATCGGGCACTTCCGCGCGTAGCGCCGCGACCAGGCGCGGCAGGTTGTCGGACTCGTTATAGGTCGGTATAACGACCAGGAGGGATAGGCTATCGGACATCGGTTACGCGTTTCATAGACACCGGAACCAGTGAAAAGTGTCCGGTGTTTTACCGATTGGGTATAATGAGAAACTTGACAGCGGGTGATATTCGCAGCCCGCGCCACCGGGAGAGGCCAAGATGCGCATTGACGAATACCTGGCGGTAGGGCATAAGACCCCCGTTTCCTTCGAATTTTTCCCTCCCAAGAACGACGACGGCTGGAACCAACTCTACCGGACTATCGACCGCCTGCGGCTTCTCGCCCCGGCCTACGTGTCCGTGACCTACGGCGCGGGCGGTTCGACCCGGCAGAAGACGGTAGAGTTGACGGGACGCATTCAGAACGAGATCGGGCTGCGCGCCATGTCGCACCTGACGTGCGTCGGCCATACGCGGGACGAGATTGCCACCGTGGCCGATCAGCTCTGGGAGAGCGGCATCCGCAACGTCCTCGCGCTGCGCGGCGACCCGCCGCGCGGGCAGACCGTGTTCACGCCCATCGTGGACGGGTTCTCGTACGCCAGTGACCTGGTCGCCTTCCTGCGCGGGCGTCACGACTTCTGCATCGCGGTGGCGGGCTACCCTGAGGGGCACATCCAGTGCCTCAACCGTACCCGGGACCTCGAACACCTGAAACAGAAGGTGGATGCCGGGGCGAACCTGATCATCACCCAGCTCTTCTTCGATAACGCCGACTTCTACCGCTTCCGCGACCAGGCCCGCGCTATGGGCATCACGGTGCCGATCATCGCCGGAATCATGCCTATCATCTCGTGCAGCGGTGTCAAGCGCATGGTCACCCTCACCGGCGCGCGCATCCCCCACCCCCTGCTCCAGGCGATCGAGGCGGTGGAGAGCGACGCGGAGGCCGTGCGCCAGATCGGCACGGAGCACGCCCTGCGCCAGTGCCAGGACCTTCTCCGGAACGGGGTGGACGGCCTGCACTTCTACACGCTGAACCAGAGCCTCGCCACCCGCGAGATCTGCCACCAACTCAGTCCCAAGGTGGGCGGCGCCTGAAAAAGCCGGCAAATTCCGCGAACCGCCCCGCGCCCGCGGGCGTTACGGGAAGTGTGCTGCGCGTCTCAAACCTACCCTCACAGGAAGGCGAGTCCGCCCTGGGGCGGACTCGCCCCCCGGTCCCTGCGTCCCGGCTCTCCGGTCGCCGCCGCGGCGGCGCCGACGAGCGGGGGCGCGTGCCGCTCCGCGATGTTCCGGCGGTTACCGCCGGCCTGGACCCCGCGTATGAGCACTGCCGCCAGGTGAACCGGCGGTATGGCACCACCTACTACTTCTCGACCTGCTTCTTCCCGCCCCGCCTGCGTCCCGCGGTGCACGCCCTGTATGCGTGGGTCCGCTATCCGGACGAGTGGGTGGACAACCCGGGCGACCTGACGGTGGCGCAGCAGGCGGAGAAGCTGCGACAGTGGCGCGATGCGACCGCCGACGCGATCAAGTCCGGCGGCGCGTCCCACCCCGTCCTCGCGGCCTGGTCCGATAGCGCCCGTCGGCACGCCGTCCCAGTGGCGTATATGCGCGCCTTTCTGGACGCCATGGAGATGGACCTGACCGTCCGCGAGTACCCCACCTTCGAGGACCTGCAGCGCTACACCTACGGCTCCGCCAGCGTGGTCGGCCTGATGATGTGCCACCTCGTCGGCGCCACGGATCCGGCGGCGGTTCCCCACGCCACCTCGCTTGGCCTGGCGATGCAGCTCACCAACTTCCTGCGCGATGTCGGGGAGGACTGGCGGGAGCGCCAGCGCCTGTACCTCCCGCTCGAAGACCTGGAGCGCTTCGGCGTCTCCCGGGAGGACATCGCGGCGGGGCGAGTCACCCCCGCGTTCTGCGATCTGATGCGCTTCGAGATCGATCGGGCGCGCGCGTTCTACCGCCACGCAGACGCCGGTATGGCCTACCTGCCCCCGGAGGCGCGCCTGCCGGTGCGCCTCGCCCGCCTGCTTTACGCGCGCCTTCTGGACAAGATCGAGCAGAACCAGTACGATGTCTTCACCCGCCGGGCGCGCGTCCCCACCTGGGAAAAGCTGCTCGTCCTCGCCCGGGAGCAGGGCCGGGTCTAGCCCCTACCGGTAGTAAATGACCTGCGCCTCCACGAGATGCCGCGCGGGGTTCCCATGATCCGGCGTCTTGTTCTCGAACGGCTGGATCTCGTAGCGGAACGGCACCGGCTTGCCCGCCGGGAAGTTCCGGGTGACGTCCACTACCCAGGAGGTGACCACATCGCCGGGCGCCCAACCGGCGCGGTCGAACTTCCAGGTGCCGCCCTGCGGCCGGCAGGGGTTCAGGTAGCAGTCCGTCTTCCAGAGCACATCTTCGTAGACGCCCTTCTCCCCGACGTGGAGGCGGCGCCACAGCCGTACGAACTCGGCCGAGTTGTCGGTGTTGGGCGCCTGGCCGTGCCCGGTGACGTTCAGGCGCACCCGGACCTGCTTCGCCTCCTTCGGCCGCACCAACTCTTTCGCCGGAAGCGCCTTCTCCACCGGCTTGTCCGCCTGCCCGATCAGCGCCGTGGCGCTCCACAGGTTCTCGACCCGGTACGGGACGCGCTCCAGCTTGCCCGGGTAAAAGTCGAAATCCACGCTGACCAGCCAGCCCTGCGCATACGTCTCGCAGAAGACCTCCATGCGCTTGCTGCCCTGGAGAAGCGGCAGTAGGTCGGTCACATCTACCTTCCACTGCCAGCCCTTCCGATAGGGCGTCATGTAGCGCAGCACCTCGAAGCGCTCGCCGGAGTCGTCGTAGAGGAAGATCTGCGCGATGCGGTCCCAGGGGTCCAGACCGTCCGGCGTCTCCGCGAGCGTCAGCGTGCAAACCACCCGGCCGACGCCGTCCGTCTTCTCCGGGAAGGAGACACGGTTCTCGTTGCGGTGGTGCGCCTTGTCGTTCAGCACCCGGTCAAACGCCTTCACGCGTACGGGGGGCGCCCCGGGGCTCGCCGCGCCGCCGGAGCGCTTCACGCTCAGCCCGGCGACTCGGGCTGCCCCCGCCACCGAAATATCCCCGGTCGCCAGAACGCCCGGCAGGGCTTCGGGCACGAAGTAGCGGTCGTAGACCGGGGTATCGTTCACGCGGACCGTCACTTCGGCCCCGCCGGTCACGAACGCCACCTGCCAGCGGACGCGGTGTCCCTTCTCCCCCTTCAGGTCCACCGGGCAGAAGCGGTTCGCGATCTCCACACCGTTCCAGTGCAGGGAGATCTCGCGCTGGGGCCGGTCGTAGATGTTGCCGTCCGCGTTGAACGGGTTCTTCGTGGGCGGGTTCAGCGTGTCGAACCCGAGTGCCAGAACGCCCTGAGCGCTCGGCTCCACCGGGTCGGCAATCCCCCCGCCCGCATCCCCCAGGACGACTCCATAGCCCGGTGAATCGTCAGGCAGGAACGCCTCCCAGGAGGCTTCTATCCGCTTTGTCAGGGGGCCTTTCGCCTCGTTCTGCGGCGCCGCCACCGCGGGAACGCACAACGAGACGAGTTGGCAGCACGCAGAGGCCAACAGAAGCCGCCGGGAGAGCGGGGAGCGAAGCGCCACGGGAGGGATTCCTTTCTGAAGACCCGTCACCGGCCGGAGCCGCGCCGGGAGCTGTACGAGAGCGATGTGAGGCGGTACGAGTGGGCGTGGCAGATCGCTACCGCCAGAGCGTCCGCCGCGTCGTCCGGCTTCGGAATCTCGGCCAGCCCCAGGAGCCGGGTCACCTGGTCCTGTATCTGGTGCTTCTCCGCGCCGCCGTACCCCGTGACCGCCACCTTCACCTGCATCGGGGTGTACTCCTGCCAGGGCAGGCCGTGCTGCTCGATAGCGAGGAGGATGACGCCGATAGCACGGCCAACCGTAAGGGCGTTGGTGACGTTCCGGTCGAAGAACAGCCGCTCCGTGGCCACCGTGTCCGGCTGGTAGCGATCCAGCAGCGTGTTCATGTCCGTGTAGATGGAATGGAGGCGCCGGGGCATGGGGTCCTCCGGCCGGGTCAGGAGAACGCCGACGTCGATCGGGTAAAGGCGCCCGCCCTCGTAGCGGACAACGCCGAAGCCGGTGGTCGCCGTGCCGGGATCGATGCCAAGGACGATCATGCGGTCATGGTACCGCAACTAAGCGCCCGTCCGCCGTGTCGGATGGGCGGAGGAGACGTTAAAGATGCGAATCGCGCGATGGGCGGTGGTGACGACGACGCTGGCGGCTTCCGCCGCGCTGCTCCTGGTAGGCTGCAGCAAGAAGTCGCCCTACGTAGGCAAATGGTCAGGCCGCCCGACCGCCAGCGGCCCGATGGCCGCGCTGGTAGGGTCCATGGGCGAGTCCACGCTGGACCTCAAGGAAGATGGTACGGGCTTCGCCAAGGTTGGCCCGCTCCCCGAGCAGCAGATCACCTGGGAGGAAAAGGACGGCAAGCTGATCCTTCACGCGTCCAACAACGGGCAGAAGAAGGAGGGCGACAACGGCCTGGTCGCCACGCCTTCCGAAGACAAGACGACACTCTCGGTGGACGTCGGCCCGGCCAAGATCGAACTCAAGAAGCAGGCCGAATAGGCACACTGACGGCAGCGATAGTGGCGCGCGCGGGCCGGGGCAATTGCCCCGGCCCGTGTGCTATCGCCCCGGTCTCACCCCTCCGCAACGAGGGGGCGGTCGCGCAGGCGGGCGGTGAGCAGTTTGCCGAGCGCGCGGCCGTCAATGGCGATGACGGCGTACAGGTTCGGGTTCTCCGGCTTCAGGACGAAGTCGGAGATGCTCCCCGCCGCATCCACCTCCGCCCGAGCGAGCACGGCCCGGAACAGGCGCAGCCACAGGGACGGGTCCGGCCGCACCGCCAGCAGCAACGCAGGGAGCGCGGACAGCAGCACCGGCGCGTCCGCCGCATCGTAGCGGTCCGCGCCCGGCCCCAGCGCCTGCAGGCGGGCATAGAACAGTTCCCGAATCAGGAATTCGCACACCTCCCCGCCGTCGCTCAGGATCTGCGGTGCGGCGTAGCGCCACAGGCAGATGTCTCGCGGCAGCCAGATGACCGCTTCGCCACTCGTCAGCAGCGCTCCGAGCGCCGCCCCCTCCACGGGGTCGGCCGCCCGCGGGTCTCCCTCGGGGCCGAACCGCTCCGGATTACGCTCCTTCAGGCGCGGGTCGATCGGCAGGCGCTCGCCCTCCGCTCCCCTCCGGCTGTAGTCGTTCACCACCCCGCCGACCACGAACAGACGGGCCACCTTCTCGCGGAACAGGGCACGCTCCCGCTCGCGGGCGGCGCGCACGGCGGCATAGCCCCCGGTCACCACCAGGTTCACCGGCTCGTCCGCAGCCCGCAGCGCCTCCAGCAGACCGTCGGCGCCGGTAACGTGCGGGAGCGCGGCGCCCCCGCCGCTGCCCCGCTGCCGTACGCCAAGCGCGCCGAGGACCCGCGCGCCGTCGCCCTGCGCGTCCGCGGTCAGGCAGACGCCTACCAGGCGGTGGTCGGGTGAGCGGCGCAGAAAGGCGAGGTCGAACAGGTCAGCGGGGTCATAACGCTCATAGGTCAGGTCGGTGACGTAGAGCACCGGGGCGGGACCGGTCTGGGTGTCTTCGGCCATGCCCTCATTGTATCGCCGGAGCGGGCACCGCGATGGCGATGCCCGCCACGGCCAGGTGGCGCCGCCGGTCAGGACGTGAGTTTCCCCCGGTTCAGTGTGACGGTGGCGGAACCGGCGGGGGCTCCGTTCACCAGACGCGTCAGCGTCCCGGTCAACTGACCGGCGCTGTTGATCTCCAGGACGCCCGTGCCCTGGAAGGTCACCCGTCCCCCATCATCGCGGAACGTGAGGTCGGCGAAGCCCTGGGCATTGACGGTGCCCGTGACCGTGCCCTGTTGCCCCTGCGTGCTGTCGCTGGACGTGCTGATAACGGTCCCGTTCAGGCTGCCATCAGCGCCGATGGTCACGCCGGCGAGCCCGGCCCGGCCGTTGCTCAGGGTGTACGGCCCCGACCAATCCCCGGCTAAGGCGAAGGGCGCCGGAGACGGGGAGGGCGTGGGCGTGGGCGTGGGCGTGGGCGAGGGCGAGGGCAAGGGCGTCGGCATCGTGTCGAAATAGTCCACGGGGACGGTACCACCGCTGCTGCAGCCGGTCAGCGCGAGAGCCCCGAGAGCCCCGAGCGCCCCTATCGCCATCCCTACCCCCACCCCGCGCGCCATCCACTTCGGACAGCGCGGTCTGCCAGTCTGCATCTTTTTCTGTTCTCCTGACGTTTCAAGGTCGAGAGGCGACCCTGTTCGGCCAGTCTATCGATGCAGTGTTAAAGAATCGTTAGGTCGGGAGGTCCAGGTCAGGCAGACCGCTGTATGCGGCGCCGAAGGAGCCAGAGAGCGCCACACCCCGGCAGCAGGAGCGCCAGGGTCCCCGGCTCCGGTATCGCCACGCTGGTATAAACGAACTGCGACAGGTCGATTCCCAGGGTATCCCCGCCGTAGGCAAGGCCAGCGTTCGTCACGATCTCCTGCTCACTGAAGGTGGGCGTTCCGGCGTTGTACTGCCGTTCAAACGCCTCCAGAAACAGGTTCGCGACCAGCCCCTGATACACCGAATGATGGTGGATTCGGTCGGCGACGTACGCATTGGTCGTCCCCGTCCCGGCTCCGGTCATCTGAATGTTCTGGCCGCCCACAGAAAGGGTGGCGTTCGGGGCGTCATGTGTACCGTGGACCGCGTAAGAAAAGTTCAGCATGTCCACAAACGCGATGTTCTTTTCCAGCGCCAGCGCCTTCAAGTCGTCGTTGAAGTCGGAGAGAGCGTTCGCGACGAGTTGCCGCCGTGCCGGGTCGCCGAAGGTGTCGTAGTTCCCGAGGCGGAACGGTCCGAGGCCAAAGTCCTGTACCCCCGAGAGCACCAGGGAAACGCCCGTCCCCTGTAGCTTCTCGACCGCCCCCCGAATCTCGCTCACGACTCCTTCCCGGTAGCTGTCTATCTGCCCCTGCGTCCACGTCCCGTAGTAGATTCTCTCGTAAGCGTCCGACCAGGCCCCATAATCGTTGGTCCCGGCGTACAGCACGGCGTGCGTCACATTGCCCGAAGTTACCTGCCCCTGGATGGTCGTCAGGTTGTTCGTGATGATGGAGTGAACCTGGGAAGCGCTCGCCCCCCAGAGTGACCAGTTGTATTCGTAGCCTTCCCCGCGCGTGTCTCCCCGAACTCCGTACGGCCCGCCGATCCCGCCCCGGTGCTGGTGAATCTGCTCAAACCAGCTCTGGGCGTAACTGTACCCATTCGCAAAGTACTCTTCCGAAAGGCTGTCGCCGAACGCCGCGAGCCCCTGAATCTGGGCGCGGGCCGCACTACCCCCCCCGATTGTGGCCGCGAGAAGCGCCGCCGCGGCGCAGAGGCCGATCAGCCGCCGAACCGCCGGTCGCGCGCGGGTCCCTACGGCGGTACGAGCGCCCGGTGGGGCCAGGGTTTTTAAGACGTTTATCGGGGATGGCATGTAAACAAAACACCTTTCACTACCGCAATCAAATGAGCACAAGTGGTTATACCGGGAATCTGCCCGAATTCCCCAGGAATGGAACACTATTTTCCGCGCCGCAGGCGAATTCTGTGGAACAGCCCCCGCAACTTCGACGGTGTGCGAATCACCGGCAAGGAATGCGGCGGCGGCCGGACGAACAGTAGCGCGACGAATTGTCGAAAGGAATATGGATGGTCGCGCCCCGTATCTCGAAAGTCGAGCGCATCATGGTGGATGTGCCGTTCACACCCCGTTGCGCCGAGTGGAACCCGCTGCTGGTAAGTCGCTGGCGACTGGCGGAACTCTGGAAACTGACCGCTGACGCCCCGGACCTGGTAGGCTGGGGAGAGTCGCTGCTCTACTACAATGCCGCCCCGGTGACCGAGGCCGCGGTGGCGCGGGTACAGGGAGCGAATCCGTTTGAACTGCTGGGCGATGACACGCTCGGTGTGGGTCTGCAGATGGCGGTCTACGACCTGGCGGCGAAGGCGGCGGGTGTCCCCGTGAACCGGCTGTTCGGCCTGCCCCAGGTGCGCGAGTGGTGCCCGCTCGGGTGGTGGAACCACGATATGCCCCCGGAAGTGCTGGCGGAGGAGGCGAAGGAGGCGGTCGCGCAGGGGTACCGCGCCCACAAGTTTAAGTCCCGGCCCTGGCTGGATGTGTACGAGCAGGTGGCGCAGGTCTCGGCGGTGACGCCGGACGGCTACAAGATCGACATCGACTGGAACGACATGCTGCTGAACGCGGCAAACGCCGCGCCGGTCCTGCAGGAGCTGGACCGGCAGCCCAAGGTGGCGCTCTACGAGGGGCCGATCCCGCAGCGGGATGTGGAGGGATACGCTCACCTGCGGCGCAAGGTCTCGAAGCCGATCGCTATCCACCTGGGTCTGCCCCCCTTCCCCACTGCCATCGAGCGGGAAGTGTGTGACGGGTTCGTAGTGGCGGGCGGTGTCGCGGAGACGCTACGCCAGGGGATGCTCAGTGCGACCTTCGAGAAGTCGTTCTTCCTCCAGCAGGTGGGCACCGGTATCACCACAGCGATGGTGGCGCACCTCGGCTCGGTGCTGACGCACGCACGCTGGCCCGCGATCACCTGCATGAACAACTACACAGACGATCTGCTGACGGAGCCGCTGACGATCCGCCACGGGAGCGTAAAGACCCCGGAGGGGCCGGGGCTTGGCGTGACGGTGGACGAGGACGCCGTGGAGCGGCTGCGCGCCACGCCCACGCCCGACGGGCGCTTCGACGTGCCCATGCGGCGCCATATCATCACGGTGACCTGGCCGGGCGGGCGTCGGGTCCACTACGCCTATATGCAGAAGCCGAGGCCCTCCGACGCCTCGCCCTTTGCCCACCTCCAGTTCGCCCAGGGCGCACGGCCCGCGAACGAGGTGGTGGGACGGCAGTGCTGGGAGGACTTCCTGACGGGCAACCACCCGGTGCAGGAGCGCGGAGTACGGCTGTCCTTCCGCGTGGACGATGGAACGGCCGAGTGGGCCGACCTGTACGAGCGGTGCCACCGGGCGCCCGTGTGGGAGGAGGCGTAAGCGGATGCAGCTTGGAGAACTGGCCTGGCCGGATGTGGCCGCCGTCAAGACGAAGCCGGTGGTGGTGCCGCTCGGGTCGTTCGAGCAGCACGGGCGGCACCTGCCGCTCCTGACCGACACCCTGATCGGGCAGGAGATCGCGCGCCGGGCGGAGGCGGAGCTGGGTGATGAGGCGCTGTTCCTGCCGATGCTCTATCTGGGCGCGAGCGACCACCACCTGGCGTTCCCGGGAACGGTGAGCCTGTCGCTGGACACCTACGTCCGGGTCCTGTGCGACCTGATCGAGAGCCTGATTTCGGCGGGCTTCCGCCGGATCTTCCTGCTGAACGCCCATGCGGGGAACACCATCCCGGCGCAGACCGCGCTGAACAACGTCCAGGTGCGGCGCCGCGCGGAGATGCCGGATCTGTACCTGGCGTTCGCGAGCTGGTTCGATGTCGCGGCCCCGGCGCTCTCCGCGCTGGCAGAGGCGGAGGGCTTCTCACAGCGGAAGATCCTGCACGCGTGCGAATGGGAAACGAGTCAGATCCAGCGCCTGCGCCCCGAACTGGCCGGCGGGGAGCCGCGCGGGAGCCGCTTCGCCATCAACTCCGACTTCTGGTGGCCCGACCACTCCGGCACGAGCCGCGTGTTCGTCGCCCGCGGCATGGAGCAGAGTTCCGAAACCGGCGCCTACGGCTTCCCTGAGGAGGCGACGCCGGAGAAGGGCGAGGCGCTGTTTGCGACGGCGGCGCGCGAGGTCGTGGCGTTCGTCCGCGAGTTCGCCCGCTGGCCTGTGATTGAGAAGGGAATCCCACACGCATGAGCACGTATCCGATGGAAGAAGGGCAGACGGAACACCGTCTGCCCATCAGCCCCTACCGTCGCCTTGGCGACCAGATCTTCGTCTCCGGTCAGGGAGCGGTAAACAGCCGCGGCGAGTACATCAGCGACGACTTCGAAACACAGTTCCGCCACACGATGGAATTGCTAAAGGGCATCCTGGCGGACGCCGGGGTGACGCTGGCAGACGTGGTGCAGGTGCGCTCCTATGTCCAGCGCACGGAGGACATCCCGCTGTACAATCGGCTGTATCGGGAGTACTTCGGGGAACCTTACCCGGCCCGGACCACTATCGTTAACTGCCTGCCGCCGGGCCTGCTGTTCGAGATCGACTGCATCGCCTCTGCCGCTGCCCGCGCAGGGGAGTAATTCGACCGGAGGTCATCATGCCCGCTTCGCCGAAATCGCTGTCCCTGGTACACCTCGTGGAGCCGCCGCGCATGCCGCCGCCCGCGGGGGAGAAGCCCCCTCTCCTGCTGCTCCTGCATGGGGTCGGCAGCAATGAGCACGACCTGTTCGGGCTGTCGTCGTATGTGGACGACCGGTTCCTGGTGATCAGTTCCCGCTCGCCCCTGACGATTGGTCCGGGTGCGTTCGGCTGGTACCCGGTGACGTTCACGAGCGAGGGCGGAGTGAGGGCGGACGAGGGACTGGCGGTGGAAGGTATCGGAAAGCTCCTGAGCTTTCTGGACGAAGCGGTGGCAGCCTACGAGGCCGATCCGGCCCGGGTCTACCTGATGGGCTTTTCACAGGGGGCGATCATGAGCCTGTTCGCCCTGCTGACCGCGCCGGAGAAGGTGGCAGGCGTCGTCGCCATGAGCGGACGCCTGCTGCCCGCGGCCTGGGAGCGCCGCGCTCCGGATGCCGCCCTGACGGGCAAGCCGGTCATCGCTGTCCATGGCCTCTACGACAGTGTGCTGCCCATACAGCAGGGCCGGGAGATACGGGACAAGCTATCGACCGTCCCCGTGGATCTGACCTACAAGGAGTACCCGATGGCGCACGAGGTCAGTACGGAGAGCCTGGCGGACGTGACGGCCTGGCTGACGGCGCGCCTGTAGTTCGCACGGCCGGGCCTGCATCATCAGGCAGCAGGGCAAGCCCCCCGGCCTGCCGAACCTAACGGCATGAGCGACACGAAGCAGACTCAGCAGACTCAGGGAAATTACATCGGCGGTACGTGGACGGCGGCGACGAGCGGGAAGACGTTCACGCGGCAGAACCCGGCCGATACACGCGATACGGTGGGCACGTGGGGCGAGAGCAGCGCGGACGACGTGGCCGCGGCGGTGGCCGCGGCGCGCGGCGCCTTGCGCGACTGGAAGCGCCTCAGCCCGGACGCCCGCGCGCAGTACCTCTATAAGGCCGCCGATCTGCTGGCCGCACGCAAGGATGTCGTGGCCGCCGCGCTGACCCAGGAGGAGGGCAAGTCCCTCCCCGAGGCGACGGGCGAAACCCTGCGCGGCGTCGCCATCCTGCGCTACTACGCAGGCGAGGGGCTACGGGTCGGCGGAGAGGTCATTCCGAGCATGAACCCGGAGACGCTCCTTTTTACCCTGCGCGTTCCGCTCGGCGTGGTCGGCCTCATCACCCCCTGGAACTTCCCCGTGGCGATTCCGCTCTGGAAGGCGGCCCCGGCACTGGTGTACGGCAACACCGTGGTGCTGAAGCCGTCGGAGCTGTCGCCGCGCACGGCGCACCTTCTGGCCGAAATCTTCCACGAGGCGGGGCTGCCCGCGGGCGTCTTCAACCTGGTGCAGGGCGGCGGCGAGACGGGCAAGGCGCTGGTGGAGGCGGGCGTCAACGGCGTCTCGTTCACAGGGTCGGCAGCGACGGGCAAGAGCATCGCCGCCACGTGCGCCGCCCGGGGCGTCAAGTACCAGTTGGAGATGGGCGGCAAGAACCCGGCCGTCATCCTGGAGGACGCGGACCTGGCGCAGGCTGTGGAGTTGACCGTGCAGGGCGCGATGAAGTCGGCGGGCGAGAAGTGCACGGCGACATCCCGCGCCATCGTGGTGGAGGCGGTAGCGGAGGAGTTTACCCGCAAGGTGGTGGAGCGGGTGCGCCACCTCGCGGTCGGCCCCGGCACGGACTCCGAGGCGTACCTCGGGCCGGTCATCACGGAGCAGGCGCAGGAGCGCATCCTGGGCTACATCGAGAAGGCGAAGGCGGAGGGCGCCGAGCTACTGTGCGGAGGCGTCGCCGGCCACCGTCCGGACCTGGCGCACGGGCACTACGTGTGGCCTGCCGTACTGGGCAAGGTGACGTCGAAGATGACGATCGCGCAGGAGGAGGTCTTCGGCCCCGTACTGGCGATCCTGACCGTGCCGGACTTCGACGCGGCCATTGAGGCGGCGAACGATGTGGCGTTCGGCCTGTCGGCGTCGGTCTTCACGCGCGACATCGGCAAGGCGCTGCGCTTCGCGCGCGAGGTGGACGCGGGCATGATTCGGGTAAACGGCGAGACGGCGGGCGTGGAGCCGCAGGCGCCGTTCGGCGGCATGAAGGCATCGTCGTCGTTCTCACGGGAGCAGGGTCAGGCCGCGAAGGACTTCTATACTCAGATCAAGACCGTCTCGATCGACAAAGCGGGAGCCTGAGGTCGGGCGCCTTCGTGCCGTGGGTTGATCGCCGTGGACTGAAGTCCCGGCTACGGTTAAGAAGCCCGCCTCCGCGAGCGAAGCTCTGCTTCGTCGGTGCGGGCTCCATTGGGCGAGGGGCAGCTACCGCTGTGCGGTAGCCGCCCCCGTTTTCGTTAGCCCGCGGAGGCGGGCTTCTTAACGGTAGCCGGGACTTCAGTCCACGGCGATCAACCCACGGCACGAAGGCGCCCGGCGAGCACGCTCAGAGGCCACAGGGCGAGGACTCCGCCCGCCCAGAGCGGGATGTTGTTGTCGAGCCACCGGTAAGCGTCACGCAGGGACCAGTCGCTCGTGAGGCAGAACGCGGCCACGGTGGCGTAGCCGAACAGGCAGAGCAGGAGGCCGCGCAGGTGCGCGACGGCCCGGTGTCGGCCCGGAGGAGATGGCGCCGCCGGCGCTGCCCGCCGGCCTTGCGCGCCGACGATGCCCCCATAGATCACGGAGGCCAGGAGGAAGACGATCCCCAGGCCGCCCGCCACGAGGAACGCCCCGAACCCGGCCGGCATGCCGATGTCGCTCACGCTCTTCTCCTCGCTCCGGTCGATGCACCGCTCTCCGCGGGGAGAGCGGTGCATTTTAACACGCCTCGTTCGCCACGGGCAATCGAACGGGTGTGCGGATACACTCTGGTCTGGGTAATTCAAACCAGAGAAAACCGAACAGAGTGGGTTGCGTTGTTTCCTCCCCGGAACCGTTGCCCCGGAGGAAGCTGAATTTCATGAAAGTCCCGAAGAAGACCGGGTTCATCCCGAAACATGCACGCCGCATTACGCGGCCTCGACCAAACACCGGCCCCGCAGGCGCCTTTTCGGAAGCGGGCGATGCCGCCGCATCCGAGCAACAGCCGCCGCGGAAAAGGCCGTTCCCGGGAGAGCGGCGGGGCAGCGCCCGCCCCCCGCGGCAGGAGCCGCCCGCACCGCTCCCGGAGCCCGAAGAGCCGCCGATGGAGCTGCCGACGTTCGACGAACTCGGCCTTTCCGAGCCGATCGCTCGGGCCGTCAAGGACATGGGGTTCGAGACCCCTACCCCCATCCAGGCACGGTCGGTGCCGGTGCTGCTGGCGGGCCGTGACCTGATCGGTCAGGCGCAGACGGGCACGGGCAAGACCGCGGCCTTCGCCCTGCCGCTGATTCAGAAGATCGACCCGAAGGCGTCCCACGTCCAGGCGCTGGTACTCGCCCCCACGCGCGAACTGGCGGTACAGGTGGCGGGCGGCATTTACGACCTGGCGAAGCATACGGGCCTGCGCGTGGTGCCGGTGTACGGCGGCCAGCCCATCGACCGGCAGTTCCGCGCGCTACGCGCCGGGGCGCATGTGGTGGTGGGGACGCCCGGGCGCGTTCTGGACCACCTGCGGCGCGGCTCGCTGTCGCTGGAGCGGGTGACGTTCTGCGCGCTGGACGAGGCGGACGAGATGCTGGCGCTGGGCTTCTTCGAGGACGTGGAGACGATCCTGTCGGAGCTGCCCGAGGAGCGGCAGATGGCGTTCTTCTCGGCGACCATGCCACCGCGTGTCGCCGCGCTGACAAAGAAGTTCCTGAAGGACCCGGAACTGGTCTCTATCCAGCCGTCCCGCCGCACCGTGGACGCAACCAGTCAGACCTACTACGAAGTGCCGCCGGGCAAGAAGCGCGAGGCGCTGGCGCGGGTGCTCGATATGGAGACGCCCGGCCCGACCATCGTCTTCTGCCGCACCCGGCAGGACGCCAATGATCTGGCGGAGGCGCTGCGCCTGCGCGGCTACGGGGCGGAGGCGCTGCACGGCGACATGAACCAGCCGGAGCGCGATCGGGTGATGCGCCGGTTCCGTGAGGGCCAGGCGGACCTCTTGGTGGCGACCGATGTGGCGGCGCGCGGCCTGGACATCGAGACGGTGACACACGTCATCAACTACGATATCCCGTGGGACGTGGAGCAGTATATCCACCGCATCGGGCGCACGGGCCGTGCTGGCCGCACGGGCGATGCGATCACGCTGGTGGAGGGCCGCGAGCGGCGCCAGCTCAAGACAATTGAGCGGATGATCGGAGCGTCGATCAAGCCGATGCGTCTGCCCACCGCGGCCGATATCGCGGCACGGCGGCGCGATCTGTTTAAGACCTCGCTGCGCGAGGCGCTGGAGGCGGGAGCGTTCGACGCCCAGCTTGCTGTGGTGGAGGAGCTTTCCGAGGAGTACGATCCCGCGGAGGTGGCCGCCGCCGCGCTCCAGATGCTCTGGCAGACGCAGCACAGCGCGAGCAGCCCGTCGGAGTTGGCGGAGGAGATCGCGGCCGACGGCGAGCAGCCGGAGGCGGGCATGACGCGCCTCTTTGTGGGGATGGGACGGCAGGATGGCCTGCGCCCCGGCGACCTCGTGGGCGCCATCACGAACGAGGCGGGCATCAACGGCCGCTCAATCGGGGCGATCGACATTCTGGACCGGACCGCGTTCGTGGAGGTTCCGTCGCCGGAGGCCGATAACGTGATCGCCGCGCTGCGCCAGACCAAGCTGCGCGGCCGCAAGGTCAACATCCAGGTCGCCCAGCCGCGCCCGTCCGCCACGGCGGGGCGGTAAGCCACGAAAGGGCTTTAAAGGCTTCCGCACTGCGGCCCGCCGGAACAGGAAAACCTGTTCCGGCG
>Ga0065721_10005206_pt1 | contig 42819 bp, 36 predicted proteins | sample Mesricmetagenome_FD_59108 | JGI IMG/M metagenome (GOLD analysis project Ga0065721, IMG submission 59108) | Mesophilic microbial community from rice straw/compost enrichment Sample: eDNA_1 v2 (version 2) | ecosystem: Engineered > Solid waste > Grass > Composting > Bioreactor | place: USA: Davis... | reverse complement strand
AAATGCCCACCACAGCGTAGGCAAGCGTCGCCAAGACCAGAGGGCCGCCAATGGCAGCACCCACGCCGATTTCCCGTTGTTCTGCCGTTTCGCCGAACATCACGGCGACAAATGTCACCGCGCTTTCGGGAAGCGCCGTACCGAAGGCAGCCAAGAGCGTACCGACCGCCGTGGCACCGAGCTGTAGTCGACAGCCCACCCACTCCACACCGTTGACGAAAAACTCACAGGCGAGATAAATCGCCACCGCGGAGGCAAAAAACAGAACAAGCGAGATCAGCATGATTGTTGGCGGCCGGGCGAAACCAGAAGACAGGCGCACGCGCGCCCGGCACACTATGAGCGACGCACGCCCGCCAGTGGTCTCGCCGAACGGAGCACCGTGCGCACATCACGTAACGCTTACGGAGGCCCGTCGCCCACACCATGGCATCGTTCACGCCAAGTATGTTGATGTGGGCACGACCGGCATTGCGCCGGTCACGGCTACTCCCCAATGACAAGGGACGCACCATTCTAGCAAGAATTAACATTTGACAGCGGGGAAACCCTAGCACTGAGCGTAGAATACAACGCATGAAAACGCCTGATTTCGACGTCGTCATCCTGGGCGCAGGCCCGGTGGGTACTGCCCTCGCCCTCTCATTGGCACGCAAAGCACGCGATCCGTCGCGTATTGCGCTCATGGGCCCGAGTCGGCCCAAGGCGCCGCCCGCCAGCACCGGCTTGTCCGCCTCTAGCGGTGTCGACCCCCGATGCCTCGCATTGAATCACGGCAGTCGCGTATTTCTTGAAACCCTGGCGGCTTGGCCGACGGCAAGTGCCGAGATCCGCCACGTACACGTCTCGCAACGTGGGCGCCTCGGACGAGTCGTCATCGACCACGAAGATTTGCGGGTTGCCCGGCTCGGTGACGTCGTTCGCTATGACGACGTGCTCGACAGCCTTCAGGACGCAATCGACACGAGTGGCGTGACCCGCATCGAAGGCCGCGGCCTCCCTCACCTGTTGGGCTCCCATATTGAATGCCGCCATGAGAACGGAAGCGTCTCTGCGGCATTGGCTGTTCAATCCGATGGGGCACGCCCGGCCGGCATTGAGCGTCACTACGACCAGCACGCCGTGCTGGGCACTGTGCGCGTATCGCGCCCGCGTTCGGGATGGGCCTATGAACGCTTCACGCAGTCCGGGCCACTCGCCGCTCTTCCCCATCCTCAGGGGGACGATCTCTACAGCATCGTATGGTGCTGCTCGCCCACCCAGGCCGATACGCTACGGGGGGCGCCCCGAGCGGAGTTCGATCGGCGCCTGTACGAGCAATTTGGCGACCGCCTTGGCGAGATGGAAAGCATAGGCAAAGTGTCTGTGTTTCCGCTGGCCTTGCATGCCGGCCCGTCCCGCATCAATCAACGTTGTATTGCCGTGGGAAATGCCGCCCAGACCCTGCATCCCGTCGCCGGGCAGGGCCTGAACCTTGGATTACGGGATGTTGCCCAACTGACCCAGGCGCTCCACGGGTGGCTGCTCCGGCCCGAACAGGATCCCGATCCCTACTGTCGTGCCTTTACGGAACGCCGACGCGCCGACCGTTGGGTCACCATGGGCCTGACCGACTTCCTTCCCCGTATATTCTCGACTCGCAATCCGCTGGTAGAGCATGCAAGCGGGGCCGCCCTGCTCGCGATGGACATCGTGCCTCCGCTCCGAAACCAGCTGGCACGCCAGCTTCTGCAGGGTCTTCGAATCTAGCCGACACAGGGAGCAACACTGCCTTACTGGCCCGACGCCGCGGCAGACTCCCAAGGACGGTTAAAATGCCCCGAATGCGTATCGGCTCCTGGACCCTTCCCCACCCCGTCTTCGTGGCACCCATGGCGGGTGTTACCGATCGCCCCTACCGTCGCCTCTGCAAGGCGTTGGGGGCGGCGTACGCCGTGTCCGAAATGGCTGCAAGCAATCCCCGCCTCTGGAACAGTGTCAAGACATCCCGACGCATCGACCACGAAGGCGAGCCCGATCCGGTCGCGGTGCAGATTGCCGGCTCGGACCCGGAGATGATGGCGGAAGCCGCACGTTTCAATATCGAAAAGGGCGCCCGCATTATCGATATCAACATGGGCTGCCCGGTAAAGAAGGTCTGTAACGTGGCGTCGGGCTCGGCCCTGTTACGCGATGAAGCCCTCGTCGTACGCATTCTGCGTAGCGTCGTGGACGCCTGCCGGCCGTACGATGTGCCTGTTACCCTGAAGACCCGTACGGGCTGGGACCCTGAATCGCGCAATGCCGTAAGAATCGGAATGCTCGCCCAGGACATCGGCATCGCAGCCCTGACGCTGCACGGCCGCACGCGTTGTGACTTCTATCAGGGAGAGGCCGAATACGACACCATTCGGGAAGTCAAAAGTACCCTCGAAATTCCGGTCGTTGCCAATGGGGATATCGATAGTCCCGAAAAGGCGAAACGGGTATTAGAGTATACGGGTGCCGACGCCGTCATGATCGGTCGGGCCGCACAAGGCCGACCATGGATCTTTCGCGAGATCAGCCACTACCTCGCCACTGGAACCCGCCTGGCACCCCCGACATGGGGAGAACTCCGCCACAACCTCCTGGATCACCTCGAGGACCATTATCGGTTCTACGGCGAGTACACAGGTGTGCGCACCGCCCGCAAGCATATCGGGTGGTATCTCGACGGGCTTCCCCAGGCCGAGGGCTTGCGACAACACATAAACAGCAGCGAAACCACATCGGACCAGATTGCCGCTTTGCAGCGCTGGTTCGATCAGTTCCCCACCAATGAAACCATCATGACTCACGCCCAAGCAGCGTGAGTGACAACCAGAGCCCCACCAAATCATGAGCAACCACAACCCCCTGGAACAATCCGTGCGCGAACGTCTCGAGCGGTATTTCACGGATCTGGGTGACTCCGAGCCGCGCGACATGCTCGCGATGGTGATCAACTGCGTCGAGCGCCCGGTCCTTCAAGTCGCGCTTGAGAAAGCCAACGGCAATCAATCAAAGGCCGCGGCCATGCTTGGCATTACGCGCAGCACCTTGCGCAAGAAGCTGCTCGTCCATGACCTGCAACCCTGATTTCCTTTCATCCATCTGACCCTCACATGAAAATTCAGACCGCTCTCATCTCGGTGTCCGACAAGTCCGGCATCGTCGACTTTGCACAGGCCCTCGCGAGCCGCGGAGTGCGCATTCTTTCCACGGGTGGAACGGCCCGCCTGCTGGCCGAGGCCGGCCTCAAGGTAACTGAAGTTGCGGAACACACCGGATCGCCCGAGATTCTCGACGGTCGTGTGAAAACCCTGCATCCTAAGATTCACGGCGGCCTGCTGGCACGTCGTGACAGCGAAGAGCACATGCAGACGATCGGCGAACACGGCATCGAGCGCATCGACCTGCTGGTGGTCAACCTGTACCCCTTCCGGGAGACCGTCGCCAAGGCCAACTGCACCTTTGCGGACGCCATCGAAAACATCGACATTGGCGGGCCCGCCATGTTGCGCGCAGCGGCCAAGAACCACGGCACGCAAGCGGGCGGCGTCACGGTCGTGATCGACCCCGCGGATTATCAACGCGTGCTGGCGGAGATGGATACCAACCATGGTGTCACGTCCTACGGCCTGCGCCTGGAATTGGCAGGCAAGGTCTACGCTCATACTGCTGCGTACGACGGGGCCATCGCCGCCTACCTGAGCAGCCTCGCCCAACCGGAACCCGTGCAGGACCAGCCCGCGGAACGCAATGAATGGCCGCGCGTCCTGACCCTGCAAGTCCGGCAGAACCAAGTGCTGCGCTACGGCGAGAATCCTCACCAACAAGCTGCCTTCTACGTCGACTCGGCGGTTTCACCCGGCCTGCTGGGCAGCTACACACAGATGCAGGGCAAGGAACTGTCGTACAACAACATTGCCGATGCAGACGCTGCATGGGAATGCGTGCGCAGCTTCGAATCCCCAGCCTGCGTGATCATCAAGCACGCCAACCCTTGCGGCGTGGCACTCGGCACCAACACGCTGGAAGCCTACGAGAAGGCCTTCCAAACCGATCCGACATCGGCCTTCGGCGGCATCATCGCCTTCAATCGCCCTGTGGATCTCGCCACGGCGGAAGCGGTCAGCAAGCAGTTCGTGGAAGTGGTTCTTGCGCCGGAGTACTCCTCGCAAGCCATGGCGGTCTTTGCCACCAAGAAGAATGTGCGTGTGCTTCAGGTTCCGCTCGGCGACGGCCGTAACGCCTTCGACGTGAAGCGCGTGGGCGGCGGATGGCTGTTCCAGAATCCCGACGATTTCCTGGCTGTGGACGCAGATTTCCGGGTGGTGACCAAGCTTCAGCCGACTGAAGCACAGCTCGAAGACCTGAAATTCGCCTGGAAAGTGGCCAAGTACGTGAAGTCCAACGCCATCGTGTTTGCCGGCAACGGCATGACCCTGGGCGTAGGCGCCGGCCAGATGAGCCGTGTGGATTCCGCCCGGATTGCTTCCATCAAGGCACAGAATGCCGGCCTGACACTGGCTGGTTCCGCCGTCGCCTCCGACGCCTTCTTCCCCTTCCGCGACGGCCTCGACGTGGTGGTGGACGCGGGTGCGAGCTGCGTCATCCAGCCGGGCGGCAGCATTCGCGACGACGAAGTCATCGCCGCGGCCGACGAGCGCGGGATCCCGATGGTCTTCACGGGCACCCGACACTTCCGTCACTGATGCGCATCCTGGGTATCGATCCGGGCTTGCGACGCACGGGCTTCGGCGTCATTGACGCCGATGGCCCGCGCCTTACCTATGTAGCGAGCGGCACCATCGTGGTGCCCACTGACCTTCCCCTGGCTGCACGGCTCAAAACCTTGCTGGATCACATTCGCGAGGTGGCTGCCGGAACACGGCCCACCGTGGCGGCCATGGAGAAAGTCTTCCTGAATACCAACCCGTCATCTACGCTGCTCCTAGGCCAGGCGCGGGGCGCCGCACTGTGCGGGTTGGCAGATGCAGGCCTTGAGGTCCACGAATACACGGCCTTGCAGATCAAGAAATCGGTTGTGGGCACGGGGCGCGCCGCGAAGGAGCAGGTGCAACATATGGTGCAGCGCCTGCTATCGCTCAACGGCATCCCGGCTCCAGATTCAGCGGATGCCCTGGCCTGTGCCATCTGCCATGCCCACATTCAACCCTTGGCAGCCAACCTGGCCCGCGGCGCGCTCGCCGGGACCGGCTCCCAGCGCATACGCAACGGCCGGCTGGTTGGCTGAAGCGAACTCCTCTTTACGGAAGCAGCAACATGATTGGACGCATTCGGGGCGTATTGATCGAGAAGACGCCCCCGACAATTTGTGTGGATGTAGCGGGTGTGGGCTACGAAATCGACGTGCCCATGAGCACCCTGTACAAATTGCCGGATATCGGGGCGGAGGTCACGCTGCACACGCATCTGCAGGTCCGTGAAGACGCGCACATGCTGTACGGCTTTTCCTCCACTGCGGAGCGTAGCGCCTTTCGGGCATTGATCAAGGTGACCGGCGTGGGCGCCCGCATCGCACTCGCCATTCTGTCCGGCATGAGCGTCGAAGAACTGTCGAGCGCTATTACCTTGCAGGAAACCGGCCGCCTGACCAAAGTGCCGGGCATCGGGAAAAAGACTGCAGAACGCCTGCTATTGGAACTACGCGGGAAGCTGGGTGCCGACCTGGGGTTGTCGGCCACACCTGTAGCCAGCGGCCAAGCTGACATCATGAACGCCTTGCTGGCGCTGGGTTACTCGAGCGCAGAAAGCCAGAAGGCGCTCAAGGGCCTGCCCGAAGACATCGACGTGGCCGAAGGCATACGCCAGGCCCTGAAGTCGATGGCTCGCTAGGCAGGCATCACGAACACGTTGCGGCTTTCGCTTGGTGCGAGCCGATCGCCTACGCCTCGTGGGCAAGGCAGGCGGCGTAGCTGGCCAGGTCGACGTTGCCGCCGCTCAGGATCACGCCAACCCGCATGCCGCGCACGGGAACACGCTCGCGAATCACGGCGGCGGCACCGAGGCACCCCGTAGGTTCGACCACCAGCTTCATCCGCTCGGCGAAGAATTGCATGGCCTCGATCAGCACTCCATCTTCCACCGCCAGTATTTCGTGCGCATAGCGCTGGATGATCGGAAAGGTGTATTGACCAAGGGCTTGGGTGAGTGCGCCATCAGCGATCGACTTGGGCGGATCGATTCGGACGATCTCGCCTTTGCGAAAAGACTGCTGGCCATCGTTGCCGGCTTCGGGCTCAACCCCGTACACCAGGCATTCCGGGGACAAGGCGTGAGCCGACAATAACGAGCCCGCGAGCAGGCCCCCGCCACCCAGGGGCACGAACAGCGCATCCAGGCCGCCGACGTCCTCGAACAGCTCCATGGCGGCGGTGCCCTGCCCGGCAATCACATCCGGATGATCGAACGGGGGTATCAGGGTAAGGTTTTCTTTTTCGACCCACTCCTGGGCCACGAGCTCGCGCTGCTCTTTGAGGCGGTCATAGGTGATGATGCGTGCACCGTAGCTGGCCGCTGCATTGCGCTTCGCCTTGGGAGCGTCGTGGGGCATGATGATGGTGGCCGTGACACCCAATGCGCTGGCTGCTCGGGCAATGGCTTGCCCGTGGTTCCCTGACGAGTACGTGACCACACCCGCCTTGCGCTGTGTTCCGTCGAGCTGGGCAATGGCGTTGTACGCACCCCGGAACTTGAAAGCGCCAATGCGCTGCAAGTTCTCGCACTTGAAATAGATTTCTGCGTCCAGTCGCCCATTGAGCGTCTGGGAAGTCAGCACGGGAGTACGGTGCACCACGCCCTTCAACCGCTCGGCGGCCGCCTGTACATCTTGGAATCTCGGTAAGGAAAGGCTCATCCCTTCTCAGCTCCACTGAAGATAAAGACCGTCATGATATATGCGATCTATACTACAGCACGATCACTGTGAATTTAGACAGCACTCCCCATGGCCATACACTCCGATGCCCTGATGCGAACCGGCGCCCCTGAACGGATCGTCGCACCTCAAAGCGTTTCGCCCAACGAGGACTCCATCGAGAAGGCATTGCGCCCTCGTGCGCTGAAGGAATACATCGGGCAGCCTCGAGTACGCGAACAGCTGGAGATCTTCATCCAGGCTGCACGCGGCCGCAGCGAAGCCCTGGACCACGTGCTGCTTTTTGGGCCGCCAGGGCTTGGGAAGACGACGCTTGCCCATATCATTGCGCACGAGATGGGTGTACAGCTACGCCAAACATCAGGGCCAGTGCTTGAGCGCCCCGGCGATCTGGCCGCCCTGCTCACAAATCTCGAGAAGAACGACGTGCTGTTCATCGACGAGATCCATCGCCTGTCTCCCGTGGTCGAGGAAATCCTGTACCCGGCCCTCGAAGACTTCCAGATTGACATCATGATCGGTGAAGGTCCGGCAGCACGAAGCGTCAAGATCGACCTTCAACCCTTTACCCTGGTGGGCGCTACCACTCGCGCCGGCATGCTGACCAATCCGCTGCGCGACCGTTTCGGCATTGTCTCGCGGCTGGAGTTCTATTCCGCAGACGACCTCTCGCACATCGTCGAACGCAGCGCACGCCTGCTGAATGCCCATGCCAGTCAGGAAGGTGCGGCCGAGATCGCACGCCGCTCCCGCGGCACGCCGCGTATCGCCAACCGCCTGCTCCGCCGGGTGCGAGACTATGCCGAAGTCAAGGCCCAGGGCCAGATCAGCACGGAAGTCGCTGCTGCCGCGTTGACCATGCTTGAGGTCGATCCGATGGGTCTGGACCTCATGGACCGCAAACTGCTGGAAGCCATCGTCCATAAATTCGACGGAGGCCCGGTCGGCGTGGACAGCCTCGCGGCTGCCATCGGCGAGGAACGCGACACTATCGAAGATGTCATCGAACCGTATTTGATCCAGACCGGTTTCTTGCAGCGCACACCGCGTGGGCGCATTGCCACCCAGACGACCTGGCGACATCTCGGGCTCACGCCCCCTAGTAGTGCGGCGGGAGCAACCCCCACTCTATTCTGATTGCCCTAGGCGTCTAAACCTCCGCCACGCACTCCAACAACGCTTCACCATAAGCTTCGAGCTTGCGCACGCCCACACCGTGCACATGCGCCAATTCATCGAGTGAATGGGGGTCGCGCAAGGCGATCTCTCTGAGCGTGGCGTCGTGGAAGATCACATAAGCCGGTACGCCGTGCTCGCGCGCAACGTTGGCCCGCCACGCGCGCAATGCTTCGAAGCGCTCACGGCTTTCGGCGTCTAGGCCCATGTCGGCCGGCGCATGACGTTTCGCTGGGCTGGTGACTACCTGCAGTTCACGACGCAACATCAACGTAAGCTCGCCCTTGAGAACCGCTCGACTGGACTCTGTCAGCATCAAAGTGCCGTGACCCTCGAAATCGACCGTGACCAACCCCTTGGCAAGCAGCTGACGCAGTACCCCGCGCCAAGCCTGCTCACTCAGATCGGCACCCACCCCGAATACCGTCAAGGTGTCATGGCCCTGCTCACGTACGCGCGGCGTGCTCTTGCCGCGAAGAATATCGATGATGTGGCCGGCACCGTAGCGCTGACCGCGCTCGCGCCACAGGCGAAAAATGGCCGACAGCACCTTCTGTGCAGCCACCGTCCCATCCCAGGATTCGGGCGGCTCTAGACATGTGTCGCAGTTGCCGCAGGGCTCGATATGTTGGCCGAAGTACGCCAGCAGTTGTTGGCGACGGCAATCCACGGTTTCACACAGGCCCAACATGGCGTCCAATTGACGACCCGAACGGCGCTTGAACGCGTCATCCCCCATGGATTCATCGATCATGCGGCGCTGCTGGACCACGTCCTGCAAGCCATAGGCCATCCAGGCCGTGGCCGGATCCCCGTCGCGTCCCGCACGACCGGTTTCCTGGTAATACCCTTCGACCGACTTGGGTAGGTCGACGTGAGCCACGAACCTTACATCCGGCTTGTTCACACCCATGCCGAATGCAATGGTAGCGACCATGACCAGGCCCTCTTCCCGGAGGAATCGCGCCTGATGTTCCGCGCGCACGGCGGCCTCCATCCCGGCATGATAGGGCAAGGCTGGTATCCCGTTCTGAGACAGGTACGCCGCAATGTCCTCTACCTTCGCCCGGGAGAGGCAGTACACGATACCGCTGTCCCCCGGATGTTCTTCGCGGATAAAGGCCAGTAGCTGGCGCTTCACTTCGTTCTTCTCGACGATTCGGTACTGGATGTTGGGCCGATCGAAACTCGACACGAAGTGCGCGGCGTGTTCAAGGGAGAGCCGGCGGGCGATTTCCTCTCGCGTAGTGGCCGTGGCGGTCGCCGTCAGCGCGATGCGCGGCACTCCCGGCCAGCGTTCGTGCAAGGCGGACAGCCCCAAATATTCGGGGCGGAAATCATGCCCCCATTGCGACACACAGTGCGCCTCATCGATAGCGAATAACGCGATGCGAGAGCGGGCCAGCAGGTCCATGCAGCGATCCGTCAGCAGCCGCTCGGGCGCCACATATAGCAGATCGAGTTGGCCATTCAACAACTGCCGCTCCACCTCGCGCGCCTCCTGCCATTCCTGCGAGGAATTCAGATAGGCCGCGCGCACGCCGAGCTCCCTAAGGGCATCCACCTGATCCTGCATGAGCGCAATGAGGGGTGAGACCACGACCCCCGTGCCGGGACGCAGCAAGGCGGGTATCTGGTAACACAACGATTTTCCGCCGCCGGTCGGCATCAGGACCAGCGCATCCTCGCCTGCCATCAGGGCGTCGATGATGGCCTGCTGCTCGCCACGAAAGGCTTCGTAGCCGAAGACGCGCTGCAGGATTTCCAGGGGAGTGGGCATGCAGGATCAGTTGAGGGGAAAGGAGAAGCGAAGCCCTATATCATAGTCGCCCGCGATGACTTCGCGCTCCGCGCGCACCTCGACCTGCAGGTTCGGGCTGTAGTAGAACTGCTGATTCACCCCGAAACGGCGCTCCTGGACGCCCTGGTGTCCGTGGACGCTTTCGTAGCGCCCCGACAACGTGCCCCAGCGCCCGGCATCCCAGGACGCCGTCCAACGCTGCCGGGCACCGCCCTGCTGATCGGCACCCGCCGCATACCGGCGAATATCCATGAAACCATCGGTATAGCGTTCTCCCACCCATGCCATACCGATATCGTCGGCCAAAGAGACGTCGCCCATCACGCGGTATCGCCACCCGTCCTGCATGCTGCGCGTAGATCGCGACACACCGGAGCGCCACCGGCCCCATGTGCCCAGATCGTACTCGCCCGTGACGTCGGACATCAGAAGATCATCCGCCACCTCTGTCTGCGACAGGAGGCTCACCTGCGGGTTGTACTCATAAGAGAGCAACAGGCTTCCCGCCATGGGGCCGAAAGTGAGGTCGCCGGGCACGACCGCCGACGTATGATCCACGGCACCGATCGCGAGCGAGTAATTCCAGTTTGCATCGCGCTCCCCGTCCTCCAGGAAGCTCTGGCTCAGGCTGATGCCGCCGAGCCGGATGCTGTCGTTCCACGCGGGCATGGCGATCTCGCTGCTACCCAGGCTCAGTTCCGTGTGCCGATCGATACGATTCTGCCAGCTGCGCTCGCCGAACGACCAGCCATCAACCCCCGCTGTCGACAACCAGCTCCAGCTCCTGGCACGTGAGTGGTTCAAGGGGAAGGCGGACCACAGTCCTGGGGAATACCGGGAAAGCTGCTGTGCTCGCATGAAGCGTTGCGCACGCAGTGCCCGGGCATCGTCTTCGGTCCAGGAATACGAGTAAGAGAGATGCGGCACCGTTCCATCATCCACCTCGCATGGGGACTCATCCAAATCTTCGGTGGTCCGCCCCCCTTTGCACTCAACAGGGATACCTTCGACGGGTTCCAGTTCCTGGGGACGCCGTCCGCGATCCAAGTAGACCGGGAAGGNGTGCGTATCCGGCGCGACCCATGTCTCGGGCGCACGTGCAGCNCCGCGTCCNGCTGCGGCNACCTGCTTCAACTCTGTNTGCGTGTGTTGAGCGGTAGCCAAGCGCGCATTCCCGGCCGNAGCCGCGAGCAGCGCGGTGGCTGCNAGCCCTCGCATGACGATTTCAATCCGTTTCCGTATCATGGTCCGACAGAAATGCAAGAGTAAACTTTGCCTCCATGGAAAAACCGCACGTGAAAATTCTGGTGGTTGATGACGATCCGGCCCTGCTCCAACTGCTGGCGGATTACTTGAATCGTCATCAATATGACACCTTGCTGGCACCCAGCGCTGCCGACCTCGAAGCCCGCATTCAACGGTACAGCCCCGATCTGATCGTGCTCGATCGCATGATGCCGGACGGCGACGGTGCCGAAGCCTGTCGCCGATTGCGTCAGCAAGGGGAGGACATTCCAATTATCCTCCTCACGGCCAAGGATGAAACCGTTGATCGCGTAATCGGACTGGAAGCCGGCGCCGACGACTATCTGGGGAAACCGTTTGATCCCCGCGAGCTCCTGGCGCGTATCGAAGCTGTCCTCCGACGAAAAAAAGGGGCCTCAGCCCTCACCAAGGACAAGCCCGTTGCATTCGGACCTTTCGTGTTCGACCCCGTGACCCGACAGTTGCGCCGCGGCGACACACTCATCAAGCTGACCGGCGGTGAAGTCAATNTGCTCGAAGCCCTGGTAAGCAACCCCGGCAAACCGTTNTCGCGTGAACGGCTGTTGGCCCTNGCTCGCGANGACGAGGAAGGTGAGCGCAANGACCGCGCCATCGATATCGCAATCCTCCGCTTGCGTCGAGCGCTTGAAGACGACCCTAAGCAACCGCGCTGGATCCAGACGGTATGGGGTGTCGGCTATCGCTTTTCCCCTTGAGAGTCTCTCTGTGCTGATGTGGCGATCCCTGCTCCCGCGATCCCTCCGAACCCGCATGCTCCTGCTCACGCTGGGCACGATTGTGCTGGTGCAGGCCGCCACATTCGCAACGGTTTCCTACTACAGCAAGCGGTTCACGGAAGATGTCTCCGTTGAGCTCACCGCCACGACCATCCGAACGCTGCGGGCCGCACTCGCGGAGATTCCGGCCGAGAAACGACCCGAATTCGTGCGTGACGCCTCGCAAAACCAATGGCGACTCTGGTCGCGCTCCCTACCTGCCGATGTCAGCCTGGAGAGTCGACATCGCTACACCGGCAGTACGCGCGACGGCGCGCGAGAAAATAATCGCGACCGTGAGCGGCGACCACCGCCCCCACCCGACGATGTGCGCCACACGCTGCGCAACTTCGTTGAAGCACTAAACCAACGCCTGGACGACGATACGCGGGTGGCCCTGTCACGCGGGCCGGAGCCGCGCATGTATATCTCGCTGATCCAGGATCCAGCAATGGACGATGCCGGCCACTTCCGGGAATGGCTGGTCATTCCCCTGGACCGTATCACGCGACCGGTAGCGACCCCCCTCATTCTGGTCTGGCTGACGGGCATGGTACTGCTCCTGTTGCTATCAGCGGCATTTGCATGGCACATCACCCGCCCCCTGACCCTGCTGGCCAAGGCAGCCGACCAATTGGCCGCCGGCAAACCGGAACGGGTGCAGCCTTCCGGACCCTCCGAGACGCGTAGCTTGGGCGAGCGTTTCAACGCCATGATGGACAAGTTGGCGGAGTCAGCTGCAGTGCAGCGTACCTTGCTCGCCGGCCTGCCCCATGACCTGAAGGGCCCCCTATCGCGCATGTGGCTACGCGTCGAGATGTCGGACGACGCGACACTGAAGGAAGGCATGCGCCAGGACGTCCAAGACATGCAGAAGATGATCGACCAATTCATCAATTTCGTGCGAGGTTCTGACGAAGCGTCCTATCACTTTGCTCCTCTTCCCCTGCGACCGTGGCTGGAAGAACGGGTGACTGCCTGGCAACAGGCGGGGAGTGACGTCCATCTGCTCACCGTTCCCAATGAGGACCTCGTGCTTGAAGCGGATGAACTGGCGCTGGGCCGCCTGGTCGACAACTTGGTCACAAACGCATTCAATCATGGCAAGCCGCCCGTGGAAATTTCCTTGCGGGTCGAACCTGAGAGCGCCGTTATCGTCGTGCGGGACCACGGGCCCGGAATTTCTGCTGACCGCCGTTCCGAAGCCATGAGACCATTTTCTAGACTGGATGAAGCGCGTACCAGAACGGGATCGGTCGGGCTCGGGCTTGCACTGGCCGAAATGATCACGCGTGCCCACGGCGGGTCGTTGACCCTGGATAACGCGGCGACCGGCGGGCTTCAGGCCACCATCCGCTTACCCCGTCAGCGACTGAATTCGGGGGGTTCCGGTGGCAACGACAGCCCGAACATGCGCCAGTAGACCCGGATATTGAAGATCAGGGCCACGGGTAGCGCCACGCCGGTGGCGACCAGGACCCATTGCAACGAGTCGGTCGCGGCCGCGGCATCCCAAATGGTGAGTTCGTCGAGCACCAAGTACGGGAAGAAGCTGTATGCCAGCCCGCCAAAAGTCATCACGAAAATCAGCAAGGTCATGACAAACGGCAGGACGGTGTTGCGATAACTGGTATTGATCATGCGTTGCAGGCAGATCTCGATGCAGATGAAGGCAGCAAGCATGCAGAACCACAGCGCGATCACGGCGGATCCCACTCCGCTTGCGCCCCACTTCAGGAAAATTCCGGGATTGCCCAGCGCCAACACCACGGACACGCCTACCGCGCCTGCTGCAGCCCAACGGACGCAGCGTCGGCCCCAGAACACGGCCCGGGCACGAAGTTCCCCGCCTTCGCGCATGATCAACCATGCGGCGCCCAGCAAACCATAGGCAGCCAACGAACACGCCGCCGTGAATGCCGTGAACCAGACCTGTCCTTCATCGGCGCGATACGACAAGGCGACTTGCGCGAGCAACATGCCGTGTGAGAGCGCAGTGAGCAACGCCCCCAAGCCGAATAGTCGCATCCAGTAAGGCTGCTGTTCCCGCGGGGCACGCAGCCGCAATTCGAATCCCACGGAACGCAACATGGTGCCCACCGCCAGCAGGGTCACCGGCAGGTATAGCTCTCCCATGATCCGCCCCCATGCACGGGGGAACGCCGCCATGAACAAACCCATGCCCANGAATAGCCANAATTCNTTGGCATCCCGCCATGGGCTCAACAGGGANAGCATCCGCGGCTTCAGAGCGGTGGGCGCNAACACACTGAGGCACCCGACACCGATGTCGAAGCCGTCCAGCACGACGCCCGCCAGCACGACCAAGAAAAACAGTGCCATGAAGACGAGCGGGAGCCAAAAGTCCGGCGAACTGGCAGGCAAATCGAGCGCAAACGCCAATGAATCAATCATGTTGCACCTTGGCCTTTAGGCACGTCCGCGATAGCGCGCGACCGGCACAACGCCGTAATGCGCACCATGACTCAACAGCTGGAAGAAACCAGTCATGCAGAAACCATAGACCACCAACAGCGCACTGCCGCCCACGACAAGAGTAGGAACGGAAACGCCTGCGAGGACTTCGCTCAGTGTGACTGTGCCCGCCACGGCATAAGGGTTTGCCCCAGCGATGACATGCGCGAACGCCATCACAGCCATCAGCCAACCGCCAACGCCCACGGCACACAACCCTCGGCGCCCCCAAGCCGGCAATGCCGCCGGGTCAGCGCCTGGGCGACGTAGCACCCAGCCCGCAATGCCCGTTGCCATGAGCATCAAGACGGCCATGAGAACTGCCCCGCGTAGTGACCAAAATGTCAGTGCGCGAGGGGGCGCCATGCCAGCGAATTCATCCAGTCCCCGGAAATTTCCATTCACCGCCTTTGCCAGGAACGGGTGGCCCACGCCTTCCCACCGCCAGGCCCAGGCATCTTCATCCTGACCCTCTGTACTGGCCAGCAAGGCCACGCTGGGCTCCGGTGCAGACTTCCAATACCCGAGCGCGGCTGCAGCGCGCGCCGGTTCATGCGGCGCCAACGCCCTGCCCGCAAGCAAGGCCACGCCACACAGCAGACACAGGGCCATCACCGACGCGCGAGCGGCGCCCCGGAATACCGCCTTGTCGACATCGACCAGAGGCCTGCGGAGACTTTGCAACGCCGACACGCCCAGCACAAAGAGCGCTGTCGTGGTGAACGCCAGACACATCAACAGAATGGCATACCAGGGGAAGGAGGGATTGAACAACACATCCTTCCACGAAGTGACCACGTATTGCCCATAGGAAAACACGGCTCCTGTCGGCGTGCGCATCCATGAGAACAACATCACCGGGCAGATGGCCGCGACAGTCAGCCCTACCGCCACAAGCACGACCAGGACGACGTGCAGGCGTTCCGGCATATGCCGTTGCCCAAACAACATGGCGCCCACAAGGCATGACTTGAAGATGAAGATACTCAGCACCGACACCGCCAACAGCGGACTGGCCACATTTCCGATGCGATCCATAAGCGCCGGCCATAGACTTCCGAATTGGATCATGACCGGCACTGAAGAGGAAAATGCAAGGATAAAGGCGAGTGCAAAGATGCGAACCCAGAACCGGTAGGCCTGCATCCATTGTTCGCGTCCCGCCAGCACACTGAGCTTGAAGAAAGCCAATGCCCATGCAAGCCCGATCTCCAGAAGGAGAAAGAGCAACATGAACGAAAGACTCACAAAGAATTGGGCCTGCGAGAGCCAAAGGGCCATCTGGGTCATAATGGGCGCCAGTGTAAAGCGACATGCGGCTTTGTGGCCATCGTTGGGGCAAACCCGGCTGAACGTGGCAAAATGCTTACTTCCTTTACTTCCTTACCCGTTTCAAGTATCGGCGTCTCCCCGTATGACTTCTGTAACAAGCCCAGCTGCGGTCTCCAACTTCCTGCGCAATATCATCGAGAAAGATCTGGCGGAAGGTCGCCATGCGCAGAAGCTTTGGGCAGGTCGCCCTGGCCCCGCGTCCATACAAAAGGATGGCAGCCCCGATCCGGCTCGCATCCGCACACGCTTTCCGCCGGAGCCCAATGGGTATCTGCATATCGGCCATGCCAAGAGCATCTGCCTAAACTTCGGGTTGGCACGTGACTATCAAGGCGCATGTCATTTGCGTTTTGACGACACCAATCCCGAGAAGGAAGAAGACGAATACGTCCGTGCCATCATCGACATGGTGCAGTGGCTGGGTTTCGATTGGAACTTCAAGGACGAAGAGAACCTCTACTTCGCCAGCGACTATTTCGAATACATGTATGAATTCGCTGAAGCGCTCATACAGGCGGGCCACGCCTATGTAGACGAACAGACGCCCGAAGAGATCCGAGTGAATCGCGGCACGCTTACCGAACCCGGCAAGAACTCTCCCTGGCGTGATCGCCCTGCCGAAGAATCGCTCCGCCTGCTGCGAGAAATGCGCGAGGGCAAGCATCCGGATGGCAGCCTGTGCCTGCGCGCCAAGATCGACATGGGATCGCCCAACATCAACTTGCGCGATCCGGTCATGTACCGCATTCGTCACGTTGAGCATCACCGTACGGGCAACAAGTGGTGCATCTATCCGATGTACTCGTGGGCTCATCCAGTGGAAGATGCACTGGAGCGCATCACACACAGTATCTGCACGCTCGAGTTTGAAGACCAGCGTCCCTTCTACAACTGGATTCTTGAACGGCTGGCCGAGCTTGGGGTGCTGCTCGAACCGCTGCCCCAGCAATATGAATTCGCCAGGCTGAATCTCAGCTACGTGGTGACCAGCAAGCGCAAGTTGCTGCAGTTGGTGCGCGAGGGACACGTCAACGGCTGGGATGACCCTCGGCTGCCCACGCTTGCGGGCCTGCGTCGCCGTGGCTATACGCCTTCATCCATCCGTTTGTTCTGCGAGCGTCTAGGCGTATCGAAAGCCGACTCGCGCATCGACTACAGCATTCTGGAACAGGCACTACGCGATGATCTCGATCCCGTGGCTCCACGCGCCGTCGCAGTGCTCGACCCGCTGAAGCTGGTCATCACCAACTTCCCGGAAGGTCAGTCGGAACCGTGCCATGCCCCTCTGAATCCGCATGATCCGGACGCCGGTATGCGTACATTCTCGTTCGGGCGCGAGCTCTGGATCGAGCGAGACGATTTCCGCGAGGAACCGCCCAAAAAGTATTTCCGACTTTTCCCGGGCAACAAGGTGCGCTTGAAATACGGCTACATCATTGAATGCACGGGCTGCGTGAAGAACGAAGCCGGCGAAGTCATCGAGGTCCATGCCGAATACTTGCCCGACACAAAGAGCGGCACCCCCGGCGCGGATTCAGTCAAGGTGAAGGGCAATATCACCTGGGTCAATGCGGCCGACGCCATCGGCGCCGAAATCAGGCTCTATGACCGCCTGTTCCTGGATCCCCACCCGGATGCGGGCGACAACGATTTCATCGCGTTGTTGAACCCAGACTCCTGCCAAACCGTGCATGGCTGGCTCGAACCAGGCGTGAAAGCCGATCCCGGCGCCACCTGGCAATTCGAACGGCTGGGCTATTTCACCGCTGATCGAGAAGAATCCACTTCGGAACGGCCGGTCCTGAACCGTGCCGTCACCCTCAAGGACTCATGGGCACAGAAAAAGTGAGCACAAAGACTCTCCCCGGCAAGACGCCGCAAGCCTTGGATTTCAAGAGCGCGACGCTTTATGCGATTCGGGTCGTGCTGCACTCGGCCCAAACCGCCGAATTGCTTGAATCCCTTGCACGGCGAATGAACGATGCAGGCGCTTTCTTCGAGAACGAGCCCGTCGTCATCGACGCCAGCCGCATCGAAGGAATCGTGGATTGGCCCACCCTGCTGGACGCCCTTCGCTCGCATCGCTTGCATCCTGTCGGGGTCGTGGCCGAAGGCGAGCAGCAAGCTGCGGCCACCGCAGCCGGCTTGCCGGCCGTCGACGTAGGCACTGCGCCGGTACGCCCCACTTCCGCTCCTGTCCCGGATCACGATGTTCCCGCAGCCGCTGTGACGCCGGAAAAGCCGGCCAACGACACCGCCGGCACCCACTCCAGCCCCACACCCACAGTCACAACGGCGCCGGATGTCAACGCCTTGGACGGCAACACTGCAGGGTCATCTTCATCGCCAGAGGCTTCCCGTTCTTCGGAGACAAGTGCTGCGGACCGGGCCACCGCCCCGATCTCCCGCCCGCCGGAACCCGCCCCCGCGGCCATGGTCATCAACCGTCCGCTCCGCTCCGGCCAGCGTGTCTATGCCCGCAATACAGACCTCATCGTGATTGGCGTGGTCAGCCGGGGTGCAGAGGTCATTGCCGACGGCAACATCCATGTCTATGGCCCGCTGCGCGGTAAGGCCATGGCAGGCGCCCGGGGCGACACCAGCGCGCGCATCTTCACCACGCAACTCGATCCTGAACTGGTGGCCGTTGCGGGCGTATACCGGGTCATCGAAACGGGACTCGACGCCGGCGTTCAGAACAAGCCCGCAATCGTGAGTCTTAGTGGCGAAAGCTTGCAAATTGAATCATTGCGCAATTAGCTGACGTTGCAGCTTTTTGCTTTACGATTACGTGATTTATCTCAGATAGAGGAATTCAACCGTCATGGCGCGAATCGTTGTGGTGACATCCGGCAAAGGCGGCGTCGGCAAGACGACCACCAGCGCAAGTTTCTCTGCAGGTCTAGCAATGCGAGGCCACAAAACCGTGGTCATCGACTTTGACGTGGGCCTGCGCAACCTCGACCTGATCATGGGATGCGAACGCCGAGTCGTCTATGACTTCGTGAACGTCATCCAAGGCGAAGCGACCCTGAACCAGGCATTGATTCGCGACAAGCAGCTGGAAAACCTATTCATCCTCCCGGCGTCTCAAACCCGCGACAAGGATGCGCTGACCAAGGAAGGCGTCGAAAAGGTCCTGAAAGACCTCGGTGAGATGGGCTTCGAGTACATTGTGTGCGATTCGCCCGCTGGCATCGAAACCGGTGCCCTGATGGCGGCCTACTTTGCTGATGATGCCCTCGTGGTCACCAACCCCGAAGTCTCGTCGGTGCGCGACTCTGATCGTATCCTGGGTATTCTGTCGGCGAAGTCTCGCCGGGCGGAGCGCGGTGAAGAACCCATCAAGGAATTCCTGCTCCTGACCCGCTACAGCCCCAAGCGTGTGGCCGAAGGCGAGATGCTTTCTCTTCGTGACATCGAAGACATCCTGCGTATCAAGCTGATCGGTGTGATTCCCGAATCCGAGTCGGTGCTCCAGGCTTCGAATCAGGGTATTCCGGCCATCCACCTGCGCGAAACAGATGTCGCGGCGGCCTATCAGGACGTGGTATCTCGATACCTGGGGCAAGACCTTCCCCTGCGCTTCACCGAATACGAGAAACCCGGGCTGTTCAAGCGACTGTTCGGGGGGAAATAATATGTCCTTTCTTTCATTCCTGCTCGGCCAGAAAAAGACTTCTGCAAGTGTGGCGAAAGACCGCCTGCAGCTTATCCTGATCAATGAAAGGGGCACGGGCGTCACGCCCGAATTCCTGCCCCGGTTACAAAAGGAGCTGGTAGAAGTGATTTCGCGTTATGTGAAGATCAACCCTCAGGATATCAAGGTGAACCTGGATCGCCAGGATTCGCTCGAAGTCCTTGAGGTGAAGATCGAGATGCCGCAGGTTGAAAGTCAGGTTCCTGAGAAGTAATACGGAGCTTCACTACAGGCGATCAAATATTGATCCCATCCGCGGCGAGAACAGTCTCTCGTACGTTTTGAGCAGGTGCATGTCGGTCATGCCGGCTACGTAGTCGCAGATTACCCGCAGGTCCTCGTTGGAATGCCTGTAGCGCTGCTGTACGTCGGTCGGCAGCAGCCGCCAGGGTTCCGACTGGAATGCCTCGAACACGGCCACGATCATGCCCTGCCCCTTGAACTCGAGCTGCTGCACGCTTGCGCTGCGTATGACCTCCGCCATGATGAAGTCCTTCAGTGCACCCAGAAACAGTCGCGGGCCTTCATCCAGCGTGACACGGAAACGGAGCAAGGGTTCGTCAAAGGCGGGGTTCTCCACACACCGCGCCGCCGTCAGCAGATGGTGTACGAAACGGCTGATGTATCGTTTCCGTATCGGGGCATCTCCGAACAGGCCCGCCACCATGCTGTCGTAGTGCGACTGCGCATCGCCGCCATACTTATCGGCAAGCGTCTTCAGGAAGGGCATGCAGGCATCCGGCGAAATGCGCCGACGAAAGCCGTCGTCGCTCACCAGGCCCAATGCAATTGCATCTTCCAAATCATGAACACCGTATGCAATGTCGTCCGCAACGTCCATGATGCTGCAGTCCAGCGATTTGTGAAGCGCGCGCCCGTGGCGCCCCGGCCGGGCCTCCCATTCCATGAACGTGCTGCGGTCGGACACACTCAGCGGCTCGAGTATCCAATCAACGACCGCGCTTTCGGAATCCAGGTAGCACTTCGGCGGCGCAGACGCCTGTACATCGATGGAACGCAATAGAGAGGTATCCTGGCGCAGTTGAGGCGTGCGCCCGGGCGCATGAAGCGTCGAATAGCCGACGGGATACTTCAATACGCCCAACAGGGTGCGCCGCGACAAATTCGCGCCGGCTGACGCAGAGAACGTTTCGAGGCGTGCAAGCAGGCGGAGCGTCTGGCCGTTACCCTCGAAGCCTCCGCGTTCACGCATACAGTAGTTGAGTGCAATTTCACCGCCATGCCCGAAAGGCGGATGGCCCAGGTCATGGGCACAGGCAATGGCCTGTATGAGCGCCCGACCCGGCAAGACGGCTGCCACGGGATGGTCCGGGATATTCTGTCTTAGCTGCTGGACGATGCCCGAGGCAATCTGTGCAACCTCGAGCGAATGCGTCAGACGCGTTCGGTAGAAATCGCTGTCGCCCAGGTTGAGGATCTGTATTTTCCCCTGCAGGCGACGAAAAGAGGCCGAGTGAATGACGCGCGCGTAATCGATATCGCCTGGGTCTCTTGCATCATCGGGATGGGGCGACCACTCCTCCCGGCGCGCTGCCCAGAGCTCCACCCACTGCCCGCTCATGCCGAAGAAGACGTCGAAAACGGTTCAGCGTGCGCGACCGGAGCCTCCGGGTCTCGCTTGATCAGGCCCAGCACTTCTGAAAATGCAGGATGAGCCGGTGAAACGAGCCATTCAAACAACGCCATCTCACTGCTGAGCACATTACCCCCGACTGCGAGCCATCGCTGTATGGCCGCATCCCGGTCACTGTCGAAGCGTGAGCCCGTGCAGTCGGTCACCAACCAGGGCGTATAGCCCGCTGAAGCAAGACCGAGCGCTGTCTGCAGCACACAAACATGGGCCTCGGCACCCAGAACCAGGATGTTGGGTCGCCCGACGGGCAATTGCCTCTGGAAATCGAGCTCGCGCGTGGCGTCGAAGTACACCTTCTCGATCACGAGGTCGGTAACAAGCGCAAGACGTGGATCGGTATTGCCTATCTTTTCCGAACAGTGTTCGGTGGCCAGAACGGGCACCCCCAACGCCCTTGCGCCGGACAGCAGCCGATGTGTTCGAGAGATGAGCTTCTCGGAGTTCGCCACCGCGGGCAGCAAGCCAGTCTGCATATCGACCATGAGTACCACGGAGTCATGAACAGCGAGTACGCGAGGTTTGGGCATGATGTCTCCTGGGTCTGGCTTGCCGGGCGCGGTATGACGACCGCGCCCATGAGCACCCTTTTGGTTTCTAGTTCAGACTTACTTCAAAGGCTTGTAGCGCAGGCGTCGTGGCTTCGCCGCTTCTTCGCCCAGGCGCTGCCTCTTGTCAACTTCGTATTCTTGATAGTTACCCTCGAAGAATACCACCTGGGAATCGCCTTCAAAGGCCAGAATATGGGTGGCAATGCGGTCCAGGAACCAGCGATCGTGGCTGATCACCAGCACAGTGCCGGCGAACTCAAGGAGCGCATCTTCGAGGGCGCGCAGCGTTTCAACGTCGAGGTCGTTGGACGGCTCGTCAAGCAGCAGCACATTGCCGCCCTTGAGCAGCGTCTTAGCCAAATGCAGACGACCCCGCTCACCACCGGACAGATTGCCGACCGTCTTGTTTTGGTCACCGCCGCGGAAGTTGAAGCGACCGAGATAGGCACGAGAGGACATCTCGAACCGCCCCACATTGATGATGTCGGAGCCATTGGATACGGCGTCGAATACGGTCTTGTCATTGGGCAAGGCGTCGCGCGACTGGTCGACATACGCGAGCTGAACCGTTTGGCCGATCTTTACTTCGCCGCTATCGGGCTGCTGCTGGCCCGCAATCATACGGAAAAGTGTCGACTTACCTGCCCCATTGGGGCCGATGATACCGACGATGGCCCCGGCAGGCACACGGAAGCTAAGGTCGTCGATCAGCAACCGGTCGCCGAATGCCTTGCTGACATTCTGGAACTCGATCACTTCATTGCCCAGCCGTTCTGCCACAGGGATGAAGATTTCCTGGGTCTCGTTCCGCTTCTGGTACTCGTGCGACGCCAGTTCCTCGAAACGAGACATGCGCGCCTTGGCCTTGGCCTGGCGCCCCTTTGGATTCTGCCGCACCCATTCCAACTCTTTCTTGATGGTGCGTTGACGGGCCGATTCGGCAGCTTCTTCCTGCTTGAGGCGGTCTTCCTTCTGTTCAAGCCAAGAGCTGTAGTTGCCTTTCCAGGGAATGCCGTGGCCGCGATCGAGTTCGAGGATCCATTCGCACGCGTTGTCGAGGAAGTAGCGGTCGTGGGTGACAGCGACCACCGTGCCGGGGAAGCGCTCGAGGAACTGCTCGAGCCATTCCACGCTTTCAGCGTCCAAGTGGTTGGTGGGCTCGTCGAGCAGGAGCATGTCGGGCTTGGACAGCAACAGGCGGCACAGGGCTACGCGGCGCTTTTCCCCGCCGGACAGATTGCCGATCACTGCATCCCAAGGCGGCAGGCGCAGGGCGTCGGCCGCAATCTCGATCTGATGCTCAATGTCATCGGCACCACTGGTGGCGGCAGCCGCAATCACCGCTTCGAGTTCGGCCTGTTCGGTCGCGAGCGCATCGAAGTCGGCATCCGGCTCGGAATAGGCTGCATAGACTTCCTCGAGGCGCTTGCGGGCCTGGAAGACTTCACCCAGGCCCTCTTCGACCGCTTGACGCACAGTGTGCTCGGGGTCGAGCACCGGTTCCTGCGGCAAGTAGCCGATCTTGATGCCGGGCATGGGGATCGCTTCGCCTTCGATGTCGCGATCAATGCCCGCCATGATGCGCAACAGTGTGGATTTACCGGCACCGTTGAGGCCCAGCACACCGATCTTGGCACCCGGGAAGAAGGACAAGGAAATATCACGCAGGATCTGCCGCTTGGGAGGCACGATCTTGCCGACACGATTCATTGAGAAAACGTATTGAGCCATATACCCGAATCAGAAAAAAGGACAATGCTCGATTGTAGGCCGCCCGCCAGACAAAAACTCTAAAATGAAGAATTGCCCAATACGGAGTTCGAAATGAACCTCACCGAACCGCTCCTGGTCTTCACCCAGGAGGAAATCGACCTCATTGGTCGGACCGCAGACGCCATGAGCGCCTACATGGGCAAGCCCGTACTGGCAGAGATCATGGACGCAGACGATACCGGTGCAGAATGGGTGGCTTTCGGGGTCCCCCTTGGCGTGGATGAAGACATCGACGAAGACAGTTCCGTCATCATCCAGCTGGGGGGGCGCGGTGCCCGGTACGCCGGCAACCGCGGCGGGATGGCTGTGGACGACGACGCATACAGCTGCGAATGCCTGTGGATCATCCAGCTTTCCGACGATGATGAAGGCCGTTATCTGAAGGTCGATCCATTGAGCCAGGAATATGCCGCCAGCAACGACCTCGCCGAGCTCTTGCCCTTTGCCGTCATCGACGAGCCCCTGCCGACCGACGAGGATGATGAAGCCGACGAAGGGAACCCTAATGTCGCCGAAGACGACGATGCGGAAACTCGACGCATGGACCAGATACTGGACGATGCCCTTCCGCCGTCGCGACGCCTACATTAAGCCGGCGCCGCAAGGCAGCGAGATCGCCCCTCACATACGGGTGCGGTCCCGCATGTACAACATGGCGCCGATGGGCCACATCGCGTAGACGAGGGCGCGTGGCGCCATGCCTTTCAATTGGCGACCTCGCGGGCGCGGCAAGCTGTTCGCACGCAAATGTAGGTCGAACCGCGTGTAGCGGGCGGCGGCCAACAGGAACGCCTTCGGCTGGTACCGGAACCAGGGTAGGCATTCCACCACCGTATCTTGTGCCAGCAGCCACAAGCCCAGAGCGTGTTGCTGCCCTTCCCTGCCTTGACGCGACAGAGAGTCGTCGGTGTCGTAATAAATACGGAAGACCTGGTTCACAAAGCGTGTCAGATAGCCCGCACGGGCAATGGCGCGCCACACCAGGCTTTCGGGCACAAAGCCGGCGATTTCCTCGGGAAAGGGAAATTTCAGAAGCACGTCAGTCCGCATGCACCCGAACTTTTCCCCGGCGATGTGATACTTGAAGGTCATGTCGAGCGCAGAAGCGTCGAAAACATCCTGCGGGTAGCGGTCTCCCACGATGCTGCCGTCGGGTCGCGCGCAAAGACCTGTTATGGCGACATACCGATGACGCTGGTCTTCAGGGATACCATACCAGGTCGACATCATGGCGGCGAGCGCTTCGCGATCGAGGCTGTCATCACTGTCGAGGGCCACGACCAGCTCACCGGAGGCCTTGCGGACCCCGCGATTGAAGGCCGTTTTCTTGTGCTGGTTCTTTTGCCACACATAGTGGATCGGAAAGCGAGCTTCACGTTGCCAGTCCAGGACCACTGCGCGCGTGCTGTCCGTCGAACCATCATCGACGATCACCCACTCGAAATCCTGCCAAGTCTGTTCACAGAGCGACGCGTACACCCGACCCAATGTATGGGCACGGTTGTAAGTCGGCGTAATCACGGTGAATAGGGGGCGTTGCGAAGACATGACGATTCAAAACACACTAATCTAGGCTGGATCATAGGGCAAAAAAAAAACCGCAGACTTACGATCTGCGGTTTNCTTGCCTTACTTACATNTCGCCACATGNNCTGCTACAGACTGCGTCGGGCAGGCCAATTGCCAGCCGTAATGCAAGTGANGTCGTCGGCAAAAGAACGCCTCAGGCGCGCTTCACCTTTTCGAGCATCTTGAAAACGCCCTTCGGGGAGCGAACGAAAAGACGCTTGAAAGCCTTGCCAAGGCAACGGCGCTCGAGCGTGTTGCGACGTGTACGTTTGATTTCTGCCATGAGGATCTCCGGTGTGAGTCTTTTGCCGATTTACCGGCGAATCCGCGATTTTAACCCGAAAGACGCCGTCTCACAAAGTCGCGGCGTGCCAAGACGGCTCGGATGAAGGCATCACCTGCTATAGAAAAACGACATTATGATTGCGTCATGACCTCTCAGATCCGCATCTTCGGCGCTCGCCAGAACAATCTCAAAAACCTGGACATCGATTTCGACACCGGTACGTTCACGGTGATCACGGGCGTGTCCGGGTCGGGAAAGAGTTCGCTCGCTTTCGACACCTTGTATGCCGAAGGCCAGCGACGTTACGTTGAAACCTTCTCGCCCTATGCGCGGCAGTTCCTGGACCGCATGGACAAGCCGCAGGTCGACCGCATAGAGGGTATCCTTCCGGCCATCGCGATCGACCAGGTGAACCCCGTTCGCAACTCGCGCAGCACGGTCGGTACCATGACCGAGCTGAACGACCACCTGAAATTGTTGTATTCCCGGCTGGGGACCCTATATTGCCGCTGTTGCGGCCAGCCGGTCAGGCGCGATGATGCGGAATCGATCTGCCGCGACCTCGCGCACCGGGCGGCGGAAGCGCAAGACCCGCGCATCATCGTGACCTTTCCCGTCACGGTGCCTGCCAACTTCAGCGAAGAAGAAGTGTTGGGTTTCCTGAACCAACAGGGCTACACACGCATCCATCGCGACGAGACGCGGGCAAGCCGCGCGATCGATACAGAGACGGGAAAGCCGCGATCTGCGAAGTCGGGCAACGAGACGCAACGCATCCTGCATGTCGTCCAGGATCGCTTCCGATACGGAAACGCGGAACTCCAGCGGGTGATGGAAGCACTCGATACCGCGCTCAAGCAGGGGGATGGGCACGTCACCTTGTATGCATTGGCGGACGACGGCTCAGAACTGGCCGCCTGGCGATACAGCAGCCGGCTGCACTGCGCGCAGTGTGATATTGAATACAGCTCGCCCCTGGCCAGCACCTTTTCGTTCAATTCCCCACTTGGCGCTTGCGAACATTGCCGCGGCTTCGGGCGGGTAATGGGGATCGACTACGACCTGGTGGTACCAGACGAACGCAAGAGTTTGCGCGAAGGCGCCATCAAGCCCTGGCAGACGCCGAGCTATAAAGAATGCCAAGACGACATGGAGCGCTATGCGGGGCGCGCGGGCATACGTCTAGACACCCCTTGGAAGGATCTGGACGAACATGAGCGGCAATGGGTCATTCATGGCGACCCCGCCTGGAAGGGCGGCAACAGCGCATGGAAGACGCAATGGTATGGCGCACAGCGCTTCTTCGATTGGCTGGAGTCCCGCAGCTACAAAATGCATGTACGTGTGCTGCTCTCGAAGTATCGTAGCTATACGCCCTGCCCCGCTTGTGGCGGTTCCCGCCTGAAGCCGGACGCAACGCTATGGCGGATCGGGGCGCATCTCGCACCGGACATCGAAGGCGAGCATCCACGCTTCCGTCCCGTGCATGTGGACTGGACTGCTCAGCAACTGGCGGAAATGCCCGGCCTGAGCATCCATGATCTCATGCGTCTGCCTCTCGAGCGCGTACGCCGCTTTTTCGCTTCCTTGAGCTTCGGCCAGCAAATGGATGCCGCACTCGACCTATTGTTGACGGAAGTACGTGCACGGCTCAAATTCCTGTGTGATGTAGGCCTGGGATATTTATCCCTAGACCGACAAAGCCGTACGTTGTCGGGGGGCGAAGTCCAACGCATCAATCTCACCACAGCCCTGGGCACGTCTCTGGTCAATACCCTGTTCGTGCTCGATGAACCGTCGATCGGCCTTCATCCCCGCGACATGCATCGCATCATCCAAGTGATGCACCGTCTGCGGGACAATGGGAACAGTCTGGTCGTGGTGGAACACGATCCGCAGGTCATGGTCGCTGCCGATCGCATTATCGACATGGGGCCGGGCCCAGGCGAACGCGGCGGACGTATCGTCTTCGATGGCGCACCGGACCGACTGCGCGGTGCCGACACGCTGACGGGCAAATACCTGGGCGGTGCATTGAAGGTGGAAGCGCCTCGCCCTCTTCTTGTGTCTGACTCCACGCCGCGCCTCATTCTGGAAGGGGTGCGTGCCAACAACCTGAAAAACATTTCAGTATCGATTCCATTGGGCCGCCTGGTGTGTATCACGGGGGTCTCGGGCTCGGGCAAATCGACGCTGATCCAGGACGTGCTGTACCCGGCGATGCTCAAGAAGCTGGGTAGGCCCACTGAATCGCCGGGCGATCATGAACGCCTGCTGGGAGACGACCACGTATTCGACGTAACGCTGGTTGATCAGACCCCCATCGGCAAGACGGCGCGCTCCAATCCCGCCAGCTATGTCGGCGCCTTCGACGCGATCCGGAAACTGTTCGCTCAAGCGCCATTGGCGCGCCAACGCGGCTACACCACGGGAACGTTCAGTTTCAATAGTGGCGACGGGCGCTGCCCCGGCTGCGGCGGCACGGGCTTCGAACACGTCGAAATGCAGTTCCTGTCCGACGTGTACTTACGCTGCCCGGATTGTGACGGAAAGCGCTTCCGGCCAGAGATCCTGGAAGTGCGGCTGGAGCACTTGGGCCGTAGCGCCTCGATCGACGAAGTCCTGGAAATGACGGTCAGCGAAGCGCTTGAATTCTTCTCGGGTTTGCGTGATGTCCAGCGCGCGCTCTCCCCTCTGGCAGACGTCGGCCTGGAATATCTACGGCTGGGACAGCCGGTGCCCACGCTATCCGGGGGGGAAGCCCAGCGCCTGAAGCTCGCCGGACATCTCGTAGAGAACAAGACAGCCGGGAAGGGGCTGGCTGTGAAGGGCAAATTGTTCCTTTTCGACGAGCCCACAACCGGCCTGCACTTCGATGATGTAGCCCGCCTCATGCGCGCCTTCCGACGACTGCTGGCAGGTGGCCATAGCTTGCTCGTGATCGAACACAACCTGGATGTCGTACGCGCCGCTGACTGGGTCATCGACCTGGGCCCCGATGGAGGCGAACAAGGCGGCCATGTTGTGGGTGCGGGAACACCTGCCGACCTGATCCAGATTGCTGATTCCCATACCGGGCAAGCCCTGAAGGAATACGAGCAGGAGATCATACGGGCCGGCCAGGTATCCACCGGCGCGCCGACCGCCGTCACCACAACATCAGGCGACCCGGACGTGGCCGACCGCGCGAGCGGGGCAGCTGAAGTCGCCCCCGTAAGCAGCGTAGCGGAACCCATGCTTCCCTATCGCGTGCAGCACGCGCCCAGCACCGACACGCTGGAAGCGCAGGACGCCGGCACCCCCCTGCAAAGCATTTTGCGCCGCAGGCAGGCCGGACGTCACAGCATCGATATCCTCAATGCCCGAGAACACAACCTGAAGGGCGTGGATGTCAGCATTCCCCGAGACACGTTCACTGTCATCACCGGGGTATCGGGCTCGGGCAAGTCGACGCTCGCATTCGACATCTTGTTCAATGAGGGGCAACGCCGCTACCTGGAGTCGTTGAACGCGTACGCGCGCGCCATCGTCCAGCCAGCCGGTAAACCGGATGTGGACGCCATCTACGGCATTCCGCCTACGGTCGCCATCGAGCAACGCACCAGCCGTGGTGGCCGGAAGTCGACCGTTGCCACCATGACGGAGATCCATCACTTCCTGCGGTTGCTGTACATGAAACTGGGCACCCAGTACTGCCCGCATTGCCACATTCCGGTGGAACCACAGCGCGCCGAGCAGATCATCGCGCATATCCTACAGCAGCACAAAGGCAAGCATATTGGTGTATTGGCGCCGCTGGTGAAGGCGCGCAAGGGGTACTACACCGACTTGGCCAAATGGGCCGGAGCCCGAGGCCACAGCCACCTGCGCGTAGATGGCGAATTCCTGCCGGTCGACCCATGGCCACGCCTGGATCGCTATAAGGAACACACCATCGAATTGCCCGTTGCCGACCTGTTGGTCGACGCCGCAAACGAATTGGCGCTGCGCAACGCGGTGAACGAAGCGCTTGAACATGGGCAAGGCACCATGAGCATTCTGGTGGACCTTACGGCAGGAGGCGCGTCCATCGACGAACGTCGGATGCTAGGCGTGTCGGTCAATGCAGAACAACAGCATTTCTCGGCGAAACGCGCATGCCCGAGCTGCGGCCTCAGTTTTCCTGAGCCGGATCCCCGCATGTTCTCGTACAACTCCAAGCACGGCTGGTGTACGAGTTGCTACGGAACTGGGTTGAAACTGGCCGGGTTCGACGCCGAACAAACAGGCGAGGAAACGAGCTGGAACGCTTGGTATGAAGGCCAGGAAGAGGTGTGCCCCGCCTGTCACGGTGCCCGCCTGAATCCTATTTCNCTCGCCGTGCGGTGGCGCGATCGNTCCATTGCCGAACTGGCCGGAATGCCAGTGACGGATGCNCACAGTTTNTTCACCGGTCTCGTGCTGCGCGGGCGCGAAAGCGAGATCGCGCGGGATATCCTGACCGAGATCCGGGGCCGGCTCAACTTCATGCTGAAGGTGGGCCTCGGTTACCTCGCCCTGGACCGCGCCGCCCCGACCTTGTCGGGGGGCGAAGCCCAACGCATCCGGTTGGCGGCCCAGCTTGGGTCCAACCTGCAGGGCGTATGTTATGTCCTGGACGAACCTACTATCGGCCTGCACCCTCGCGACAATCGCATCTTGCTGGATGCGCTCGCACTGCTGGAGGGCAACGGCAATACATTGGTCGTCGTCGAACACGACGAGGACACCATACGCCGCGCCGACCATGTTATCGACATGGGACCCGGAGCCGGAGTACGAGGCGGCACGGTCGTGGCACAAGGCACGGTCCACGAACTGATGCAGGACGACCGGTCGGTGACGGGCCGCTTCCTTCGCGAACCCCTGCAACACCCGCTTCAGCCTAGGCGAGAAATAACCCCCGATACACCAATGATCGAGGTGATCGGCGCCACCCTGCACAATTTGCGCGGGGCACGGGCCCGCATCCCCGTGGGGCGCCTCAGCGTGGTCACGGGTGTGTCCGGCTCGGGCAAGTCCACCCTGGCTCGCGAAGTCCTGCTCGACAACCTGGCGAGGGTCGTTGGAAACAAGGCGTCTCCGACCTGGCAAGGATGCGAACGCATCACCGGTTGGGAAATGCTCGACCGCGTACTCGAAGTGGACCAAACTCCTATTGGCAAAACGCCCCGCTCCTGCCCGGCCACCTATGTCGGGTTTTGGGATGATGTGCGCAAATTGTTCGCCGACACGCGTGACGCGCGCCTGCGCGGCTGGACGGCCTCGCGCTTTTCCTTCAACACAGGCCAAGGGCGCTGCCCCATCTGCGAAGGCCAGGGGATGCGCACGCTGGAGATGTCCTTCCTGCCCGACATCAAAGTGCCTTGCGATGCCTGCGAGGGCCAACGCTTCAATCGGGATACGCTTTCCGTCACCTGGCGGGACCTTTCGGCCGGTGATGTACTGAGCATGGAAGTAGACGATGCTATCGCGCACTTCTCTGCCCATCCACGTATCCTCCGCCCGCTGCAGCTCATGCAGGATGTCGGCCTGGGCTACCTGACGCTGGGGCAACCATCGCCCACACTCTCGGGGGGCGAAGCACAGCGCATCAAATTGGTGACCGAACTGGCCAAGGCCCGCCTCGACGAAGGCGTGACACGTAGCGGGCGGGCGTCTCGCCTTCCACATACGCTCTATGTGCTCGATGAGCCGACCGTGGGTCTTTCAATCGCCGATGTCGAGAAGCTGATCCATGTCTTGCACCGTTTGGTGGAGGCCGGCAATACAGTCGTGGTCATTGAACACAATCTCGATGTGATCGCGGAGGCCGACTGGGTCGTCGATTTGGGCCCGGAAGGCGGTTCCGATGGGGGCGAGGTTGTGGCGGAAGGCACGCCCGAGCATCTCGTGGCACTGCGCGACCGCTCGCATACTGGGGCTGCACTGGACGACTTCATGCGTGGAATTGATCGGCAATGAACTTACTGGAATTGACTCCGCGGGTCGCGGATCCCGGCACCGCCCCGAGCCTCATAGAAACCATGAGGGTGGAACCGGGGCGGATGCTGCCACTGCTCGGCTGGCATCTGGCTCGCTTGGAACGATCGTGTCGCGAACTGGGATATGCCTGGCCCGGGACACATGTCATCGAGAAGGCAGTCCGAGATCGCACCGATCGTCTGGAGGCTTCCGGACTTTGGCGACTGCGGCTCCTGCTCGGGCCCGACGGCACGACCAGCATCGAAACCTCCCCCATGGAACCGGTCAAGAGTGCACTTGGCGTCGTACTGGTCGGCCCGCGAGCAAAGGGGGCGGAAAAGTTCCTGTTGCACAAGACGGTCCATCGCCCCTGGTACCAGGAAGCCGCCGCCTGGCTCGCCGGGCATCCCGAATGTTTCGATGTCCTGTTCTGGAACGAACAAGGCGACATGTGCGAGGGAAGCCGCAGCAACGTCTATATGCAGACGGCTGATGGCAGATGGTTGACCCCGCCACTGGAAGCCGGCGTACTGCCAGGGGTTCAACGACAAGCCTTGCTGGATGCCGGGCTTGTTGAGGTTGCCCCCATCAAGCGGGAGGCATTCCTGCAGGCAAGCGCTTGGCGGATATCAAATGCGCTGCGAGGGTGGTGTACCGCGGTGCCGCTACGGTAGCTTCCAGCGGGCGCCCGGAGCCTTCAGCAACGCGGTTCCTGCAATCGGCCTTGCAATAGCCAGTGCACGGCTTCGTCGGCCGCGGCCAGACCCATGGTCGCGGTGACCATCATCACCGAGCCGTAGCCCGCACACGACAGACCTTGCGGCGCCTCTGCCGGCCCGGTGACATCGCACACGACCGACGGTGCCGTCCACGACGTAGGCAGGATGGCGGGCTGGTCGAACCAGAGGGAACGCACGTGCATACGCGGGACACGCTTGCGAGGCTTGCCCGCCGCGTCAGAGGCCTTCGGAAACCCGTGCTGGCGCCTTAAGGTGTTTCGCAGCTTCGCGAGCAGAGCGTCGTTGACGGCTTGGGACAGGTCTCCGCTGCGCAAGGCAAGTGGGTTCGTTTTGCCGCCCGCGCCGCCACACACCAGCAAGGCCTGCTGCCGCCGCCTCGATTGAAGGATCATGGCGATTTTGGCTGGAGCTTGATCCGTGCAGTCAATGACGAAATCGGCGCCCGTCGGGATGACGCGATCGACATTTTCAGGTTCCACGAAGTCGTCCACCTCGACCACGTCGCAAGCCGAATTGATATCCCTAATGCGATTAGCCATGGCGCTAATCTTGGCCTGCCCTAGCGTGCTCTCGAGTGCGTGCGCCTGCCGGTTGAGGTTCGATTCCGCGACGTGGTCCAGATCAATCAGCGTCAGCCGACCCACGCCGCAACGCGCCAACGCTTCGACACACCAGGAACCCACGCCGCCGATTCCAGCGACGGCAACGTGCCCGTGACGCAAGCGCGCGACACTGTCCGGCCCATACAGGCGGTCTAGCCCCCCGAAACGACGTCCGGTATCGATAATGGAAAGTTCAGTCATAGAGCGTCAATTTTAGCTGCTCTACAATGTAAGGATTTCCACCCCTGTCGACCCTACGTTCCTGTCAAGTGAACAACATTCCGACTCCGCCCAGTGTGAACGGCAACCCTTGCCCGTCCAGTTTCCGTCTTCTCACCGAAGCCGAAAGGCAGGCCTCGCTTGAGGCCGCCCTGGCCGCCCAGCCGTCAGGCCAGGACATCTGGATCTTCGGCTACGGGTCGCTCATCTGGCGTCCGGAATTCGACTTCACCGAAAGGCGCCATGCCCTGCTGCACGGCTTCCATCGCTCCTTGTGCCTCTGGTCGCGCGTCAATCGGGGGACCCCTGAGAAGCCAGGCCTGGTCTTTGGGCTGGACGCCGGGGGTTCCTGTCGAGGCGTCTGCTTCAGGCTGCCTAACGAGGGCATCCGCGAAACCATGGAAGCATTATGGAAGCGCGAAATGCCCAGCGGGGCCTACATTCCGCGTTGGCTCAGCTGCCGGACCGATCAAGGTCCGTTACGCGCCCTGGCCTTCACCATGAATCGCAATACCGACGCCTACGTGCGCGACTTGCCGAAGGAACGCCTGATCAATATTGTCCGAAGCGCCCATGGCAGCTACGGCCCCTGCATTGACTATGTGCTCGAGACGGCCGATGCCCTGGTCCGACACAACATCATTGACAAACAGCTCAACGATCTGGCCCGTGCCCTGCGCCAGGCCTGATTCCCGCCCGCCCTTCAACCCTTCGCGAGTGTTACTGCAATATGTCCGTCGCTGATCTACGCCAGAAATATGGCAAATTCGAATTGCTCGAGTCCGGCATGGCGGCCACGCCGTTCGAGCAGTTCACGACCTGGTTTTCCGAAGCCCTCCAAGCTGGCGTCCCCGAACCCAACGCAATGACCGTGGCGACGCTTGGGCCGGACCTGCATCCTTCTGCGCGCATTGTTCTCTTGAAGGGCTTCGACGATCGCGGCTTTGTGTTCTACACGAATTATGAGTCGCGCAAGGGTCAGGAACTGGCGGCGCATCCCCGTGCCAGCCTGCTGTTCTTCTGGCAGCCACTCGAGCGACAAGTGCGCATCGAAGGCCGCATCGAGAAAACGTCTGCGGAAGAATCCGACACGTATTTCCGCAGTCGGCCGCTGGGCTCGCGCATCGGCGCATGGGTCTCCCCACAGAGCCGGCCCATCACGCGGGAAACCCTGGAACAACGCACTGCAGAAATGACGGCATCACTTGGAGAAGATCCCCCCCGCCCCCCACATTGGGGCGGATACCGCGTCATTCCTCACTACGTCGAATTCTGGCAGGGTCGTCCGTCCCGGCTGCATGACCGGGTGGCCTACCAGTTGCAGGAAAACGGCAATTGGGTGCTGCAGCGCCTGGCGCCCTGATGCCGTGTTTCCTCCAGATCAGACGGACACTCCCCACTCCATGACCGCCAACGCCCCCGATTTCGATCAAAGCTACTTCCGCTCTGCACTTGGCCGGTTCGCCACAGGCGTCACCATCGTGACGACCCGTACGGCCGATGGCCATCCCTGGGGGCTGACGGTGAGTTCATTCAACGCCGTATCGCTGGATCCGCCCATGGTGCTTTGGTCGCTGTCGCAGACTGCATCGGCCATGCCGCATTTCCTCGAAGCCGAGCGTTACGTGATCCACGTACTATCGGCGAGCCAGCTGGCTCTCGCGAAGCGATTTTCGAAGGGCAGGCAGGAAGACCGCTTCCAGGGGCTTGCCTTGACCGAAAGCCCGCACGGCGTGCCCATGTTGGCGGACCCTGAGACCGCTGCCTGGTTCGAGTGCTACAACCTTGCCCGCCACCCTGCAGGCGACCACACCATCTTCGTCGGCCAAGTCGAGCGTTGTACCCGTCGCTACGGTCAACCACTGGTCTATCACGCGGGTGATTTCGACCTGACCCCGTCCATCGAGCCCATTCCGGATCACTGATCGGAATGCGCCGTCCTTCTCTCTCCTACTGACATGGCAGATATTGATTGCATCGTACTGGGCGCCGGCGTCGTCGGCCTCGCCGTAGCGCGTGAACTCGCGATGCTGGGCCGCGAAGTCCTCGTCGTCGAAGCCGCCGAAGGAATCGGCACAGGCACCAGTGCGCGAAACTCGGAAGTGATCCATGCCGGCATTTACTATCCCCCGGGAAGCCTGAAAGCAAAGCTGTGCGTGGAAGGAAAGCATTTGCTCTATGAGTATTGCCAGGCACGGGGCATCCCGCACAAGAGGCTGGGCAAGCTGATCGTCTCGGCCAATCCCGAGCAGACCGTGAAACTGGCGGCCATCGCCGAGCATGCACGCAAAAACGGCGTGGACGACCTCTATCAGATCACGGGGGAAGAGGCCCGGGCGCTAGAACCGGCATTGACCTGCGACGCCGCACTGGTGTCGCCCTCCACTGGGATCGTCGATAGCCACGCCCTGATGTTGGCCCTGCAAGGAGACACAGAGAATGCGGGGGGACAATGCGTATTCCTGACACCGTTCCGTGAAGGCAGCGTGCTCGACAATGGTGAATTCGCCCTTTCTTTCGCGGGTGAAGAAGGCATGGAGTTGACCGCGCGCTGCGTCATTAATTCGACGGGGCTGTCAGCCCCGGCCGTTGCTCGACGCCTTGCCGGCCAACCGGAATCACTCATTCCCCCGGCATTCTTCTGCAAAGGCAGCTATTTCACCCTTTCCGGACGCTCCCCCTTCAGCCGCCTGATCTACCCCATGCCTTCCAATGCCGGCCTGGGCGTGCATTTGACAGTCGACCTGGGTGGTCAGGCCAAGTTCGGCCCCGACACGGAATGGGTCGATGCCGAGAACTACGATATCGATCCCCACCGGGCGGAAAGCTTCTACGACGCGGTTCGTAGCTACTGGCCCGCCTTGCCCGACGGTGCCCTGCAACCGGGGTATACCGGCATCCGCCCCAAGATCGTCGGGCCGGGGGAACCCGCCGCGGATTTTGTCATCGCAGGCCCAGGCACGCATGGCGTACCCGGCCTGGTCAACCTTTTCGGTATTGAATCACCGGGCCTGACAGCCAGCCTCGCCATTGGCCGGGCCGTGGCACGTGCCCTGGAAGAATCCCCTGTCCATCGCTGACCTACGGTTAAAACAATGAAGGAATACATTCTCACCCTGTCCTGTCCAGACAGAACCGGCATCGTTCACGCGGTATCGGGATGGTTGCTGGGTCACCAGGGCAACATCATCGACGCGCAGCAGTTCGGTGATGACGGCACCCAGCGTTTCTTCCTGCGCGTGCATTTCAGCGTAGAGGGGGTTAAGTCGCTCGAAGACTTGGAAACTTCGTTCGCGCCCCTTGCGCAGCAGTTCAATATGGATGCGCGCCTGCACGACACGGCACGACGTTCCCGCGTGCTGATCCTGGTAAGCCGGCAGGGGCACTGCCTGAATGACTTGCTCTTCCGAACGCATACCGGACAGCTTCCCATGGATATCGTGGGCGTGGCGTCGAATCATCGCGATTTCGAAGGCCTGAGCCGCGGATATGGATTGCCTTTCCACCATCTGCCAGTGACGCCGGAAACCCGGGCGGAACAGGAAGCACAAATCCTGGACCTGGTCGAGAAAGAAAACGTCGATCTCGTCGTACTGGCGCGCTACATGCAGATTCTGAGCGACAATCTGTGCCGATCATTGGCAGGCCGCGCGATCAACATCCATCACAGTTTCCTGCCCAGTTTCAAGGGGGCGCGACCCTATCACCAGGCTCACGCACGCGGCGTCAAGATCATCGGTGCGACAGCGCACTATGTCACCGCCGACCTGGACGAAGGCCCGATCATCGAACAGGACATCGAACGCGTGCACCACTCCATGAGTGCCGAGGAACTGACACGAGTCGGGAGCGACGTTGAATCGCTCGTACTCGCTCGGGCCGTCCGCTGGCACGTTGAGCATCGTATCCTGCTCAATGGCCAGCGCACCGTCGTCTTCAATTGAGTCTCACCGCCCCGCCGCGACACCTTCGCGGCGGGAATCGGCCGCACCGGCAAGGCCCCGAGATGTCCACACAACCCCGTGCAAGCCACTCGGGAAGTCCATCAACCGGACCTCATGCCCCATGGCCTTCAGTGTCGTAGCCGCCTGTTCCAGCCTCGTGCCCCGCTCAAGCTCCGTCGCTCGATTCCGGCTGCCCATATTGGGCAAGTCAATGGCCGACTGCAGATCCATGTCCCACAGCAGCGTGGCGACTAACGTCTTCGCAACGTAGTTGATGATGGCGCTGCCGCCCGGCGACCCCAGAGCCATCAATGGTTGGCCATCCTTGAAGACCAACATGGGTGCCATAGAGCTCCGCGGACGCTTGCCGGCTTCGACACGGTTGATCACTCCCCGCCCTGATCCGTCCGTCGGATTCAGGGAAAAATCAGTCATCTGATTATTGAGCAGGAAGCCATTCACGAAGATCTTGCTTCCGAACGCCGCCTCGATTGACGTTGTCATGGACACAGCATTGCCTCGGCGGTCGGCCACTACAAGATGAGTGGTGGCAGGCCGCTCCTGGTCGGAGCCCTCGGGCAAGGCTTCTAGGCCAGGCGGCACACCGGGCTCGGCCTGACCCATGGACCGGTCAGCCCGAATCAGGGCCGCGCGAGAAGCCAGATAATCGGCATCCAGCAGGCCATAGACCGGAACACGCGCAAAGGCCGGATCGGCCACGTAGGCATCTCGATCGGCGAAAGCGAGGCGTCCCGCTTCAGAAAAGTAGTGCACTGCCTCGGCCGAACCTGGACGAAGTGTGGCGATGGGGGTATGGCTCAGGATTCCCATCATCTGCATGACGGCCACTCCCCCGGAACTAGGCGGCGGCATCCCGCAAAAACGGTGGTCTTCGAGATCCACGCACAAAGCGTCTCGCCGGATAGCCCTATAGTTGGCAAGATCCTTCTCGGCCAGATCGCCAGGGACCGCGTGCCTGCTGACCGCCTCGACCATATCCCGGGCGATGCTGCCTTGGTAGAAGGCGTCGGCTCCATGGTCGGCGACCCGGCGGAGTACCCGGGCATACTCGAGATTGCGCAAGACATGCCCGACCGGCCAAGGGCGCCCTTCGGCGTCGTAAAAGTATTCCGCGGCTAGGGGGCTCGCCCGCAACGCCTGGGATTCAGAGACGAGCGCATGCAACCGGGGCGAAACGGCGAAGCCCTCCGTGGCCAACTGTATGGCCGGCTCGAAGAGCACCGACCAGGGCAAGATGCCCCCATCGCGATGCAGGGCTTCCAACATGCGCAGGAGGCCGGGTGTCCCCACTGCCAAGCCGCTGTCGACTGCGTCCTGGAACGACATGGGCCGGCCCTCCTCCTTCAAGAAACGGTCAGGCGTTGCCGCAGCGGGCGCGGTTTCCCGCCCGTCGTAGGCCAAAACACGAGAATCGCCCGCCTTGTGAAACAAGGCGAAACCTCCGCCCCCGATTCCCGACGATTGCGGCTCGACCAGACCCAAGACCAGCTGCGCCGCAATAGCGGCGTCCACGACGGACCCGCCCTGATCCATGGTGTCCGCTGCGGCCCGCGTAGCGTGCGGATTGGCGGTACTCACCATGTACTCCTGGCCATATACCAAGGTAGAGGTCGCCGCCGCTGTCCGGGTGGCCGACTCGGGATTGACGTCCACACTTGAAGCGGCAGCCATGACACCTGTGGTCAGCATGGACGTCATGCAGGCGGCAGCCAGTATGCGCGCCATGGACGCCCGCATCCAAACCCGCATGCCACCCGTATTCCCGCTGGCGATCATCACCCTCATCGAGTCGACTCCTTCAACCAGTTTTCGAAATCGTACAACGCCTCGCTACCCTCATTGGCTACCGGATAGCTGAAGTAGTAGGCTTCCTTGACACGCAGTCCCGCTTCGACAGGCATGACGACCTCACCCGCATCCAGTGCACCTTGAACAAGAAACCGGGGCACAAGCGCGACACCCATGCCTTCCTTCACCGCCGCAATCGACATGGTGAAGAGCTCATAGCGCGGACCGGCATTCATGGTAGGTAAATACTCACGGCCCTGAGCGCGATACCAGCGAACCCAGGCGTCCGGCCGTGATGTGGTATGCAAGTGTGGCATTCCTTCGAGCGGATCGGATCGATTGCGGGCGGAACCCAACAGGCGTGGCGAACAGATCGGTACAAGCTCTCTCTCGTCGAAGAGTTTGATGCCGCGGGTACCGGGCCAAATCTGTTCGGCATGGTATATCGCGGCATCGAAGGGATGATCGTTGAACTGGAACGGCTGGGTGCGGACGGTGAGGCTGATGGTGATATCCGGGCGTATGCGCCCGAAGGCAGCAAGGCGGGGCACCAGCCAGGTGGTCGCCAGCGTGGGCAGGACCGCCAGATGCAGATTGCGCCCGAGCCCGGCGCGCGACATGAGCCCTAAGGTATCTTTTTCCAGCTGCTCAAGATGATGGCGCACTCGCACTGCATATTCCGCACCCGCGGCAGTGAGCGCCACGCGCCGTCGAACACGGGTAAAGAGCTGAACGCCCAGGCGCTCTTCCAGGCCGGCCACCTGCCGATACACCGCGCTATGCGTGAGCGCCAACTCCTCGGCCGCCCTTGAAAACGATCCAAGGCGAGCCGTCGCCTCGAAGGCCTGCAACGCGCCAAGATTCGGAATGCCGTGCCGCATGGTTCTTCCTCGATCAACCCCGGTAGACGCTAGAATGTGTCGCGCCTCACGTATCTTGCTGCCAACGCAAGAGGATGTGAGATTTTATCAATTGCCTTGTGCATCCCACGCACATATTCTTAGGTGCCATGAATTCTCCGACACAAATAAAACCCCAACCCAGAATGGGCGGACATATTCTGGTGGACCAACTCGCGGCGCATGGCGTCAAGCATGTATTTTGCGTGCCTGGCGAAAGCTATCTCGCCGTGCTGGACGGCCTTCATGATCACAAGATCGACGTAACGGTCTGCCGCCAGGAGGGCGGCGCAGCAATGATGGCCGACGCCCACGGCAAGTTGACCGGTGAGCCCGGCATCTGCATGGTGACACGAGGACCGGGCGCTTCGAACGCTATGGCGGGCGTTCATATCGCCATGCAGGATTCGACCCCGCTCATCCTGTTTGTCGGCCAAGTGGAACGGGCCATGCGGGAACGCGAGGCGTTCCAGGAGATGAACTATCGCGCGGTGTTTGAGACGCAGGCAAAATGGGTCACCGAGATCGACCAGGTCGAGCGGATTCCCGAAATCGTTTCACGCGCCTTCCATGTCGCCACCTCGGGTCGCCCGGGCCCAGTCGTGATTGCGTTGCCGGAAGACGTGCTGACCGAAATGGCCACAGTGAACGATGCGCCTCATTATCGAGTGCCAGAGGCCACGCCGGCAGTCGAACAGATGCAAGCGATTGCACACGCACTCGCGGCGGCAAAACGGCCAGTGGCGATCCTAGGAGGCTCTCGCTGGGATGCAGAATCGGTCGCCCGTTTCGAAGCCTTTGCCCAAGCGTGGCAGCTGCCGGTCGCGGTCCAGTTCCGCCGCCAGATGCTCTTCTCGACTGAGCATCCGTGTTTCATTGGCGACATCGGGCTGGGCGTCAATCCGCGTCTCGTGGATTTCGTGAAGAACAGTGATCTGGTGCTGCTGATCGGCGGCCGCTTCTCGGAAATCCCCAGCCAGAGCTATACGGTGCTGGACATCCCAGTGCCCAGCCAGCGACTGATCCATGTGCATCCGGATCCGTCGGAACTGAACCGGGTCTACGTGGCCGAGACCGCGGTCAACGTGTCGCCCAAGGCCTTCACCCAGGCGCTTGGTTCAGTCGGTCCCGTCCCTGCACAGCCTGCGTGGCTCGCTGCCCTGCAGGAAATGCGCGGCCACTACAAGGCATGGACGAACCCGCAGAGCATTACGCATCCCGGCTCACTGCAAATGGGCGCCGTGATGTCCTNCCTGAACGAAAAACTGCCCGCCGATGCCATCATGTGCAACGGCGCCGGNAACTATGCGACCTGGCTGCATCGCTTCCGNGCATTTACGGCTTATGGCACCCAGTTNGCACCGACCTCNGGTTCCATGGGTTATGGCCTTCCCGCNGCCGTGGGCGCCAAGCGCATTCANCCCGACCGCACNGTCGTATGCTTTGCAGGTGACGGCTGCTTNTTGATGCATGGCCAGGAATTTGCAACGGCCGTACAGTATCAGCTTCCCATCGTCGTGCTGGTCATCGACAACGGCATGTACGGAACCATCCGCATGCACCAGGAACGTCACTACCCCGGCCGCGTCTCCGCCACGACCTTGCAGAATCCGGACTTCGCGGCTTACGCCGTGGCCTTCGGCGGACATGGCGAGCGTGTCGAGCGCACAGAGGACTTTGCCCCGGCTTTTGAGCGTGCGCTGGCCAGCGGTAAGCCCGCCATCCTGCATTGCATGCTGGATCCCGAAACGATCACGCCGACACAAACATTGAGCGGCCTCCGCAACCAATCCTTCAAACAGTAACTCCGCACTTGGGCACCGGGCCACCGTGCCCGGTTTCTTCATGAATCCCTACTAACAGGAAACGCCATGTCATCAGCTCCTTCTTTCAACTGGGAAGATCCGCTCCTCCTCGATACGCAATTGACCGATGAAGAGCGCATGATCCGCGATGCCGCTCGCGCCTATGCCCAGGACAAGCTCGCCACTCGCGTGCTGGAAGCCTTCCGCCACGAAAAGACCGACGCCGCCATCTTCCGCGAAATGGGCGAAGTGGGCCTGCTCGGCCCCACCATCCCGGAAGAATACGGTGGCGCGGGACTGAACTACGTGTCCTACGGCCTCATCGCCCGCGAGATCGAACGCGTGGATTCCGGTTACCGGTCGATGATGAGCGTACAGTCTTCGCTCGTCATGGTGCCCATCAATGAGTTCGGCAGTGAAGCGCAAAAACAGAAATACCTGCCCAAACTGGCGAGCGGAGAATGGATCGGCTGCTTCGGCCTGACCGAGCCCAACCATGGCTCCGATCCCGGCAGCATGGAAACTCGCGCCGTTAAAACAGCAGACGGCTATCGCCTGACCGGCAACAAGATGTGGATCACCAACTCCCCCATCGCCACGGTCTTCGTAGTCTGGGCCAAGGTCGTCGGCGGCGAAGATGACGGCAAGATTCGCGGCTTCATTCTGGAAAAGGGCATGAAGGGCTTGAGTGCTCCGGCCATCCATGGAAAGGTGGGCCTGCGCGCATCGATCACCGGTGAAATCGTGATGGATGAAGTCGAGATTCCCGCCGACGCCGCTCTGCCGGGCGTAACCGGTCTGCGCGGCCCCTTCACCTGCCTGAATTCAGCTCGTTACGGCATTGCATGGGGTGCATTGGGTGCCGCCGAGGCGTGCTGGCATACGGCCCGCCAATATACGATGGATCGCAAGCAATTCGGCCGCCCCTTGGCACAAAACCAATTGATCCAGAAGAAGCTGGCCGACATGCAGACCGAAATCACATTGGGCCTGCAAGGGTGCCTGCGCCTGGGCCGCATGAAGGACGAAGGCACGGCGGCGGTGGAAATTACATCGATCATGAAGCGCAATTCCTGCGGAAAGGCACTCGACATTGCCCGCATGGCGCGCGACATGTTGGGCGGCAACGGTATCTCCGATGAATTCGGCGTGGCACGACACCTGGTGAACCTCGAGGTGGTCAACACCTACGAGGGGACACACGACGTCCACGCCCTGATTCTGGGCCGCGCCCAGACCGGCCTCCAAGCGTTCTTCTAAACGTTCGGAAGATACCGTCGATACAGAAACGCGCTCCGGTTCAGTCCGGAGCGCGTTTCTTTTACCCTCGAGGAATTGAATGCCGCGCAATCAGGCGGCGCCCGACTCGCCCTCGCCCAGATCGAACATATTGGTCGCTTCCAGCTCGAGCACCATCACATCGTCCTGATTGAAAAGCCGCCATGTCCAACGCAGGATGCCCAAATCGGAACGGGAGCTAGATACGCGCTTTGAATCGACGGTTGCTTCGAAGCGCAAGGCATCGCCGGCGCGCACGGGATGCGGCCAGCGCAAACGTT
>Ga0065721_10049177_pt1 | contig 42862 bp, 33 predicted proteins | sample Mesricmetagenome_FD_59108 | JGI IMG/M metagenome (GOLD analysis project Ga0065721, IMG submission 59108) | Mesophilic microbial community from rice straw/compost enrichment Sample: eDNA_1 v2 (version 2) | ecosystem: Engineered > Solid waste > Grass > Composting > Bioreactor | place: USA: Davis... | reverse complement strand
TTTCCCGCCGGTGGTGCGGACCCTGCTGGCCCGTTTCGCCGCGCTTGGCGCCAGCGTCCGGCTGTCCACCCTTGCGCTCGCCAGCAGCCTGCCGGCCGGCGACGTCGAATGGGCGCTGGAAGGCGCCGTGGCCGAGGGGCTGCTGCTGCGGACCGAGGACGGCTACCGCTTTCTTCACGACCGGGTGCAGGAAGGATCCTACGCCCTGGTTCCGGAGGCGGAGCGGGGCGCGCTTCACCTCGACATCGCCCGCGCCCTGCACCGCGGGTTCGGCGCCGATCTTTCCGGCGAACAGTTGTTCGAAGTGGTCGGGCAGTATGAGCGCTGCCATTCCCTGCTCAAGGACCACGGGGAGCGGGAAGAAGTCGCCGCACTCCATCTGACCGCCGGCCACCGGGCCAGGGCGGCCAGCGCCCACGGGTCGGCCCTGGCCTATGTGCTGGACGGATTGTCCCTGCTCGACGACGACCGCTGGGAGCGCCAGCACCGCCTGAGCTTCGCCCTGGAGCATCTGCGCGCGGAGTGCGAGTTCCTGAAGGGCGATCTGGCGCAGGCCGAACAGCGCCTTCTCGATCTCATGGGGCGGGCGGAAAGTTCGGCGGACCGCGCCGCCATCACCGCCCTGCTGGTGACCGTCTGCACCGCCATCGACCGCAGCGACCGGGCCATCGAAAGCTGCCTCGCCTATCTGCGGGAGGTCGGGACCGATTGGCCGGCCCATCCACCCTGCGCCCTGGTCGAGCAGGAGTACAAGCGGCTGCGGGAGGCCATCGGCGACCGCTCCATCGCATCGCTGGCAGCGCTTCCCGCCATCGGTGACCCGGACAGCCGGGCGACGCTGGACGTGCTGGCAGCGGCCCTGCCGCCCGCCTTCTTCAGCGACCGCCATCTGGTCTGCCTGATCCTGTGCCGCATGGCCAACCTGTCGCTGCAACACGGCGCCAGCGACGCCTCCGCCCTTGGCTTCGCCTATCTGGGGATGGTCGCCGGGCCGTATTTCGGCGACTACGCCGCCGGCTACGACTTCGGGCGGCTCGGCTTCGACCTTGCGGAGCGGCACGGTCGGACCCGCTATCGCGCGCGGGTGCTGATGACCTTCGCCTATCACGTGGTGCCCTGGACGCGCGACGTGCGCAGCGAACGGCCGCTGCTGCTGCGCGCCTTCGAGGAAGCGCGGGAGTGCGGCGACGTCACCTACGGCGGCTTCACCAGCGTCACGCTGGTCACCAGCATGCTTGCGGCCGGCGACCCGCTGGCGACGGTCCAGCGGACGGCGGAAGCTCGGCTCGCCTATGTCCGGCAGGTCAGGTTCGGGCTGTGCGCCGACATCCTGACGACCCAGTTGCAGATGCTGCGCGCCCTGCGCGGGCTGACCGACGAGTTCGGCTCCTTCGACGGGCAGGGCTTCGACAACGCCGCCTTCGAGGCCCGGCTGCTCGCCAACCCCAGCCTGGACATCGCCACCTGCTGGCATTGGATCCGCACCCTCCAGCTGCGCTGCATCGCGGGAGAGATGGCCGCCGCGGTCCGGGCCGCGGAGCAGGCCGAAGGATTGCTGTGGACCACCGCCGGCCATCTGGAGATGGCCGAGTTCCATTTCCACGCCGCGCTGGCGCGGGCGGCCGTGCTGGACGAGGCACCGGACGATGGGGCACCGGACGATGAGCGGCCCCGCCACGCCGATGCCCTGGCCCGGCACCGCGACCAACTGCGGGAGTGGGCGGGCCACAACCCGGACGGCTTCGAGGCCCGCTTCGCCCTGATCGAGGCGGAGGCGGCGCGGATCGACGGCCGGACCGAGGACGCGATGCGCGGCTATGACCGGGCGGTGCAGGCGGCGCAGCGCACCGCCCTGCCCCATGTCGAGGCGCTGGCCCACGAACGCGCCGCCGGCTTTTACCGCGGGGCCGGGCTGCGGACGCTGGAACTCGCCTGCATCCGGGAGGCGCGGGCCTGCTACGGGCGCTGGGGGGCAGCGGGCAAGGTCCGGCAGATTGACCAGCGCTACCCCGAGCTTGCCGCCGGCCACGCCGAGGCCACCGTGCCGGAGGTCGCCCGCAGCTTCGACGAGGTCGATCTGGCGGCGCTGCTGGAAACCCTGCGGTCGGTGTCCGACCAGGCGAGCGTCGAGCAACTGACCGCCACCCTGCTGACCCTGGTGCTGGAACATGCCGGCGCCAGCCGCGGGCTGCTGATCCTGGCCCGCGGCGAACGGTTGCGGGTGGAGGCGGAGGCGACCACCGGGACGGACGGCGTGTCCGTCCGGCTGGTGCAGGAGGATGCCGAGAACGTCCCCCTGCCGCACGCGATGATCCACGGCGCCATCCGCGACCAGGAAACGGTGATCGTGGACGACACGCGGGCGGACGGCCCCTTTTCCGCCGATCCCTATGTCCGCGACACGGAGGCGCGCTCCATCCTGTGCATGCCGCTGGTGCGGCAGATGCGGGTCGTCGGCCTGCTCCACCTGGAAAACACGCTGGCGACGCACGCCTTCACCAAGAAGCGGGTCGATGTGCTGACGCTGCTGGGGGCGCAGGCCGCGTCCTCCCTGGAATCCGCGACGCTGGAAGAGAAGGAGGCGCTGCTGAAGGAAGTCCACCACCGGGTCAAGAACAACCTTCAGCTGGTGACCAGCCTTCTCAACCTTCAGGCGAACCGCATCGAGGACAAGGCCGTGGCCGCCCTGTTCGCCGACAGCCGCGATCGGGTTCGCTCCATGGCGCTGGTGCACGAGAACCTGTACCGGCTCGGCAACTTCGCGCGGGTTCCGATGCGGGCGCATCTGCAATCGGTGTGCGCGCATCTGCTGCGGGCCTATGCCCCGCAGAACGGGGCGGTCCGGCTGGAAACCGCGCTGGACGACCTGAAGCTGGACCTCGACCGCGCGGTTCCCTGCGGCCTGATCGTCAACGAGTTGGTCTCCAACGCGCTGAAGCACGCCTTTCCGGGCGGGCGCGGCGGGGTCCTGCGCGTCGCGCTTGCCGCGTCCGGAGAGGCCTGCCACCTATCCGTCAGGGATGACGGCGTGGGCTTGCCGGGCGATTATGATCCCGATACGGTGGACACGATCGGGCTCCAGCTCGTCGAGGATTTGACCAGCCAATTGCACGGAACCTTGCAGTATATTTCCAAGACAGGCGCCGAATTCATCGTCACCTTTCCTTTGACGGGACGAAATCGGGGAAATGAATGAACGCGGCCCGTATTCTGATCGTTGAAGACGACCGCATCGTCGCGCGCGACATCAAGCAACAACTCGCCCGGATGGGCCATGTGGTGGTCGGCATGTCCGCAACCGGGGAAGCCGCGATCCAGCTCGCCGGCCGCCACCAGCCCGATCTGGTCCTGATGGACATCCGGCTGGAGGGGGAAATGGACGGGATCGAGGCCGCGCGCCGGATCCGTGATGCCCACCACATCCCCATCGTCTTCCTGACCGCCTACGCCAACGACGAGACGGTGCGGCGCGCCAGCCTGACCGAGCCCTTCGGCTATCTGCTGAAGCCGTTCGAAGAGCCGCAGATGCGCACCGTCATCCAGATGGCGCTGTACAAGCACGCCAGCGACGCCAAGCTGCGGATGGGCGAACGGCGCTACGCCGCCACGCTGGCCAGCATCCGCGACGGCGTCATTCTCTGCGACAGCGCCGGCCGGGTCGAGTTCATGAACCGTGTGGCCGAGACGATGACCGGCTGGACCTCCGCGGAGGCGGTGGGGCAACCGCTCGGCACGGTGTTCGTCGCCGTCGACGAGGAAACGCAGGACCACCTGGAGGATTTCTCCGCCCTCGTCCTGCGCAGCGGGAACCTCGCTCCGCCGGAGCGCCTGTCAAGGCTGCTGCCCCGCGGTGCGGCGCAGGAGTCCTCTGAGCCGGCCCCCGCGGGGATCGTGGTCGAGGAACGCTGTTCCGCGATCATCGACGACCGGGGCAACGTGGCCGGCGCCATCCTGGTGTTCAGCGACCTGACCCAGCGCCGGCAGATTGCGGAGGCCCTGCGCAAGGCGCAGGCCGACCTCGCCCACATCGGCCGCCTGACCATGATGGGGGAACTGGCCGCGGCGGTCGCGCACGAGGTCAACCAGCCGCTGATGGCGATCATCACCAACGCCGGCACCTGCCTGCAACACCTGTCCAAGACACCGGTCGACCTCGCCAAGACCCGCGCCGTGGTCGAGCGGATCGTGCGCGACGCCCAGCGGGCGGGCGACGTGGTCCGCAGCATCCACGCGCTGGCCCGCCGGACGCCGGCGGACCCCGGCTGGGTGGACATGAGCGCACTGGTCGCCGACACCCTGGCGCTGGTGCGGGCGGAACTTCGCCGGGCGCAGATCCGGGTGGAGACCCACCTGCTCCGCGGTCCGCCCTGGGTGCACGGAGACCGCGTCCAGCTTCAGCAGCTGGTCCTGAACCTCGTGATGAACGCCATCGAGGCGATGACCAACCCCGACGTGGCCGACCGGCGGCTGCGGATCACCACCGTGGCGGAGGACGGGCAGATCCGCGTCCAGGTCGAGGACAGCGGCATCGGAATTGCGGACTCGGACGTCGAGGCCATCTTCCGGGCGCTGTACACCACGAAGCCCGACGGCCTGGGCATGGGGCTGTCGATCAGCCGGTCCATCGTGGAACTCCACGGCGGGCGGCTGACCGCGTCGCCCGCAAGCCCGCGCGGCAGCGTGTTCGAATTCGTGCTTCCGGTGAAGGACGGAGGGGAGTGATGGGAACGAAGGCCTATGACAACGCGACCGTCGTGATCATCGACGACGACGAGGCGGTTCGCGAAGCCCTGGAAGGCTTGCTGGACTCCGTGGGCTTGGCGGTGAAAAGCTTCACGTCGGTGCCGCATTACCTCGACCACAGCCCGGCCATCGATGTCGGCTGCATGGTGCTGGACGTGCGGCTGCCCGGGCGCAGCGGGCTGGATTTCCACGCCGAACTGGCCCGGTCAGGGAACAGCCTGCCGGTGATCTTCATCAGCGGCCACGCGGACGTGCCGATGTCGGTCCGCGCCATGAAGGCCGGCGCCTTCGAGTTCCTGACCAAGCCGGTGCATCACCAGGAATTGCTGGATTCCATCCACGCGGCCATTGCCCGGCACCGCGCGCGCCGCGACCGGGAACGCGGCCTCGTCGCCCACCGCACCCGGTTCGAGACCCTGACGGCGCGCGAACGCGAAATCACGCTGCTGGTGGTGTCCGGCCGGCGCAACAAGCAGATCGCCGACGACCTGGGCCTCAGCGAGGCGACGGTGAAGCTGCACCGAGGGCAGGCCATGCGCAAGATGGAGGCCCAGTCGGTCGTGGAACTGGTCCGCATCGTCGACAGCCTGAGGCCGGCGGCCGACCTGCCGGCATGACTCCGAAGTCGTTTGGCGGGGCGCGGAACGCACCGTTTCCGGAATGGCGGGCGGATCATCCCCGGCTGCATCCCGGAGCCGGATCGGCCGCGGCGACATGGTGCGGCTGCGCGGAGCCACGGCCAGGGGAGGCTCGGCGTCGCACGCCATGCCGAACATGACGACGGCAAGGGCGTGCGGAGCATCCCGCGTCTGCCCCACGGCGCAGCCGCTTGCCAGCAGCGACGCCGCCAGGATCAGGGATCGACGACGCATGGCTCACGTCCGGCGAAGCCGCATGCCCATCCGGTGCGACCGCCATGGGCGCAGCACCGTGCCGCCGCGGGGCTGAAGGTCGGCCGTCCGGACCGAAACGGTCTCCGCCCCAAGCGCCCATGGCACAGCCCCGCGCCGCGGCACCATGCCCCCGCGGCGCGCATCGATGCGTGCCAGGAATTCCTGAAGCACCGTCCGGTACAGCGCCTCGCCCAGGACGGCGTCTTCCAGCCCGACGTCGATGTTTGGATTGTCGTTCACCTCGATGACGAGCGCGCCGGCATCGGTGTCCTTCACATCGACGCCGTAGAGCCCGTCGCCGATCAGGGCCGCGGCCTGCACCGCGGCGTCGAGCACCGACCGCGGCACGGAGGCCAGCGGCACGGCCTCGGTCGCCCCTTCCTCCGGCGCAGCGCCGGTTCCGTGCCGGAAGATCTGCCAATGGCCCGCCGCCATGCGATACCGGCACGCGAAGAGGACGCTCCCGGCCAGCACCGTCACCCGCCAGTCGAAAGGCGTGTAGACATACTCCTGCGCAACGATGAGGTGGGAAGCGCGGAGCAGCGGACGGGCGACCCGGTCGAGGTCCGCGGGACTGTCCGCCCTGACCACGCCCTGGCTGCTGCAACCATCCGGCAGCTTGAGGACGAGGGGATAGCCCAGCGTCCCGGCCACGGCGGGAAGGTCGCGCCCATCGGTGACCACCGTGCGGGGCACCGGGACGCCGTAGCGCTGCAATCGTTCGGCCAGATAGACCTTGTTGCCGCAATGCAGGATCGCGTGCGGGTCGTCGACCACCGGCATACCCAGTTCTTCCGCCCGCGACGCAAGGCGGAAGGACGGGTGGCGAACGCTGGTGGTCTCGCGGATGAACAGCGCGTCGAACTCCGCCAGCCGGTCGGCGTCGCCGTGGCGGATCAGGTCCACATCCAGCCCGAGCGCGTTGCCCACCTGCCGGAAGCGTTCCAGCGTCTGGGGCCGGGAGGGCGGAAGCGGATCGTCCGGGTCGTGCAGGATGGCCAGTCGCGGCCTCCGCCGGACCGGCGGGCGGCGCTGGGGCGGCACGGAACCCAAACCGGACAGCCATCGCTCCATGGCATCGCGGAACAGAATGCCCGTGCCGAATTGGACGTCTCGGGCGGTCGCGATGCGCACCCCTTTCACGCGCCGGGTTCGTGAATCGAAATCGATGGTCAGAAGCGGGCTCGGGTACAACTCGAACGCAAGGGCCGCCACCCGTTTCAGGCGCGGGTCGGCGGCCTGCCCGAAGACGACCAGCAGGGAACTGTGTAGGTCGATGCCCTCCGGATGCTCCTCTCCAGCCAGCGCCAGCGTGCGGCTGAGCCGGTCGAGCGCGGTGCGCTGGAGCGTCCGGCAGTTCAACCCGACCAGCGTCGCGACAGCGGGCAGGACGGCATCCCCGCGGGCCTCGGCCAGGAGGGAGCAGTAATAGCCTCGGGCCAGATACCCGTTCCGACAGAGGTTCACGACCGTGCTGCCCGCCGGAACGGCACGCGGGTTCCTGGCGTAATCGTCCATGGTGATGACCCGATGGCCGTCGAGCGGCCAGGGACAGTCGTGCAGGCGTTCGACCACGATGGTCGCGCTGAGCATCCTGTGTCTCCTCCAGTTGAGGCTGCCGCCGGACGCCGATGAAGGCCCCGTGGCCGGCACCCCGCGCTTGCGCTCCCCTCGTGGAAGCGAAGCGGCGGGCAAACCTCCGTGGGTTGTTGCCCGCCCTGAAAGAAGGCCAGTTCGCCATATAAAAACGATGGGGCTTGCCAGGGTCTGGAAATATCCCGGACCGATACGGCGCCACCCGTCCGGTCCATTCGGCGGTATCAGACCCGCGCCGGTTCGGCCTTCGCCGGAGTCCGTTCCTGCAAGCGCCCCCTGATGAAACGAAACTCCTGCGTTGCTCCGCCGAAGCCGTAGGACGATGCTGGCACCTCGTGGACGAGGACGTAGCTTTCGTTGTGGAGATTGCCGAGGATCCGGTCAAAGGCCGCAAAGACTTCGTCCAGATAGGCGGCGATTTCCGTCTTGGTGTTGGTGCCGTCCACGACCTTGATGTCGAGCCAGACGCTGTTCGCCCTCTGCTCCGCCAGCGAGCGGCCACCGGCGAACCAATGGGCCGGGTCGATGTAATGGACGGCAACCGCGGTCACCGTGGGATCCTTGCGCAGATGGTGCTGCGTCAGGGCGGTCACCTCCGCGGCGATGCGCGCGGACAGGGCCGGGTCGGGCTTGGCGGTCACGGTCACGTTGATGATCGGCATGGAACCCTCCTTGGTTTGGATGTCCCGACCATGCCAGCGTTGACCGTGCGGAAAAATCGAATATATCTGCACCATCACTTCAGTGAATTCGAATCATGCAGCACCTTGACCCCGATCTCCTGCGAACTTTCCTGGCCTTTGTCGACAGTGGCTCGCTGGGTCGGGCGGCGGCCATCGTTGGGCGGTCGCCCTCGGCCGTGACCACCCAGATGCAGCGGCTGGAGGAGATGATCGGGGAGCCGCTGTTCCTGCCCGCGGGCCGGGGCCGTGCGCTGACCACCACGGGGCAGGAACTGGCCGGACACGCCCGCCGCATCCTGGACATGCACCGCGCGGCCCTGCTCAGCCTCAAGGGCGGTCGTGCCGAGGGGCGGCTGACGCTCGCCACGACGCAGGATTTTGCCGAACACGGGCTCGCCCCGCTGCTCCGCCTGTTCGCCGAAACCCATGCGCGGCTGCGCCTGAACCTGCGGGTCGGCCGCTCCGCCCAACTGGCCCAGGCCTTCGAGGGCGGCGACATCGACGTGCTGATCACCATGCGCTTGAAGCCGACCGCCGACGAGGTGGCCGTGCTCCGCGAACCCATGATGTGGCTCGCCGGAACCGACGGGCTGTTGCGGCGGGAGGAGGAGGTGCCGCTGGCGCTGCTCGACCCGCCCTGCGGCTTCCGCGAAGCGGCGCTGAGCGCGCTCGACCGGGCCTGCCGCGGCTATCGCATCGCGGCGACCAGCCAGAGCCTGTCCGGCCTGAAGTCCGCCGTCGCCGCGGGCGTCGCCGTGACGCTGCGCACCGCCCGCTGGTGCGGCCCTGGCATCGCCGCCGCTCCGGCCGACCTCGCCCTGCCGGAGGTGGGGGATGCCAGCTTCTCCATCCGCGTCCGGGCCGGCGCCCCACCGGCCGCCCAGGATCTCGGCCTGCTGCTGGAAGACGGCCTGTCCGGCTGAAGGGATTAGCTTGGCGCGAAGCGGTCCAGAACGCCGCTGTAGGCCTTCGGGCGCGGCGGCTGGTAGCCGTGCGTCTTCGACGTGCGCAGGCCGAGCGTCGCCAAGCCCTCGACCAGCTTGACCGCGCAGGAGACGCCGTCCACCACGGGCAGGCCATGGGCGGCGGACAGCGTCGCGGCAAGGTCGGCCATGCCGGCGCAGCCCAGGACGATGGCCTCCGCGCGGTCCTCGCGCTTGGCGTCGGCGATGGTTTCGTCTATGCGGCGGCGGGCGTCGCTGGTCGCGTCCTCCAGCGCCAGCACCGGCACCTCGGCGGCGCGGACCCGCGCGCAACGGCGGTCCAGCCCGTATTTCATCAGGTTGTGCTCGATGGCGGGAACGGAGCGGTCGAGCGTGGTCACCACCGTGAAGCGGCCGGCGATCAGGCTCGCCATGTGGAAGGCGGCCTCCCCGATGCCCACCACAGGCGCTCGGGCGATGGTGCGCGCCGCCTCCAGCCCGGTGTCGTCGAAGCAGGCGATGACGTGCCCGTCCACGCCCTCCGCCTCGCCCCGCGCAATTTCCTCCAGCAGGCCGGGAATGGCGAAGGCCTCGTCGTAATAGCCCTCGATGGAGGCCGGCCCCATGGCGGGGTTCACCGCCGCGATCTCCGTGCCCGACGCCGCGACGGCGCGCGCTGCGGCACCGATCCGCGCGGTCATGGAGGCGGTGGTGTTCGGGTTGACGACCAGGATCCTCATGGCCCCTGCCCCCTCACGCTTGCCCGCGCAGGCGGCGCAGCAGGAACACCGCGCCAAGCCCGATGCCGATCACCAGGAAGGAAAAGACCGTCGTCAGCGTGCCCAGCGCGTAGAGCACCGGCGTGGTGACGTTCGTCGTCATGCCGTAGATCTCCAGCGGCAGCGTGTTGTGGGAACCGGCGGTCATCAGGCTGCGCGCGAACTCGTCGTAGCTGAGCGTAAAGCCGAACAGCGCCACGCCGATGATGCTCGGCAGCAGGATCGGCAGCACCACATGGCGCACGGTCTGCCACGGCGTGGCGCCCAGGTCGCGCGCCGCCTCCTCATAGCTCTTGTCGAAGCGGTTGAAGATCGCGAAGACGATCAGCAGGCCGAAGGGCAGCGTCCAGGTGAGATGCGCGCCGAGTGCGGAGCTGTACCAGGCCGGCTCCAGGTCGGCGATGGTGAACAGCAGGCCGATGCCCAGGCTGATGAGGATCGACGGGATGACCAGGCTGGACACCGCCAGATAGAACAGCGCCGTGCTGCCGACAAAGCCGCGCCGGAAGGCGAAACCCGCGGAGACGGAAATCACCACCGTCAGCCCCATGACGATGAAGCCCAGCGCCAGGGACCGCCGGAAGGAACCGCCGAAGTCGCCGACCGCCTGTTTCTCGAAGAGGTTGGCGAACCAGTGGGTGGATACGCCGTTCATCGGAAAGGTCAGGCCGCCGTCCGGCCCCTGAAAGGACAGCACGGCAATGGTCACCGTCGGCCCGTAGAGGAACAGCACGAACAGTGCGAAGAAGGCGCCCAGGACGTAGAAGGAGACGCCGCGTCGTTGACCGGTCCGCATGCTCACAGCTCCTTCCGGATGTCGACGATGCGCAGCATGGCGACGACCATCAGCATGACGAGGACGAGCAGGATCACCGCGTTCGCCGCCGCCGCGGGGTAGTGGAGCAGCGAGATTTCGTTGGCGATCATCAGCCCGACCGATGCGCTCTGCCCGCCGCTCATCAGCCGCACGGTGATGAAATCGCCCATCACCAGTGTGACCACGAAGATGGAGCCGATGGCGATGCCCGGCTTGGTCAGCGGCAGGATGACGTTCCACAGGATCTGCCGGCCCGAGGCCCCGGCGTCGCGCGCCGCCTCGATCAGCGCACGGTCGATGCGCATCATCGCGTTGAAGATCGGCACCACCATGAACAGCGTGTAGAGGTGCACGAAGGCCAGCACGACCGAGAAATCGGAGAAGAGCAGGAATTCCAGCGGGTGATCCACCACGCCCAGTTCGATCAGTGTCCGGTTCAGCAACCCGTTGCGGCCGAGGAACGGAATCCACGAGATCATGCGGATGATGTTGGAGGTCCAGAACGGCACGGTGCAGACCAGGAACAGCACCATCTGCCACGTCACCGTACGGACGTGGAAGGCCAGGAACCAGGCCACCGCGAAGCCGATGGGCAGAGTGATGGCCCAGACCAGCGCCGCATAGCGCAGCGTGTTCAGGTAGGTCTTCCAGGTAACGGTGGAGCCCAGCAACTCCTCATAGTTGGTCAGCACGAAATCCGGGATGACGCGCACGGTGTCGTAGTCCCAGAAACTGACCACCAGGATGGTGACGATGGGCACCACCAGGAAGACCAGCAGGGTCAGCGCCAGGGGTGCCGCCTGCACATAGGGAGCGATCCGGAGCCGGCGGCGGAACGCACCGCCACGCCGCGCTCGGGCCGCGGCACCGGTGGGCGGGATTGCGGTTGCGGACATGGTCGTCGGCTCCGGATCGGGTACCAGGGAAAGCAGAGGGGGAAAGCGGGATCAGGCGGCGATGAATTCGTTCCACTTGCGGACCATGTAGCGGTCCTCGTCCATCACCGCGTTCCAGCAGGCCACCGACCCCATGCGGTCCTGGAAGGAGCCGCCGTCGCGCACGGCGCCGGCCTTTTCCATGATCTTGCCTTCGGGGCTGAGGATGTCCTTCTGGGCGGGCTTGCCTTCCATCCAGAAGCCCCACTCATCCTCGCTCATGTGCTGCTTGGCGGTGTCGAGCACGGCAGAATAGTAGCCCTGGCGGTTCAGGTAGGCGCCGGCCCAGCCCGACAGGTACCAGTTGATGTACTCGTAGGCCGCGTCCAGCTCCAGCCCGGTCAGGTGCTTGGCGAGGCCCAGGCCGCCGCCCCAGGCCCGGTAGCCTTCCTTCAGCGGCTGGTAGACGCAGGGGATCCCCTTGGCGCGCACGGCGGCCACAGCCGGCGACCACATGGACTGGACGACCACCTCGCCCGACGCCATCAGGTTCACGCTCTCGTCGAAGGTCTTCCAGAAGGCGCGGAACTGGCCGGACTTCTTGGCTTCGGTCATGACCTTGATCGTCTTGTCGATCTCTTCCTTGGTCATGTTGCCCTTGTCACCGTACTTCACCTCGCCCATCGCCTCGCAGACCATGGCGGCGTCCATGATGCCGATGGAGGGGATGTTCAGGATCGAGGCCTTGCCCTTGAAGGCAGGGTCCAGCAGGTCTTTCCAGCTGCCGATCGGGCGGCCGACGAGGTCCGGGCGGATGCCCAGCGTGTCGGCATTGTAGATGGTCGGGATCAGCGTCATCCACTGTGTCGGTTGCTTGGCGAAGGTCTTGGCGTCCTTGCCCTCCACGAAGCTGACGCTGTGCGGCGCCGTGCCCTGCGCGATGGTGCTGCCGGGGGTCAGCTTGCCGGTCACGAAGATCGGGACGATCTTGTCAAAATACTTGATCTTGGTGACGTCCATCGGCTGGAGGACGCTGGCCGGGAAGATCTTCTTGCAGATCCAGTATTCGATGTCGGCGATGTCGTAGGATTTCGGCTGCGTCACGGCGCGCTGGGCAACCGCGTCGGAATCCAGAGCGGTCATCTGGAGCGTGAAGCCCAAATCCTCCTTCACCTTCTCCGCCAGGGCGTTCAGGTTCGACACGCCGGTGCCGAACTGGCGCAGGGTCACGTTCTTGATGTTCTGCGCCCAGATGGTCGGGAAACCGGTGATCACCCCCGACCCGGCGGCGGCACCCACGGCGGCCGCGGCCCCCTTCAGGATCTGGCGGCGGGAGAATGCGCTGGTGGAACCGGCAATGCTCTTCGTCATGAATGTCGCTCCGTCGGAAAAGGCGGGAAGGGGCAGGAGGGGAACCGGCGCCTCTCAGGCCTGGAGGCGGTGAACGTCGCAGTCGCGCCACGCGGCGCGCACCCGCGCACCGACGCCAAGGGGGGCGGCGAAGAAGCTGGCCTCGTCCAGGACGACGGTGAATTCGTCGGCGCCGGGTACGGCTAGGCTGAGTTGGACGGAGGAGCCGTGATACTCGAACGCGTTCACCGTGCCGTCCACGTGCAGCACGCCATCGGGCGGGGGCGCGGCGGCGTCGGACAGCGCGACCCGGTCGGTGCGCAGGGCCACCGGCCCCAGGCTGCCGTGCGTCAGCACGTTGTGCCCGCCGATGAAGCGCGCCACGAAAGCGGTGCGCGGCGCGTTGAACAACTCACGCGGGGCCGCCGCCTGCTCGATCCGGCCTTCATTCATGACGACGACAAGATCGGCCAACGCCATCGCCTCGCTCTGGCTGTGCGTGACGTGGATGAAGGTAATGCCGAGGTCGGTCTGGAGCCGCTTCAGTTCCTCCCGCATGCGGTCACGCAGGAAGGGATCCAGCGCCGACAGTGGCTCGTCCAGCAGCAGCACGCCCGGCTCGGTGATCAGCGCGCGGGCCAGCGCCACGCGCTGCTGCTGGCCGCCGGACAGCTGCGACGGCAGGCGCCCGGCGTAGGCGCCCATGTGCACCCGGTCCAGCATGGCGCGCGCCCGCTCCCGCCGCTCGGCCTTCGGCACGCCGCGCATCTTCAGGCTGAAGGCGACGTTGTCCACGCAGTCCAGGTGCGGGAACAGCGCGTAGCTCTGGAACATCATCGCCGTGCCGCGCTTGGCGGGGGGCACGTCGTTGACCACCGTGTCGCCGATCAGGATGTCGCCGTCGCTGACCTCCTCGTGCCCGGCGATCATGCGCAGGGTGGAGGTCTTGCCGCAGCCGCTGGGGCCAAGGAAGCAGCAGTAGGAGCCGGCGGGGATCCGCAGGTCGATCCGGTTCACGGCCGTGGCGCGGCCGTACATCTTGGTCAAAGCGATCAGTTCGACGGCGGCACCCGAACGCATGGCGGCCACTCTCCCTGTCCGTACGCCGCGACCGGCGGCGCAGATTGTCGACAATGTCTTTCCGACATCAGCAGGAAGCGTGCCAAACGGCGCGCGGCGGAATTCCAGGGCTGGCGCGGAATGTTCCGCTTCCAAATGCCCATTTTTCGCGCCGGTGTGGCGCAAAACCGGGCATGGTGACCGCAATCGACCGCAAAAGATCAAAAGTGGGCGGGAGTGGCGACCGGCATCAGAATTGTCTACAATATGGCCCAGCAGTCTTCATCTTCGGAGCAACCGATGGCGGCCAATGGCCGGAAGCCGCGGGAGAGCACGGCCCGCGCGTCGCGCGGCGCCCAACAGCACGAGCACATCGTGCAAAGCATCATGGACGCCATCGCCGACCGCCGGCTGCCGCCCGGCACCAAGCTGACGGAAGAGCGGCTGACCCAGATCTTCGGCGTCAGCCGGGCGCGCGTCCGCGCGGCGCTGTCCGCGTTGGCTCAGGTCGGCCTCGTCGAACTGCGGCCGAACCGGGGCGCCTTCGTCGCCCGCCCGTCGGTGCGCGAGGCGCGTGAGGTGTTCGAGGCCCGGCGCATCGTGGAGCGCGGCCTGCTCGACCGCCTCACCCGCGGCGGCCCGCTGGCGCCCGGTGTCCTGGCGCGACTGCGCGCCCATCTGGCGCAGGAAAAGGCGGCGGAGGCGGCGAACGACCGTGTGGCGATCATCCGCCTGTCCGGCGACTTCCACCTTCTGCTGGCCGATCTGGCGGGCAACCGCACGCTGTCCGGTTTCCTCGATTCCCTCGTGCGGCAGTCGTCGCTGGCGCTCGCCGCGCTGGAGGCGCGCCCGGCGACCGACTGCTCCGCGCACGAACACGAAGCCATCGTGGACGCGCTGGCCGCCGCCGATCAGGAACGGGCGAACCGCCTGATGATGGAGCATCTGGAGGCGGTGGAAGACCGACTGGCACCGGAGGCCGGTGACCCGGACGTGAACCTGTTTGCCGTCTTCGGCCGGATGGAACCGGCTGGAGACACCCCGGCCTGAACAGGATTGTTCGGGCGTTTTTGCCTGCCGGTGTCAGTACCCGCCCTTCTTGCCCGTACCCACGAACTTGAAGGAGCCTTTGAACTCGAACGGCTTCCACCACGCGGCCACTCCGGTTTCCTTGTCGGTGTGACGCATGAAGCCATGCCCGTTCGGCGGCGCGACGACGAACGACACGTCGTATTGGCCGGGGCCGCTCAACGCCACGTTCGCGCCGTAGTGGGGGCCGTCGTTGGCCACCATCGGGTGCAGCGTTCCCTTGCTCGTCCAGCCGCCGCCCCGCTTGGCGATGGTGTAGTCCACGGTCAGATAGGGCACCCACGAATCCTCGCGGAAGCCGTTCGGGTTGTCCTTCAGGGCCTTGATGTCCGCTTCCAGATGGATGTCGGTTTTCTTGGCGTCCTGGTCCGCCATGGCCGGGGCCATTTCGACGGGCTGAAGATAGATGCCGATGACGTTCAGCCCATTCATCTCCAGCGGTTCGCCGATGGGAATTTCGCCCGCGGCCACGGGCGAGGCGGCAAGGCCGAGGGCAAGCAACGATGCGGCTATCGGCCGGCTCAACACAGTCATTCAGAATCTCCAGAAGGAAAAGAACGAGGGAGGGAGCGGTCTCAGGCGCCGAACAGCGCCGGATACCAGGCGGCACCGACGGCAACGATGCCGAGAGCGCCGGGGAACAGGGGAAGCGGGCGCCAAGCCCCGGGAACGCCTTGGGCCGCCAACAGGCGGTTGCCGAGATGAAGGCTCCACAGCGCACCGCAGGCGAAGAGCAGTCCCTTGGCGCCCAGCACCATGGCGGGTGGTAGGCCAAGCGCCGTCAGCGTCTCGAACAGCCCGCTGCCGATGCCCAGCAACAGCGACACCATGGCGACCGGCGCGTATTGGTAGCCGAGTTCAACGAACCGCACTCGGACGGCGGTTCCGGGGCTCAACCGGACCGACAGCCACGCGGCCATGGCGGTGGTGGCGCACAGCACCGTGGTGAGCGCCGCCAGCCAGCCCAGCATGTAGCCGGCGATGAGCAGGAAATCGAGCCAGCGGAACACCTCGCGCCGCTCGGGGTAGACGGCCATCAGCCAGCGCGGTCCGGGCTCGCCGAGCCAATACCATTCCTGATCGATGGCCCAGTTCCCGATCGCCATCCGCAGATCCTGGTAGGAGGGCAGCACGAGCCAGAGGAAGCCACCCAGCGCCACGCCGGTGCCGACGAAGAGGAACAGCACCTCGGACAAAGAGGGATTGCGCGCGCCGATCTCCTCGATCTCGGTGCCCGGAACACGCAGCTTCACGTGCAGGCCACCGGGCGACGACGGTCCGACGCAGCGGAAACACTCAATGCAGTGGCGGGATTCTGTCTTGCGTTTCAGATGGATCATCGTTGGACAGACGGTCTTTTCCGTCCAGCGGTCGCCGCCCGGTTCGGGACGCTTCGGGGCGAACTCGACGGCCCCCAGACGGGCATAGACGCCCAGCAGGAGGCCGATGGGGCAGGCGTGCCGACACCACGCCCGCTTTCCGCGCCCGAACAGATAGCCGATCAGTGCCGCCGAGGCGAAGACCGTTCCGAACAGGATGGCCGCCGCCTCCGGATGATCGCGCACCCCCACCGTCTGCCCCCACACGGTGACCAGCACGAAGCTGACCACCGGGGTGCCGGGCCAGCGCAGCCAAGCCGGGATGGGGAGCCGAAGCCCGACCTTGCCGGTCCATTCCGACATGGCTCCCATCGGGCACAGCAGGCCGCACCAGCTTCGCCCGGTCAGCAGCACCGACAGGAAGGTCAATGGGAACCACACGCCCCACAGCAGCGTGTGCACCAGGACGGTGGCATGGTCGAACAGGCCGGCGTTGGCCGGCGGATCGTCCAGCAACAGGGGAATGACCAGAATGCCCAGGAAGCCGATGGTCATGGCCGCGTGAACGACCGGCAGCCACGGCCGCAACGCGACGAGCCGGCGTTCGACTGCTGCCGCTACGCGAGGCAGCTTGCCGCCGCGCTGGAACGGTGCCGGCAACGTGTGCTGCGTCGTGTCCCCGGATTGTCGAAGCGGAATCATCGCGGCGGGATCGGCTTTGCAATTGATAAGCGTTATCACTTTGGCGCGCTTTGAAGCGGAGGGCGCAATGTGGCGATGCGTCGCACCGTTGCGCGCCGCTTCCCACGCGGGGCTCCGTGCCTCCGCGTCGCGCGCCGAAATTGAGAATCATTCGCAAAAATAGGTTTTACCTTCACCCCCCGTGTGATAGTGGGAATTATTCTCACTGACGCATTGATCGCCATGCAGCCCCGCGCCAACCGCCTTTGGTACCGCACGCTCCAGAACGTCCACCTGTGGGTTGGACTGATCCTATGCCTGCCGCTCGCCCTGCTCGGCGTGACCGGCTCCATCCTGGTGCTTGAGCATGAGATGGACGACCTGTTCGCCGCACCGCCGGCCTACACGCTGGCCGCGGGCGAGCCCCAATCCGTCACCGCGATCCTCGATGCGGCCAAGGCCGCCGCGCCGCAGGGCATGACGCCCGGTATGGTGACCCTGCCGGTCGAGCCGGGAACGCCGGCCACCGTCCGCCTGTCGCCACCGGGCCGCGGCGGGCCGGGGGCCGGTGCCACCGTGCTGGTCGATCCGGTCTCCCTGGCGGTGCTGGACACCACGACGCCCGGTCGCGGCGGCGTGATGCGGCAGATTTTCCTGCTGCACGCCAACCTGCTGATCCCCGACCGCACCGGGCGCGAGGTCGTTGGCTGGCTGGGCGTGGTGATGCTGGTGCTCGGCGTGTCGGGGCTGGTTCTGTGGTGGCCGCGCCCCGGCCGCTGGAAGGAGGCATTCCAGGTCAAGCGCGGCGCACGCGGCGTGCGGCTGCACCGGGACCTGCATGGGGCCGTGGGCATCTGGTCGCTGCTGGTCTTCGTGGTGGTGACCTTCAGCGGCGTCTATCTGACGTTCCCGCAGACGCTGGGCAGCGCCGTGACCGCCGTCTCACCCGCCCGCGACCTGCGTGCGCCGGTGAAGGTCGAACCGGTGCGCGGCGCCACCCCGGCCGACACCGACCAGGTGGTGGCGTTGGCCCGCGCCGCCGTGCCCGACGCGCAGGTCCGGTCCATCGCCCTGCCCGCGCGGCCCGATCAGGCGCACCGCGTCACGCTGGTTCCGCCGGGGCACCGACACGGCGCGCCGATGATCACCGCCTTCGTCGATCCCTGGACCGCCCGCGTGGTGGAGGTCCGCGACCCCCGCGGATTCTCGGCCGGCGAGACCTTCATGGCGTGGCAACGCCCGCTGCACGCCGGCCAAGGGCTCGGCTGGACGTGGGCGCTCCTCGTGTTCCTGTCGGGCGTTCTCCCGCCGCTGTTCGCGGTGACCGGCACGGCCATGTGGTTCCTGAAGCGCCGCAACCGCCGCGCCAAGGATGCCGAACGCGCGGCGGCCCGCGCCCGGGTGACGGCGGGCTAACCGCCGGCCGTCATTCCGGCATCCCGGCCTTCCGCAAGCCTTCGGCGAACATCGTGAGATCCGCCGGCCGGCGGATCGGGAGCCAGTCGGCGAGACTGGACACGCGGAAGGTCGGGTCGAGCCGGCGCAGATGGTTCATGGCCCACTGCGCTTCGTCCGATCGGCCGGCGAGCGCGTGGCTGGCCGCGGTGACACCGACGGCCAACAGAAAGCTCGGCATCTCCCTGTAGGCCTTCTCCGCCCAGGATGACGCGGCGTCGAAGCGCCCCGCGAACAAATGCGCCAGCGCCATGCCCGCCTGCATCCGGAACAGTTCCGGGTCGAGCGGGCTGAAGCGCATGGCACGCCCGATATACTCGATGGCGTTGTCCGGATCGCCACGCTCGGTCCGCAGATAGCCGCCGAGGAACCAGGCCGCCGCCAGATTCGGATCGAGCGCAAGCGCCTTGTCCAGCAGCGCGATGCTGCCATCGAGATCGCCCACGAAATGCGCGAGCGCGTGGCCGCCCCGGGTGAGCGCCACCGCATCGTCGTGGCCGAGTTCGACGGCCAGACGGGCGAGGCGGGTGCCTTCCGCGATTTCCTGCGGGCCGTCGGTCATCCAGCGGTTGATCTTGCGCCAGAAGTGGCACCATGCCGCCATCGCGTAGGCCGATGCGAAATCCGGATCGAGGTCGATCGCCTTGTAGAGCAAGGGCAATCCTTCGTCGATGGCCTCCCGGGAACCGCGGTTCACGGCCGCCCGTCCGCGCAGATAGCAGTCGTAGGCGTCCAGGCTGCCGGTCGGCTTCCGCTTCGCGCGTTCGATCTCGATCCGCTCAAGCTGCTGCGCGATCACGCCGACGACGCTGGCCGAGATTTGATCCTGCAACGCGAAGATGTCGTCGAGGTTGCCTTCGAAGCGGTCCGCCCAGACATGCGCTCCGGTCGTCGCATCGATCAGCTGCCCCGTGATGCGCACGCGGTACGCCGCCTTGCGCATGCTGCCTTCCAGCACGTAGCGCACGCCCAACTCGCGGCCCACCTGCTTCACATCGACCGCCCGGCCCTTGTAGGTGAAGCTTGAATTGCGCGCGATGACGAACAGCCAGCGGATGCGCGACAGCGCGGAGATGATGTCTTCGACCACGCCATCGATGAAATAGTCCTGCGCGGGGTCTCCGCTCAGGTTCAGGAATGGCAGGACGGCGATGGACGGCTTGTCGGGAAGGGCCAGCGCGGGTGCGGGGGCTTCCTCCGCCGTGGCGGCCTCGGCGTTCAAGGACGCGGTGCCGTTCGACGGTGGTGTTTCCTTCACGTCGCCGACGAACCGGAAGCCTTTGCGGGCAACGGTCCGTATCAAGCGCTGTTCGGCGCCGCTATCGCCGATGGCCTTGCGCGCCGCGTTGATGTGGCTGCCCAGGGTTGATTCCGAAACGATCCGCCCGCTCCACACAGCGTCAAGCAGGCCATCCCGGCTGACGACCCTTTCACGGTTTTCCACCAGATGGACGAGCAGGTCGAAAACCTGCGGCCCGATGGCGATCACCTCGGCTCCGCGGGAGAGTTCCCGTCGGTCGGGGTCGAGCACGCAATCCTCGAACACGAATGGCATTCGGTGCTCCTTCACCGCCATGCGCACGGGTCGAGCACGCAGCCGAGCCGACCAGGCAGCCGTTGCCAAAGCGGACAAGCCATTGGGACAAACCATTGATAGCACGGTCGCGGCATCGGTTCTTGGACAAAAATCCAAGCTGGACGCAAGGACAATGCAAGCCCGCCGCAAAGCCTTCGCGCCGCGGATCAGGCATCCTCCACCCATCGATGGCGAGCGACAGGCTCAGGCCTTGATCGTCAGCAAAAGGAGACCCCCATGAAGATAACCGTGATCGGAGGCACCGGCCTCATCGGGACGAAGGTCGTCAGCCGGCTTCGCCAGAAGGGCCACGACGTGATTGCGGCATCGCCCAACTCGGGCGTCAACACCGTCACCGGCGAAGGGCTGGCCGAAGCGTTTCGGGGGGCGAGCGTCGTCATCGACGTCGCGAACTCGCCTTCGTTCGACGAAAAGGTCGCCATGGATTTCTTCGAGACGTCCGGCCGCAACCTTCTGGCCGCAGAGGCGGCGGCCGGGACCGCACATCATGTCGCGCTTTCGGTGGTGGGAACCGAACGTCTTCTGGACATGGGGTATTTCCGCGCAAAGCTGGCCCAGGAAAACATGATCAAGGCCTCCGGAATCCCCTACACGATCGTCCGCTCGACGCAGTTCTTCGAATTCATGGCCGGGATCGCCCAGTCGGGCACGGTCGGGCAAACGGCCCACCTGTCCCCTGCCCTGTTCCAGCCCATCGCGTCCGATGATGTGGCCGACGCTCTGGTCGACGTCACGCTCGGGCTTCCGGTCAACGGCATGATCGAGATCGCCGGCCCGGACCGGGCGCCCATCGACGAACTGGTGGGACGGTTCCTCAGCACGATCAAGGACCCCCGCACGGTGATCGCGGACGCCAAGGTCGGCTATTTCGGCATCGCGGTGAACGATCATTCGCTGACCCCCGGCGCACACCCGCGCATCGGCGCAACGCGCTTCGATGACTGGCTCGGCAGTATTGCCGTACAGCAATAGGTGCATGGCCGTGAAAGGCAAAAGATCATGAAGACGATGGAAGAGAATCGCGTCGTGATGACCGTGCTGTTCATCATGGTCGCGTTCAACAGCCTGTTCCTGTCGGCGAACGGACTCTTCATGCTGGTTGCTCCAGAGGCATGGTACTACGCCGTGCCGGGCGTGACCGACACGGGCTTCTTCAACCAGCACTTCGTCCGCGACATCGGAATCATCCAGCTTTTCCTCGGCGTCGCGTTCGGCGTTGGCATGATCCGGCCGGATCGCCGCATCGGGCTGTGGGGTGCCGCGACGTTGTGGCTGTGCGCGCACGCCCTCTTCCATTTTTGGGAGGTTGCCGTCGGCATCTGCTCTCCGTCGGTGATCCCCCGCGATTTTCCCGCCGTCACCCTGCCCGCGATCCTCGGCATCGCACTCACACTCTGGGCCATCCGCCACGCACGCGCCGGGAGCAGCGCGTTCGCCCATGGCCGGCGCCACCTGTCCTGGTGATCAAAAAGGAAAAATTCATGAACGCATTGAACGATAAGGTCGTCATCGTCACCGGCGGCAGTTCCGGCATCGGCCGGGCCGCAGCGCTGGGCTTCGCCAAACAAGGCGCAAGGGTGATCATCACCGGGCGCCGCGCAGGCCCGCTCGACGAGGCCGCCGCCAACCATCCCAACATCGTCCCCCTGGTCGCGGATACGGCCGAACCGGACGATGCGGTGCGCACCGTCGCGAAGGCGGTCGGCATGTGGGGCCGCCTGGATGTGCTGGTGAACAACGCCGGTGCTGGCGCCATTCTGCCCCTGGCCGACGCCACGGCGGATCGGATCCGGAGCATCTTTGCCGTGAACGTGCTCGGCCCGAGCCTGCTCGCCGCGGCGGCGCTTCCGTTCCTGACGGCGACGAAGGGGACCATCATCAACATTTCCAGCACATTCGGGCACAAGCCCGCGGCGGGCCTGTCCCACTACGCGGCGAGCAAGGCAGCGCTGGAGCATCTGACCCGTTGCTGGGCCCTGGAACTCGCTCCCCACAACATCCGCGTCAACGCCGTCGCAGCGGGGCCGACGGAATCCGGCGCGCTGACGGGAATGATGGGGCTCTCGCCGGAACAGGCCGAGGCCATCAAGGACCAGGAGCGGGAACGGATTCCGCTGAAGCGGCGCGGCAATCCGGATGATGTCGCGCGGTGGATCCTGTCGCTGGCCGACCCGGCTTCCGAATGGGTGACAGGGCAGGTGATCGCCATCGACGGCGGCCTGGGGTTGGCGTGACCAATCAGCGCAACGTGATCTCGGCCGACAGGCCGCCATGGTCTCTGTTCCGCAACGTGAGCGTGCCGCCGATGGCCAGCGCGAGTTGATGGGCGATGGCCAAGCCCAGCCCGGTTCCGCCGGTCCCGCGGTTGCGCGATTGCTCAAGGCGGACAAAGGGCTGAAGGACGGCATCAAGCTGATCGTCGGGAATGCCCGGCCCCCGGTCGAGCACCCGGATGGCAATCCTGTCGCCATCGATCTTGTCCACGGACACTTCAGCCTCGCCCGCGAACTTGAGCGCGTTCTCGATCAGATTGCTTAGAATACGGCGAAGGGCATGCGGGCGGGTGACGATGGCCGCGTTGACTTTCCTGGTCAGCGTGACCGCCCGCCCCGTGTCCTGATAGTCGAACACCAGGCTGTCCGTGAACGACCCGATGTCGATGCGCGACGGCGGTTCGGCATCGCCATGGGCACTTCGGGCGTAGGCGACGCCTTCATGGACGAGCCGTTCGATTTCCGTCAGATCCTGCAAAAGCTTGTCCTTCTCCGCACCGTCGTCCGCCATTTCTGCGCGAAGCTTCATGCGGGTGATCGGCGTCTGCAAATCGTGGGAGATGGCGGCCAGGATCTGGACGCGCTCTTCCAGGTAATGGGCGATGCGGTCCCGCATCGCGTTGAAGGCGGTCGCGGCGTAGGCGACTTCGATGGGGCCGGTCTCCTTGAGACGCGGCTCCTTCCTGTTCGGGTCCAGCGCATCGACGGCTTGGGCAAGGTGAACCAGAGGGCGGATCGCGAGGCGCACGGCAAACCAACTGCACAGGACCAGAAGCAGAAGCTGGACGAGCAGGACAACGGGCAGCCAATGCGCAAGCGGCATGATCGACGGGACAATATCGATGGTCAGCGGCTCGCCATCGCTCAGGCTGAGATGGGCCTGCAACCGGTTGTTGCTTCCCGGTATCGACTCAACGCGAACGGCAAAGCGTTGCCCCAGGGCTTCGCGAAGGGTCGTCGCGACCTCCTGGCCCTGCCCACCCTCAGCCGGCGTGCCGGCGAGGCCCGGTCCCAGAATGAAGCGGTAGGTTCTCCGGTCCAGCCGCCAAAGCCAATCCTGACGCTCGTTCTTCGGCAACCGGTCGAGAATGGCGACGGCAGTCCCGACATCCTTTTCGAGCATGCCCAGCATCATGCTTCTGGACGCGTTGTACCGCTCCAGGAAAAGAACGCCGAACGAAAGGACATGCGCGATGGTGAGGCCGGCAAGGAAGATGAGGAACAGCCTTGCCCCCAAGGTTCGCGGCCAGGAGCGGAGTTCCCGCAGCCCCGACATTGACCGTCCCGCCGCCGGCCACCTCGTCATGGGCCACCCCATCATCGATAGGGCTCGGAAATCTCGACGCGCATCGAGAACACATAGCCCTCGCTCCGGACCGTCTTGATATAGACGGGCTCGCGGGCGTCGTCGTCGAGCCGTTGGCGAAGCCGGCTGACGAGAAGGTCGATGGAACGGTCGAACAACTCGGCCTCACGGCCTTGCGTCAAATTGAGAAGCTGGTCACGGCTCAGCACCCTTTGCGGGTGGTCGAGAAACACACGCAGCAAGCGGTATTCCGCGCCACTCAGCGTCACCGCCACACCATCGCCGTCGAGCAGATGGCGTTGCGTGGTGTCAAGCCGCCACTTTCCAAAGGCCAGAAGCTGGCCGGCTTCCGTGATCTGAAGATTGGGGGGCAGCATGCGGGCGCGGCGCAGGATCGCCTTGATCCGGGCCAGAAGCTCGCGCGCGGCGAAAGGCTTCGCAAGGTAATCATCGGCCCCCATTTCAAGGCCGAGGATGCGATCCATCTCGTCCGAACGCGCCGTCAGCATGAGCACCGGCGTCGCCTTGTGCCTCCCGGACCGCAGTTCCCGGCAGAGGACCAAGCCATCGTCGCCGGGCAACATGAGGTCGAGCACGATGAGATCGACGGGGTTGGCGTCGAGAAAACTCCGCATCTGCCGACCGTCCGCCGCAACCGCGACGCGCAATCCATTCTTCTTGAGATAAGCCGAAACCAGTTCGCGGATCTCACGATCGTCATCAACGACGAGGATGTGATCAACGTGATCCATCGCGTTCGCTTCCATCTTGGCCTCCGGCCCAAGCTTCCACGCGCAGTGTAGGCCTGTGGCGAGGCACGTTGGAAAACCGATTGTAACGCACTGTACGACCCCCGCCGAATTATACAATACGTTACAAAACAACGCGGTGCCGGACACAATAACGATACGTGCCCGTGTCCTTATGCTGCGACGGATGGCGGTTGTGCAGCACCACTGCCCCTTAGGCATCCGCGAAAAAAGCAGCAGCGATGGCTTTCATTATGACTGAAGCATCCCGTATACGCGCCCGCGCCGTCCTGATCGCCGGCGGATTGGTCGGCGCCGTTGTCCTCAGCAACGTGACGTTTGCGTCGGAAGAGCCGAGGCTCGTCCCGGCCGCCCTGCATGATGTCGCCGCAGGGTCCGGGACGCAGACCGCGGTTTTTGCCGGCGGGTGTTTCTGGGGAACCCAAGGCGTTTTCCAGCATGTCGAGGGCGTGGTCAGCGCCGCCGCGGGGTATGCCGGCGGAAGCGCCGACACGGCGACCTACAAGCTTGTGGAGACCGGGCGCACAGGGCACGCCGAGGCCGTGCAGGTCGTGTTCGATCCCAACAAGATCAGCTATGGCCAGCTGATGCGGATCTTCTTCTCGGTCGTGCATGACCCCACGCAGGTCGACCGGCAGGGGCTGGACATCGGCCGGCAATACCGTTCCGCCATTTTCCCCCTGAACGACGAACAGGCCACATCGGCCGCGGAATACATCGAGCAGCTCAACAAGGCCAAAGTGTTCAAGTCGAACATTGCCACGACGGTCGAACCGGGCAAGGCCTTTTACAAGGCAGAGGCCTATCACCAGAACTTCATGGCGGCCAACCCGACGCAGCCCTACGTCGTCCTGACCGAACGGCCGAAGGTCGGCAATCTGCAGTGGCTGTTCCCACAGTTCTATCGCGAGCAGGCCATCCTGCTCACCGACGGCCAGGGGTGACACCGACGCCTTGCTCTGCCGACGGAGGCCCAACATCTCGGATGTTGAGTCGCATCTCCGCACCCTTCCCGCGTTCGCCGACGACGCTCCCGGAACGCGAAAGCAGCGGCTCCCATTGGCCGGTTCCTTTGGGCTCGCGCGTCCAGCATGCCAGTATGGAGGAAACCCATGGCTCCCGTGTCACCGCCGTTCACCCGCCGCGAGCTTCTCGCCACGTCAATCGTTGCGGGGGCCGTCGGCATGATGCCCGCCACGCTGCACGCGACGATTGGGAACGCCCCGATCCGTCCCTTCCGCGTCGCCGTTCCGGACGGGGAACTCGTCGATCTTCGCCAGCGTCTGGCGATGACCCGGTGGCCCGACCAGGAGACGGTCGCGGACCGGTCGCAGGGCGTGCGGCTGGCGACGATGAAGGATGTGGTGCGCCACTGGCAGACGGAATACGACTGGCGCAAAGCCGAGGCAAAGCTGAACGCGCACCCGCAGTTCCTGACGACCATCGATGGCCTCGACATCCATTTCCTGCACGTCCGCTCGCGTCATCCCAACGCGCTGCCACTGATCATCACCCATGGCTGGCCCGGCTCGGTGTTTGAGTTGCTCAAGACCATCGGCCCGCTGACCGACCCGACAGCCCACGGAGGGCGGCCGGAGGACGCCTTCGACGTCGTCATCCCGTCGCTTCCCGGCTTCGGCTTCTCGGGCAAGCCGACGGCCACCGGCTGGGATCCCGAACGCATCGCTCGCGCCTGGGCGGAACTGATGCGGCGCCTTGGCTACAGCCGCTACGTCGCTCAGGGCGGCGACTGGGGCGCCCCCGTCTCCAGCGCGATGGCGCGCCAGGCGGCGCCGGGTCTTCTGGGCATCCACGTCAACCTCCCGGCCGCGGTTCCACCCGAAATCGCCGCGGCGCTCGGCAGCGGTGGCCCCGCACCGGCAGGCCTTTCCGAAAAGGAGCGCGCGGCTTTCGGCAAGCTCGACACGTTCTTCAAGAAGCACAGGGCCTATTCCGTGATGATGGCCACGCGGCCGCAGACGATCGGCTTCGCCCTGACGGACTCCCCCGTCGGGCTTGCGGCCTGGATGTACGACTACAACGACGGCGAGCCCGAACGTCTCCTCGCCAAGGAGGACATGCTGGACGACGTCACGCTGTATTGGCTGACGAACAGCGGGGCCTCGGCCGCGCGGCTGTACTGGGAAAACGGTGGACGCGGCATCGTCGTCGCCGCCGCGCAGAAGACCAATGAAATCGCCCTTCCGGTCGCCATCACGGTGTTTCCGGGAGAAATCTACCAAGCCCCGGAGAGCTGGGCGCGGCGCGCCTACCGCAACCTGACCTACTTCCATGAAGTTGAAAGGGGCGGCCACTTCGCGGCCTGGGAAGAACCGGACGTCTTCAGCGCCGAACTCCGGGCCGCCTTCCGGCCCCTGCGCTGACCGGGGGCGGCACGTTCCGCATGGACTCAATTGCGCACCATCAAAGGAAACACCGCATGAAACGAGTGGTTTTCGCGCTGGTTGCCGTTGCCGCTCTGGGCGGCGCGGTCGCCTACACGGCCTCGGCATCGGCACAGGACGATGGAGCCGCGGCACCGGTCTTCGGTATCAAGCTGCCGCATGGGTACCGCGACTGGAAGTTGATCTCCGTGGCCCATGAAGAGGGCAAACTGAACGATCTGCGCGCCATCCTGGGCAACGACGTGGCGGTCAAGGCAGCCAGAGAGGGAACGCTGCCCTATCCGGACGGCGCAATCATCGCGCGTCTCGCCTGGGATTACGCCCCGTTGAAGGAAAGCGAGGAAGCCTTCGGCAAGTTTCAATCCTACGTGGCCGGGGCACCCAAGAACGGGGTGCAGTTCATGGTCAAGGATTCGGTAAAATACGCCTCCACCGGCGGTTGGGGGTACGCTCAATTCAACGACGGCAATCCGGCCGACGAGGCGGCGATCAACACCTGCTTTGCCTGTCATGCCGTCGTCCAGGACCGCGACTTCGTCTTCAACCGTTACGCGCCGTGATGGCGAGCAAAGCCATGCGAGAACCGGGATGAAGTCGATCTGGCGCCCCGTCGGCCTGGCGCACCGTGTGTCTGGGCCGGCGGCGTCACCGGCAAACCCGCTCACGGCTTTTTACATTGCTTCACTGTATTCACGGCCAACGCGGGCGCATTGTTCGAGCCTGCACAAATCCTGATTTCTCCATGAAGGATTCAAGACATGCAGGCCACGTCCGTCAATTTTCCGCAGCCGATGCGGTTCCGAGACTCCTTTGGGGCAAGACATCTTCAAAGCCGGGCGTTTCCCGGTGCCGCTTTTGGCGCGCGCTCCTCCGGACGGTCGGGAAAGGAAGCAGCGATACCGCTCAAACCCCATGCCGCGTCGGGCGCCGCCATGGGATCGGCCTGCGCGGCCGGGACGGCGACCATTCTCGTCGTCGACGACGACCGCCTGACGGCGATGGTGCTTGGCAATCTGCTCCGCCGATCGGGCTACCGGGTCGTCTTGGCCCATGACGGTGTGGCGGCGTGGAAAGCCCTGCAACATGATCACATCGATGCGATCATCAGCGACTTCGAGATGCCGCGCCTGGATGGTTTGGCTCTGCTGGAACGTGTGCGCGCAACGACCTTGAAAATGCCCTTCTTCCTGGTCTCGGGAGCATCCGCCGCGGAAATCCAGCAAAGAGTCAGCCGCATCCGGCATGGGAACCTGTCGGTCTTTCCAAAGCCGGTCGACGAGCGCCGGATTCTGGCCGTCCTGGCTGAAAAGTTGCGGCGCACCCTGCCGCAGTGAAACGGGAGTTGGTTGCCGAAGACTTCAGGTTACGCCCGATCGTCGACGCGCCGCTGGCGATCCGGGCTTGGTCCGTTGCCCGCGTTTGAAGAACGGGCGGTGAGAATCCGCTCAAGCGTGTCGGCGAGTTGAACAGGCGCGACCGGCTTCTGCACGAAGCCGAAACCTTGCTGCTCCACATCGTCGGCGCATTCGGCCCCGGTTTCACCGGTCAGGATGATCCCTGGAATCGTCGCCCGGAACGCGGCATTGATCATCTGGATCGCGTGTGTGCCGACCTGTCCGCTGCGCAGACGGTAATCGGCAACGATGATGTCCGGCTGCCGCGGGGCGGCACGCAACTGCTCCACCGCCAGTTCACCCGACCCGGCGATGACCGTTTCGAACCCCCATTCCTGGAAGATCGCGCGCAGGCCGAGCAGCACGCTCGTGTCGTCGTCGATCAGCACGGCAAGCCGGCCGACTGTCGGTGTCGACGGGCTGGGAACCTCACGCAATTCGGTGGGCAATGAAGCGCTGTCGTCGACCATGACGCGGATGGAAAAGCAAGAGCCGGACCCGGGTTCCGACCAGACCTCGACCGGATGACCGAGAATGGTCGAAAGACGCTGCACGATGGCCAGCCCCAGACCCAGCCCCCGCGATTTGTCGCGTTCCGGATTGCCGATCTGGTGGAACTCTTCAAAGATGCGCTCCACCTGGTCCGGGGCAATGCCGATACCGGTGTCGCGGACGTCGATCCATGCCTGTTCGCCTTCCCGCCGAACGGCCAGTTGCACCGAACCGGTTTCCGTGTAGCGGATAGCGTTCTCGACGAGGTTCCGCACCATCCGGCCCAGGAGATTTGCGTCGCTCCGCACCACGACCGAGGCCTCGGTCCGGACCGTGAGATCAAGTCCCTTAACGATGGCGAGCGGCCGATGCGAGACAGCAATCTCTTCAACCAGGACGCCTACGTCGAACGGCGCGAGGTTCGGCCGGAGCACATCGACATCCAGGCGGGAGATGTCGAGAAGGCTGTCCAGCAGGCTTTTCAACGTGTCCAGGCCGCGCTCCACCATCGTCAGCATGTCCCGCCCCTTTGCGTCGCTGACATGGGGGGCCAAGGCGTTGGCGAACAGGAACATTGACTGCATCGGTTGGCGCAGGTCATGGCTCGCCGCCGCGAGGAAGCGCGACTTGGCATGGTCGGCGCGTTCCGCCGCCGCGCGCGCCTCTTCTTGCGCCTGTTCGACGCTGCGCCGATCGGTGATGTCGCGCGCCACCACGATGACCGCGTTGATGTCTCCGTCCGCTTCGGCCAGCGGGGAAAACTTGTATTCGTAATGGCGCAGCCGGTCGTGGATCCGGTGGATGATCTCGCCGGTTACCACGGCGCCGGTGCGCATGACCTCGCCGTGCATCCTCTGCAACGCGGTGGCCGCATTGACGGGAACGCCAAGGTCGATCCAGGTCTTGCCGGTGACGCCTTCGTCGATGGCGAAATCGCGCAGCGCCGACGCGCTCATGAACAGCAGGGCGCCGGAGCGGCCCATCATGAACACATGGTCGGTCGTGTTCGACAGGATGGCCTCGAACCGGCGGGCGGTGTGGGCGACCTTCTCGCTCATCTGGCGCTCCATCTCCTGGGCGCGTTGCCGTTCGGCCACCTCTTCGGTCAGGCGGGCGTTGGCGCGTTGCAGTTCCGCCGTCCGGTCGCGGATCTCGTTTTCACGGCTTTCCAGCAGTTGCTGCTTTTCATGGGCGAGTTGCAGTTGCCGGGTGAAGGCGATGTTGTAAAGCCGGCCGATGATCACCAGCCCGACCGTGAACACCACCACCATGACGGCCATCGCCAGCGTGGTCCGGTTCCCTTCCATGACGAGCCGTAAGGCCAGCGGCACGGTGCTGGCGAACAGGTAGAGGTAGAAGGCCGGCAAATAGCTCGCAGCACCGGTGACCGCCCCGGACGCCATGCCGCCGATCACGAAGGCAACCAGCATGAGCGAGACCGGGTCGCCGGACCGAATGAACAGAAGCGCCGTGCAGCCCCATAACAGGCCCGACAGCGTTGCGCACACCGTGTAGGCATACCCCCACACCGGCATCCGGTCATCGGTCGGATGGGCGTAGCGATAGGCGACCCACAGGCCCGTCCGCACGGTCGTCAGCACCGCCAGTGCAGCGGCCCACGCGATCAGGCGAGACCATTGTTCGGGAGACCACAGCGCCACGACCACAAGGGCCGCGTTGATGACATTGGCCGCCAGCACCGGGGGAAAGAGCCGGAACAGTTGCCTTATGCGTTCAGCCAAGACCACCGGACCTGGATTGTCCATGGCGCTGTCCCCCGCGTTCAAGCGGCGTTCATTGACATGAAAAGATTAGTCGTCGGTTATATGCGTTGCAATGAATTTACTGTGCTTGCCCATCTATGTCATTCATTGGTTTAGCGCAAAATGTTCTATTCCCAACACGAATAGTTCTTCGATTTTCATTGTATTTTCAGCGGATGCCGAACCCACCGGCCTGCGACAGGCAGGCAATGCTCGCGAACGGAGGGGCAACGGAGCGCTGGAATCGGAAAGAAATAAAATAACAAGAAATGCCTCTCCCCGGTGAAAGCGCGAACATCAGTCGGCACCGGCTTCGGCTTTAATCCTCCTCACCGGGCAATGCCCGACCAAATCAGAGGAGGTTACAATGACCATCATTGCGAATGCGACCGAAGGCGCCGACGTTCTACGGGGCACGTCCGTTGACGATACCTTCGGCGGACTTGGCGGGAGCGATCAAATCTTTGGTGCGGGCGGTGCCGATACCATCCACGGCAACGGCGGCAACGACACGCTCTACGCCGACACTTACAGCAACAATCCCGGTACCGGGACTGAGGCCGACGTCGACGGTACCTGGAACCGGCTGTTCGGCGACGCCGGGGACGACCTTCTGGTCAGCGGGGCCGGGTTCGACGACCTGTGGGGCGGTTCCGGCAACGACACGCTGACCGGCGGTAGCGGCGCGGACTGGTTCGTGTTCGAACCGGGCAGCGGCGTCGATACGATCACCGACTTCACGCCGGGCACGGACAACATCATCGTGTCGGCCGATCTGAACGGCACCGGCGCGCCGGTGGTCAGCCAGAACGCCGACGGCACGGTGGTGGATTTCGGCGGCGGCAACGCGGTGCTGCTGCAAGGCGTGGCCATGTCCGAACTGCCGACCGACGCCATCGTCACCGCCCCCTACAGCGACGAGGCCTCCTTCTACACCACGGCGGTGGAGGCGCTGTTGGGCTGACCGCTGCGGCATCTTCCAGGAATCTTGGTGGGAAACTCGGGCCTCGCGCGTTTCGCGCGGGGCCTCTTCTTTTCGCCGGCTCACCCCCAGACCTGAAATCGTACATTGACCAAAAGGCTGAATTCCACCCGCCTCTGCGCGGTGTCGAGACGCCGCCGTCGAAGCGTACACTAGGTTTTCGGGCGGCCTCCGGTCCGCCGATCGGATTTTGGGGAGGGATGCCCATGAACCGGGCCTCTCTGCTGGTATGCGCGCTGGCCGTCCTTATCCCGCTGGCGACGGCGACGCCGCATGCGGAGGACATGGCGGCAGCGGCCGACGCGCTCGCGCAGCGGGCCGAGGCCCACCGGGCCGCCGGCAAGCTCAAGCAATCCTTGGGTGAGTTGTCCGAAGCACGGCGTCTGGCGGAACGGGCGGGCGACGCCTCCCTCCTGGCGGCCATCGATGCCGCCGCGGCGGATGTCGCCACCGCGGGCACCTTGGACAGCCGGGCACGAGCGCATTGGATGCGCACGCTCGACCAGATCATCGCCCGGACGGGACCGGGTCAGGAGCGGACACGGGCCGCGGCCCTCAACACGCTGGGCCGGCTGCGCGACATGCCGGATGCCGTGGCAGCCTTCCGGCAAAGCGCCATGTGGGCGCGGCGTGCGGGCGATCCGGCCCTTGCCGCGACGGCCGGCATCAACGCCGCCCGCCGGCTTGCCTCCACGAACGCTCCAGCGGATGCGGAAGCGTTCCTCAAGGAGGCGGAGGCGGACCTCGCCGCACTTCCCGACGACCATCGGAAGGCGTTCCTGCTCGTCGCCCACGGCGTTGCCCTGATGGATGCGCAAGCCGCAGCGCGGCAGAACCGCGGCGACCTGATGCGCCGCAGCCGGGATTCCCTTGAAAAAGCCGCCGCGCTGGCGCGGGCCGCCGGGGACCGGCGCACACTGTCGGCCGCGCAGGGCTATCTGGGGACGCTCTACGAACGTTCCGGCCGCCCGAACGATGCGCTTGCCCTCACGCGGGAGGCGGTTTTCCTGGCCCAGGAGACCATGGCCGCTGATCTGCTCTTCCGCTGGCATTGGCAGGCGGGACGGATTCACCGGAATCAGGGCCGCATCGGCGAGGCCCTGGCGTCCTATGACGCCGCAATTGCCGACATCCGCCGCATCCGGTCCGACCTGCTGCGCGCTTATGGCGGCTACGGCTCCCTGTTCCGCGAGGCCATCGGGCCGGTCTACCTGGAGTTCGCCGATTTGCGCCTCCGGCTGGCCTCCGGCATGCGGGGGACGCCCCAGGCGCAAACGCACCTCGTCGCCGCCCGCGACGCCCTGGAGCAGCTGAAGGCGGCGGAACTGGAGGACTATTTCCAGGACGACTGCGTGGCGGCGCTAAAAGCCAAGGTCAGAGCCATCGACACCCTGGCCTCCGGCACCGCCGTCCTCTACCCCATCCTGCTTCCCGACCGGTTGGAACTGCTGCTCAGCCTCTCGGACGGGCTTCACCAGGCCACCGTCCCCATTGGATCCGCCGAAATCAGCGCGGTGGCCACCAACTTCCGCAGACAGTTGGAGCAGCGGACCAGCTCCCGTTTCCTGGGCGACGCCCGGACGCTGTACGACTGGCTGGTTCGACCGCTCGCGCCGCTCCTGGAAAGACGCGGGATCGACACGCTTGTCCTCGTCCCGGACGGCCCCCTGCGCAGCGTTCCGATCGCGGCCCTCCATGACGGAAACGGCTTCCTGGTGGAGCGCTACGCGCTGGCGGTGACGCCCGGCCTCAGCCTCATGGAGCCGAAGCCGCTGACCGTACAGCAGGCGGAACTGCTGCTGGCCGGTCTGACGGAGAGTGTGCAGGGGTTCCCGCCGCTGCCCTTCGTGGGGTCGGAGATCGCCACGATCCACGGCACGCTTGGGGGAACGGTCCTCGAAAACCGCTCCTTCGTGATCGAGCGGGTCGGCCGGGAACTCAACGCGGCCCCCTACTCCATCGTCCATATCGCCTCGCACGGCAAGTTCGAGCCGGAGGCACGCGACAGCTACATCCTGGCCTACGACGGGCGGCTCAGCATGGACCAGTTGGAGCGCTTCGTGAAACTGAGCCAGTACCGGGAGGAGCCGGTCGAGCTGCTGACCCTCAGCGCCTGCCAGACCGCGGCCGGCGACGACCGGGCCGCGCTGGGGCTTGCCGGGGTGGCGATCAAGGCGGGCGCGCGCAGCGCGCTCGCGTCGCTGTGGTTCATCAACGATCAGGCGTCCTCCCAGCTGATTTCCGACTTCTACCGCCGGCTCGCCGCGGGCGGGCTGGGCAAGGCCGAGGCGCTGCGCCAGGCCCAGCTCGCCATGCTGAAGGACCTGCGCTACCAGCATCCGGGCTATTGGGCCGCCTTTCTGCTGATCGGGAACTGGCTATGAGGGATCGCATCGTCCCGTCCCTGCTGATCGGGCAGGCCGCGGTCCTGGCGATGGTCCTGCTGCACCTGATGGGCTGGCTGCAACCGCTCGATCTGCTGGCCTACGACAACGGGCTGAAGCTGCGCGCCCGGCCGGCGACGGACGAGCGCATCGTGCTGGTCGGCGCCCGCGAAGCCGATCTGGCGGCGCTGGGCTGGCCACTGTCCGATGCGCAACTCGCCAGCCTGCTGAACGCCCTGTCGGCGGCGAAGCCCGCAGCCATCGGCGTGGACATCTACCGCAACTGGCCCATCGGCGACGGAAAGGGCGAACTGGAGCGAACGCTGCGGGCGAACCCGGACATCGTTTGGGTCAACCGCCAGCCGTCCGAAGCCGGCGGCGCCATTCCCGCCCCGTCCACGCTGGCGACGCCGGACCGGACCGGCTTTTCCGACATCCTGGTCGACCCCGACGGGGTTGTCCGCCGCAGCCTGCTGTTCGTCGACGATGCCTCCGGCCAGCACGCCACCGCGCTGTCCATGGTCATGGCGCTGCGCCTGCTCGGCCGCGAGGGGATCGTCCCCCGGCCCGACCCGGCGGACCCCGCCCATATGCGGCTGGGCGCCGTTACCCTCCGCCCGCTGGAGGCGACCGACGGCGGCTATGGCGGGGTCGACGACCGCGGGTACCAGTTCCTGCTGGACTATGCGCTCGGGCCGGGGCCGATCCGGGATTTTTCCGTGCGGGACGCGCTGGACGGCCGCATCCCGGCCGACGCCCTCGCCGGCCGATTGGTGTTCGTCGCGGTCACCGCCGACAGCGTGAAGGACTACTTCCGGACGCCGGTGGACGCCGGCTTCGCCTTCGGAGCCGTGGTGCACGCGCAGGCCACCAGCCAGCTTCTGCGCATGGCGCTGGGCGATACCGACCCGATGCTGGTCCTTCCGAACGGGGCCGAGGTCGCCGTGACGGTTGTCGTGGGGCTGGCCGCCTCTCTGCTGGCGCTGGCGATGCACGGGCCGGTGGCCTTCGCGCTGCTGCTGGCGGGGGGGACCGCCGCCCTGTCCGGGCTGTGGTTTGCGGCGCTGACGCACACCCTGTGGGTGCCGCTGGCCGCACCGTTGGCCTCCTGGGCCCTGGCGCTCGGCCTCGTCACCGCCTTCCTGTCACGGCAGGAACGGGCCGACCGCGAGGCGCTGATGCGCCTGTTCGCCAGCCACGTGCCGGGGCCGGTCGCGCAGGAACTGTGGGAGCGCCGCCATCTGTTCATGGACGGCGGGCGTCCCCGCCCGCAACGGCTGACGGCCACCGTTCTGTTTTCCGACGTCGCCAACTTCACGCCCATTTCCGAGAAGATGGAGCCGGAGGAGCTGGACGCCTGGCTGCACGACTACATGGGCGCCATGGTGCCGGTCATCCAGGACCACGGCGGCCTGCCCCTGCGCTTCGTCGGTGACGCCATCCTGTCCGTCTTCGGCGTCCCCGTTCCGCGCGAAGCCGAGGAGGAGATCGACCGCGACGCGGCCAACGCCGTCAACGCGGCGCTCGCCATGGCCGACGTGCTGGCCCGCTTGAACGAGGGCTGGGCCAAGCAGGGCCTGCCGCCGGCCGGCATCCGGGTCGGCATCTACACCGGCCCCATGGTGGCCGGCAGCATCGGCGCGCCCGGCCACATGGAGTATTCCCTGACCGGTGACGCCGTGAACACGGCGGCCCGCCTGGAGGCGTTGGCCAAGACCATAGGCACGGACGTGCCCGGCCGGCCGTGCCGGATCCTGGTCGGCGATCCGACCTGGGAGCGGCTGCGCGGCGCCTTCCGCGGATCGGCGGTCGGCGAGGTCCCGCTGAAGGGCAAGGACCGCAAGGTCGGCGTCCATGTGATTCTCGGGAGCATTCCCGGGGAATCCGCCCCAGGAGGGTCCACGGCGAAAGGAAACGCCGGGCAGGACGAACGGAAGCCGGACGACGTGGGACGTCTCACAGCGCCGACGGCATCCAACCCCTTAGCATGCGACCCCTTAGCATGCGACAAGGCCGGCCCGAAGGCCGGTCCACGCGAGAAGGGAGCCATGGGATGAAGCGTTACCCGACCCTGGCGGCGACGCTCGCCGCAACCGCCATACTCTGCGCCGGCCCGCCGGGTTCGGCCCAGACCACGCCGCAACGCAGCGGCACGCAGGAAGCCGCGATGCCGAACGCCGGCATCGTCTATGTACCACCGTCGCGCGGCGCGCCAGCCGGCCGGATCGGCGGCAGCACACGCGGCCCCGGCACCGGCCCGCTCAGCCTGGAGGTGCTCGCCCCCGACCATCCGGGCCTGACCGCCTCGCCGCAGCCGACCCTGCTGTGGTACCTGGGTGCGCCCACGAAGGGGCCGGTCCAGATCGTCGTCGACACGGCGGAGATGCTGGGCCGCCCGCCAGTGCTGGAACTGACCCTGCCGCGCGCACCCGCACCGGGCATCAATGCCATCGACCTTGCCCAGCACAAGGCGAAGCTGGAACCGGGGCGGATGTACCGCTGGTCGGTCGCCCTGCTGGTCGATCCGGCGCAACGGTCCAGCGACGTTCTGGCCTCGGGCCTGATCCTCTACCAGCCGGCGGCGGGCAAGGTCGCGGAAACGGCCACGGCCACGGCGGCGAGCCAGCTGGCCTCGCAAGGATACTGGTACGACGCGCTTGCAATCCTGTCCCGCGCCATCGCACGCCAGCCCGGCGACACCGGTCTGCGGAGCATGCGGGCCACCCTGCTCGACCAGGTGGGCCTGCGCGAGCCGGCCGCATTCGACCGCTCCGGGGGAAGGAAATAGCACAGCGCCGTCCTGGCGCCGCGCGACAGCGACACCGGGCAGGGTTCAGAAGACCCGCCCGGTGATGCGGAAGTGGATGCCGTGATCCTGCAATGAGTTGCCATCCACGTCCGGCACATCGCGCAAGGGGTGCGCATAGGTCAGCTGCAGGCTGATGTCGGGGGACACGTCCCAGCGCAGGCCCATCCCGATGCTGACGATGGCGCGCGGTTCCGGGGTCGTGTCGCCGTGGTTCCAGCCACGGCCATAATCCATGAAGGGAACGAGCGACACGCGGCCGTCCTCGGCATCGCGCGACAGCCGGGGAATGGGGGCCTGGAACAGCGGAAAGCGCCCTTCCAGCGACAGGATCAGCCCCTGATCGCGGACCAGCGTGTTCTCCCGATAGCCGCGCACCGTGTCGAAGCCGCCGATGGCGATGCGCTCCGTCGGCAGCAGCGTGTCGTTGGACAGCTGCGCGTCGGCGCGCAGCACGATCTGGTCACCCCGCTCATCGAAGCGCCGCGCCCATTGGAATTGGCCGAGCCATGCGAGAAACTGCCCGTCCGGCACGCCCGGTTCGGAGTGGACGGTGGCCCCCAACGCGTTGATGCCGAGGCTGAAGACGGAGCGCAGAGCGATCACCTCCTCCGGGCGGCGGCGCAGCCAGTTCTGCGACAGGCGCAGCACCGTCAGGTCGGCCCGGCCGTTGTCCACGCCTTCTGAAAAGGTGAAGGGCCGCCCCAGCAGGAAGGTTTCGGTGCGGCTGCGCGACAGCGTCAGGCCGAGGTCCACGCGATCCCGCACGGTCAAAAGCACGGGATGGGAAATCCCGGCCTCGTAGGTGCGCACGCGGCTCTCGATGTCGAGTTCGTTCAGGGGCGCTTCGACGATGCTGGCGCGGGAGTCCTCGGCACGGACCCGCAGCGTCGTGCCGGCGGCGGTCACCGGAACGTCAAACGCTGCCCAGTAATCGTGGGACCCCTGCGTCCGCTCCAGGTCCAGCTCCAGCGCATCTCCCCAGCCGGTCAGGTTGCGGACGACCCCATAGGCGTTGCCGCGCAGTTCCCCCGTGGTCGGGGAGGCCGCGTTGTCCAGGTTGAGCCACAGGGCATAGGGCGGCGCCCGCGTCACCGCGACGCCGAGCCGGCTTTCCCCCAGCCGCTCGCCCGGTTCGAGTTCCGCGTTGAGACGCTCGACCAGCGGGTCCTGAAGCAGCAGCAGGATGCGCTCCCGCAACGCGTTCACGTCCAGTGGCGTGGTGACCCCGCGCGCCAGCCGCCGCTCGACGTAGCGGGGATCGAGCCCACCGGTGCCGGTCACGTCGATCCCGGCGAGCGCGCCTTCGACGATCCGGAACGTAACGATGCCGTCCGTGATCTCCTGGTCCGGCAGCACGGCGCCGGAGGTGATGAAGCCACGGTCGATGTACAGCTCAGTCAGCCGGTAGCGAAGCTCCTGCAATTCGTCGGCGCCGACCTCCCGCCCGGCGAAGGAGGCGGCGACGGCCTCCAGTTCCGCGGCGGGAATGGCGGTGTTGCCCTCGAAACGGTAGCCCTTCACGAACACGCGCGGCCCCTGCGCCAGAGGCCCCCGTTCGGGCGGGGTGAGGACGGGCGGCGGAAGCAGATCCGGTTCGGTGGGCTCGAAACCCGGCAGGCCGGGGCGCTCGCGCTCGCCGCGCTCTGGCAAGGGAGGCACGATCCGGGGCGGCCCCACCGCCTGGGCCAGGACCGGCGGCGCCGCGACGGTCAGAAAGCCCAATGCGGCAGCGATGAGTCCAATGGTGCGTATCCGCGCTGCGGGAGGCATCGCGGACACGGGCTCACCGCGGCGGCTGGCCATAGTCGGCGATCTGCTCCGGCCGCAGCAGGGTGATGTAGCCGTGTTCGACCGCGATCAGTTCCTCATCCTGCCAGACACGAAGTTGCTTGTTGATGCTTTCCCGGCTGGTGGCGATCAGGTTGCCGAGATCCTTCTGGGACAGCTTCAGATCGATCCGCAGCCCGCCCCCGGTGCGCCGACCATAGCTGGCGCCCAGGCGCACCAGCAGGCGGGCCATCCGTTGCGGCAGGTCGAGAAGCGCCAGATCCTCCACCAGCAGGCTGGTCTGGCGCATGCGGTCGCACATGACCTCCAGCATCTTGATGGCGACCTGCGGGCTTTTTTCCAGGAACGGGACGAAATCGCGCCGCTCGATCACCAGCAGCACGCAATCGCCAATGGCCACGGCGTCGGCGGTGCGCGGCCGCCCGTCGAGCAGCGCGATTTCGCCGAAAATCTCGCCGGTCTCCACGACCTTGAACACGATTTCCTTGCCGCTCTCGGCGACGGTGCCGATGCGGACATTGCCGAGCAGCACCGCCATCATGCCGCTGCCCGGATCACCCTTCTGGAAGATGGTCTGGCCGTTCTTGTATCGGCGCTCCCCGGCGAAGGCGAGGATCGCGTCGACATCCTTCCCGCTGATGCTGCGGAACAGGTCATGGCGCAAGAGAAGCTGGCGTTTGTAGGCCGGGTCGAAGCGACGCACGAATCCCTCCTATTCTGCTCCAGGGAGATCCGAACCACCGGTTGCGGCTCTCCCATTAACCTACCCCGTGCCCCCTCTGCCAACGGGAGCATCGGGATTATTCGAATTTCGAAGTGTCTCATTCCTCACGGAACGCACGGGCGAAGCTGTCGGTCAGCGGGGACAGGAAATAGTCGGCGGCGGTCCGCCGGCCGGTCACAATCATGACCTCCGCCGGCATGCCGGGCTGCAGGCTCAGCCCGCCCGCCCGCTCCAGTTCGCCGCGATCGACGACCACGTGGGCGCTGTAGGTGGTCGTGCCCGTGCGCTGGTCCGTCAGGGCATCGCCCGACACATAGGTCACGCGGCCGGATAGGACCGGGGTGGTCCGCTGCTTGAACGCCGTCAGCCGGATGCGCGCCGGCAGGCCGGTATGAACGGAGTCGATGTCCGTCGCCCGCAGCTTGGCCTCGATCAGCAGGCTGTCGTCGTCGGGCACGATGTCGAGGATCGGCTTTCCGGCGCCGATGACGCCGCCGGACGTGTGGACCTGCACGTTCATCACCGTGCCGGCGACCGGCGCGCGCACCACCGTCCGGTCCAGGATGTCTTCGGCGGCGTGCCGACGTTCCTCCAGTTCGCGCAGCTTTCCTTGCACCTCGCGCAGTTCCTTTGCCAAATCCTCCACGCGCTTGTTGCGCAGGTCGAGGATCTGAAGGGTGGTTTCGCCGCGCCGCTGCTCCGACCGGGCGATGGAGGCGAGATACTCGCCGCGCCGGCCGCCGAGGTTCGCGGTCTCCCGCTCCAGCGAGAGCAGGCGCGACTTGCGCTCCAGCCCCTTGCTGACAAGGCTGCGCGCGTCCTGCATCTCCTCGGCGATCAGGGCCAGTTGGCTTTCCGTGCTGGCGACCTGGGCGCGCAGCCCCTCGGCCTCCGCGTCCAGCTGCCCGGTGCGCTGCACCAGGATGTCGACCTGCCCCCGTAGGCTCTCCCACCGGGCGGCGAAGAGGCGGCGCTGCCCGTCGATCAGGTCCGCAATGCGCGGATCGTCGGCACGGTCGGTGAGCGAGGGCGGGAACTCCACCGCGTCGGCGCCGGCGCGCTCCGCCAGCAGGCGGGCCTCGCGGGCGAGAAGTTCATCCTGCTGCGAGCGCATCGTGTCCAGCGCGCTGCGCGCCTGGGTCTGGTCGAGGACGACCAGCGGCATCCCCGGCTCCACACGGGCGCCCTCGGCGACCAGAATGCCGCGCACGATGCCGCCCTCCAGATGCTGGACCGTCTTGCGCCGGCTTTCCACGACCACGTTGCCCGGCGCCACAGCCGCGCTGTCGAGCGGAGCGGTGGTGGACCAGACGCCGACGACACCGGTGAAGACCATCAGCGACAGGGCGCCGGCAAGGATGATGCGGCCGGGATCGGGCGCAGCGACGGAACGACGGGCCGGAGAACGGTAAGCGGCGGTTTCGGCGATGCTGCTCATGGAAGGATTCCTTTGCGGAGGAGCAATGACGTGGGAACTTGGCGAGGAAGGATCAGGCCGCGGTCGAGACCACTGGGCGCGCCTGGCCGAGGGCGGCGAGCACCTCGTCGCGCAGACCGAACCGGGCGATCGAACCGTCCTGCAGGACCAGCACGCGATCGGCGACGCGCAGAAGGTTCGGCCGGTGGCTGGTGGCGACCACCGTGGCGCCACGCGCCTTGAGCGCGGCGATGGCCTTTTGCAACGCCATCTCCCCCGGACCGTCCAGGTGGGCGTCGGCTTCGTCCAGCACGACCAGACGGGGGTCCCCGAAGACCGCACGGGCAAGCGTCAGGCGCTGGCGCTGGCCGGCGGACGGCAGGAAGCCGCCGGTGCCAAGGCGCGTCTCATAACCCTGGGGAAGGCGCAGGATCATGTCGTGAATGCCGGCCAGCCGGGCGGCCTCGGCAACCCGGTCGAGGGGGGCGTCCTCCATGCGGGCGATGAAGCTGCGGACCGAGGTCTCGATCAACTGGCTGTCCTGCGGCAGATAGCCGACGTGGCGCCCGAACTCGCCCCGGTCCCAGTTGGCCACGTCCACGCCGTCGAGGCGCACGGCCCCGGATTGGACCGGCAGGGCGCCGACCAGGGACCGGGCCAGCGTCGTCTTCCCGGCCCCCGAAGCGCCGACCACCACCAGCACGGTCCCCGGTTCCAGGGCGAAGGAAACGTTCTTCAACAGGGATCGGGAAGCCGGCACGGGGCTGGCGGCGACGCCGTCAACCGTCAGGTGTCCCTGGGGTGCGGGAAGGTCCCGGACCGCGCGCTGCGAGGCCGGCGCTGCGAAGAGGGCCGCGACCCGCCGCCAAGCGGTACGCGCGGTCACCAGCGTCCTCCACGCGCCGATCACCTGCTCCACCGGGGCGAGGGTGCGGCCGAGGAGGGTTGCGCTGGCGAACAACGCGCCGCCGCTGATCGAATGCTCCACCACCAGAAAGGCACCGACTGCCATGATCAGCACCTGCACCACGAGACGGACCCAGCGGGTCAGGGAATAGGCGGTGGCGAATTGGGCGGAAGCCCGCTCCCCATGGTCGAGCGCGATGCCGTTTCCGGCCTCCCACCGGTCAAGGACGGCGGGGGCCATGCCCATGCACTCCACCTCCTCCCGCGCTCGGACGGTGGCCTCGACAAAGCGCTGGGCGCCCGCACCCGCTTCGGCCGCGGCGGCAACGGTGCGCCGGGTCAGCATCTCCCCGGCCAACGCTATGCCGAACAGCACCGCGGCACCGCCGCCGGCCACGAGCCCGAGCAGCGGGTGCAGCAGGAACAGCGCGATCAGGTAGACCGGAACCCACGGAACGTCGATCAGGGCGGCAACCACGGGGCTGCCGATGGTCTGCCGCAACACCGCCAACTCCCGCAGCGCCTGGAGGTCCGCCCCCGCCCCACCACCCGGCGAGGAAAGCGCTCGCCGCACGCAGTCCGGCGCGAAGCGGCGTTCCACCCAGGTGGCGACCCGCAGCAGCAGACGCGCCCGCAAGACTTCAAGCCAACTGAGGAAGGCCAGGGCGGTCAGCGCGATCAAGGTCAGGTATAGCAGAGTCTCCAAGCTGCCGCTGGACAGGACGCGGTCGTAGACCTGCATGGAATAGAGCGGCAGGGTCAGCGCCAGCACATTGATGGCGGCGCTGAACCCCGCGGCGGCGATCAGACAGCGGCGGGCCGGAGCAAGGGGTGACATGGCGATGGTTCTCCTTTGGCTGAGCGCTGTGGGCAGGCCGTCAGGCCATCCCCATGGCGTGTCGCCATTCCGCCACGCATCCGCGCGAGCCGAAGTGAAGTTCCCCACCGGGTCGGGGGATTCCGCGCAATTCCTGCAAAACGGAGCTAGAAAAACCCGCCGCGGCATAAAAGCAATAAAATAACAATTTTCCGTCAGGCGCGGTGATCGGCCGAACAGATGCCGGAAGCGGACTGCGTTTTAATCCGGTTCATCGGGCAATCGCCAATCACACCGCCCAATCACACAGAGGAGATTACGATGATTGTTGCACAGAACGCGACCGAGGGCGCCGATGTACTGCAGGGAACGTCGATCGACGACACGTTCAATGGTCTTGGCGGAGGCGATCAGATCTTTGGCGGTGCCGGGGCCGACACGATCAGCGGCAACGGTGGCAACGATGCGATCTACGCCGACAGCTACGGCAGCGGCGCCGGGGCGGACGTCGAGGGCACGTGGAACCGGCTGTTCGGCAACACCGGGGACGACCTTCTGGTCAGCGGGGCCGGGTTCGACGACCTGTGGGGCGGTTCCGGCAACGACACGCTGACCGGCGGGGCCGGCGCGGACTGGTTCGTGTTCGAGCCGGGCAGCGGCGTCGACACGATCACCGACTTCACGCCGGGCACGGACAACATCATCGTGATGGCGAACATGAACGGGGCCGGCGAGCCGGTGGTCAGCCAGAACGCCGACGGCACGGTGGTGGA
>Ga0065721_10049176_pt1 | contig 42867 bp, 37 predicted proteins | sample Mesricmetagenome_FD_59108 | JGI IMG/M metagenome (GOLD analysis project Ga0065721, IMG submission 59108) | Mesophilic microbial community from rice straw/compost enrichment Sample: eDNA_1 v2 (version 2) | ecosystem: Engineered > Solid waste > Grass > Composting > Bioreactor | place: USA: Davis... | reverse complement strand
TAATTTATAACCACTAAGAAAAACATCGATGCGTAACACACGTAATTTTATCAGAAAGAACCAGCGAGTATTGGCCATGTCCCTTTTGCTCGCATCTTTGTACTCATGCAGGAAAGACGTTATGGAACCCACTGCTGAAGTAACCGAAGAAAGCACGGTTTCAGCAAAATCACTCCTTGGTAACCTGTTATTCCACGACAATCTCGATGCGTTGGATTTCCTGACCAGCTATGTAAGTAAACAAACAGGCACCTCCTATGGTATTACGGCCTCTACAGCACAATATTATAATGGTACCAAATCGCTGCGTTTTGAATTGAGGGATTCTGATCCCGAGGTGAAGAACGGCACCAGGTCTGAGATCTCGTTCCCGGATTGCGAAAACCTGAACCGCTGGTATTCTTATGCACTTTATGCTCCCAGCGACAAATTCAAATTCGATGATGATGATGATGTGATCAGCCAATGGCACCAGGGTGGCGGTAAAACACCGGCTCTTTGCCTCCGTGTACAGGAAGACCATCTGTTCATCCGCGTGCTGGGCAAATGGCACGACCTGGGTGCGTTTGAAAAAGACAAATGGCAGGCTTATGTACTGCACGTTAAACACTCAGCCGGTTCCGATGGCCTGATCGAGTTCTGGCGCGATGGCAAAAAGATCTTCAACTACAGCGGCGCCAACATGTACAAGGTTTCCGGCGATATGCACAATCCTAACTGGAAACTGGGTATCTACAAATCGAACTGGAATGGCAGCGGAAAAACCAAAACCAAAGAAAGGGTGATCTATTTCGACGACATCAAGCTTGGTAATGAAAAAGCTACCTACAATGAAATGGCGCCTGTTCAAACCAACAAAACAGCTCCTTCCAAGGAAACCTCTACTGCTGAACCTGTAACCTCAGGCAGAAGTGTAGTGAGCCTGGCCCTGGTAGATGCAGCTACAGAAAAAGATGTACTGACCATTGCCGACGGCCAAACCATCAGCCTCAGCAAACTGGGCATCAAAAAATGTAACATTCGCGCCAACACCGCACCCGCCATCCTGGGAAGCGTAAAGTTTGAGTTGAGCGGCAAACAAAGCCATAAATCGCACGACAACAAAGCTCCTTATGCCTTGTTTGGCGACGATGGAAACGGCAACTTCTACTATGGCAACTGGAATCCCCCGGCATATGGTACTTACAAGTTGACTGCCACGCCTTATTCAGGTGATGACATGTCTGGTACCGTGGGTACTCCCAAAACCATCACATTTACTATTACAAAATAGTTGGGTTATTTTTAATGTTGAAGGCAGCCCCGCAAATTGCGGGAGCTGCCTTTTTTTATTAGACTACAACTTATTGGCACCGGCGGGGCATAGTTTTTTCAGCTTTTAAACCAGGTAATAACCAGGTATCGTGATCTCCAAAAAGCAAGTCATCCTGTTCCTCGCGCTGTTCCCGCCAACAATGGCCTACAGCCCCCGGGAAATGCTGCCGGTTTCTTCGCAGCCGGCCAGCCCCATCCTGTACCAGGTAGATTTTGAAACAGGTATCTTCCCCGCTTTTTTACACCAACAAACATCCGCGCCCTACGCGTTACAAATAGTGGACAAGCCCGTTTACCGGGGCAAAAAAGCGGCGCGTTTTGAGTTAAGAGATAATGACCGTGAGAATAATAATGGTAAAAGAGCAGAGCTGTTGTTTCCACCGCCCGCCAACGATGCCGGCCTGGAGCGATGGTATGCCTTTGCGGTATATTTTCCGGAAGAAGGTTTTGAAACCGACAACAGCGATGAGGTGATCAGCCAGTGGCACCAGGGAGGAAAGGCCACTCCTTCGTTGTGTATCAGAACAAAAGACGGCCGCATCAGGCTGCGTATAAAATCCACCATCGACAGCAAGGAATGGATCAACCTGGGCGACATTGAAAAAAATGCCTGGCAATATTATGTGCTGCACATCAAACATTCCTCAGGGGCCGATGGCCTTGTGAAAATATGGCGCAACGGTGTGCAGGTGGCGCAACATGCCGGCGCCAATATGTACGACTGCAGCAGCGGTCTTTTTCACAAACCCAACTGGAAACTGGGTATCTACAAATCGGCCTGGAACGGCGCATCCGTTTCCAGGGCGCGTAAAAGAATTGTATATTTCGATGCCATTAAAATAGGCGATGCCCAGGCCAGTTATGCCGACATGATGGAACCGGCCGATCGCAGTGCTTCTTCAAACAATACATCATCTGCCCGGAAATAGGTTTTGTTTTCCTGGTTTACCACCGTTCCAATCACTCCCTGTATAAATTTATTTGCCTGGTCTTTTGGTGAATGGTGTATATACAGGTGGTGTATTTCAAAAGCATCGCTCTTGTCTTCGGGATAACTGAACCAGGCACAGGCCAGCAAGCGGTCGTTCTCCACCCAGGTAAAACAATGTTGCCCGGTTTCAAAACGGCGCATAGCATCCGACAGGAATTCCCATCTGGTGATGCCCGTTTTTTTACCGGATTCAAATTGTAAAAGATCGGTGAGACTGTCTTTTTGTATGGTTATGCCGGCGGATTGGTAAGTTGAGATATGATAAAGCTGTTGATTTTCTTTCTTCTCTTTATTCTTCGCCGGGCGGCCAAAGGCGGCTGCCATACGACGGCGTTTTAACAGGTACATAAAACGCTTCATATTCAATTCAGCCGTCATAGGCCGTATGCCCGATGCAATGAGACGTTCATGGAACCATTTTCTCAAATTTCTTTTTAACCTGAATTTGGTGGAGCCGCTGATGATCAGCTCGGTCACCTCGTCGTGGCGGTTGGCCAGTTCTTCTTTATAACTATCGTAACCGGGTGTAAGATCAAAATACTGGTTGCCGGCTGCCGCCAACTGGCTTGATAATAATATAAAATGTAAATAACCGGGAGAATAGAACCTGGCCCTGAACGGCGAATGACAGTTGATGCCGGCCAGGTGTATCCAGCCATCTTTTCCCGTAACGGCAACGATGGCCGCCACCATTCTGTCATTTACTTTTAATACGGTTACATGCAGCAGGTTTAGTTTGAATAGTTCCAGCAGGAACTGTTTTTTGGACGGATCGTCGCGGAAATGATTTTTGTTAAACAGCGCGCTTTGCCGGAAATCGTACATAACGGCCATTTCATGCAGGCTGTTTTCAAATGCCTTTAGGTCCTGTATACATTCAAATTGCACCTCGCCCAGCCGTTTTAAGCGGTTGAACTTATTGCGGAAATGGCTTTTCCGCGTTAATTTTTCATGTTCGGGATCGGCGAAATTGATCAAGGGCCGCACATAGGGTTGCAGTATGCTGCGCTGGCGCCAACCGGCATCGTTTGTTAACCAGTCGACCGGAGTTGCTGCAGGAAGAAACCGGAATGTGATGGGACATTTGGGAAATGCCTTCATGAGTTTTGTCAATGCCTGTTTTATAAAAGCGCCGGCAACAGATGGCGCTGCCAGCCAGGTTTGGTATAAGGCATCGTAATGCCCGGCGCCGGTGATGCGGCCTTTTCCCCGGGGGTTGGTAGTATTTAATAATGAAAGCGGCAGCGCGCCTTTGAGCTGGCCGTCTTCCATGGCTATAATAAGAATGGGAAGATGCTGACCCTGGTACAACTGGTACCAGGCCGCAATAAACGACCGGTTTTGAAAAACGGTGGCCCAGGGGCAGGCATCAAAAAGCCGGTCCCAGTTTTTTTGAAAGTCAGGGTCGGCAAAAAGATCCATCACGGCCTGCCCGGTCAACAACTCTAATTGGCTGCCGGTTGAGGCCACCATAGTTGGTTTTTGGATTTCACCCGGCCGTTCGGTTTTAGGAAGAGTGGCTGTTTGCATAAGCGGTTGTTAGATATATTTTTTCGTGAGGGGTGTTAGAAGCCAGTATATGGGCCAGCGATTGCATAAAATGGTGGAACCGTTCACGGGCTTTTGGATGGCAGTAGAGTGCGGATAACACGATGGTGTTTTCAGGCGCCTGCTGCTTTGGAACCCAGGCGCAGGCCTGCAGCACGCCCTCTTCGGCCCAGCTATAACAATGCCCGCCTTCTTCAAACTGCCGCATGGCATCGCTCAAAAATTCCTGTAAGGTTTTTCGTGGCTCATACAAAAGCAAGTGGCCCAGATCATCTTGTTGAATGGGTAGTAAGTTGCTTTCGGGAAAAGGCTTTTGGAACGTCCAGCTTTTCGCGGATGGAGTTGTAAGCGGCGAGGCCGGGTTCTTTAGTTTTCGCCTGGCGCGCTTTAATGCCTCCCGGTTAATGCCAAGAGCGGCAGCCGTTTTTTTACCTAGTTGACGTAGCCTGGATTGCCAGTTTTTTACAAGGCCATAACCATTACCGCCAATACTGAGTGTATACGCCTCGGAATAGTCGGTGGCCAATATATCTTTATAGGCATCGGCACCGGGCGTAAGATCAAATACAGCCACCCCCTCCTCTGCCAGCATTTTCCCCAGTAATAAAAAATGAATGATACCCGGCGAATACCGTGCATAACCCGGCGCAAAAGAATTGATGCCCTGCAAATGCAGCCAGTTATTACCACATACACCTACGTTTGAAGCAATGATTTTATCATCGATCTTTAACACCGTGGCATGTAAATGACCCTGTTCAAACAAATCGAGTAAAAACTTTTTTCGTAACGGATCGTCTTTAAATGCTACTTTATTGTACATGGCGCCTTTCCTGAAATCATTCTGAAGCGCCAGTTCATCAAAAACCGAAGCAAATGTGCTGTAGCTGGTGATGCGTTCGAAATGCAGGTCGCCCATCCTTTTGAGCCTGTTCATCTTTTCGCGCCTGTTTTTCTTTCTCAACTCACTGGTAAGATGCGTATCATCGATGACCATCAAGGGCTGAGGGGATACTTTTACAAAACAGCGTTTATTCCATGCAGGATCTTTTTTTACAAATTCGAATGATACACCGGCAGGGATATATTTAAGCTGCAGCTTGCAGTTAGGGAAATGCTGAAACAGTTCATGCAAAGCATTCTTTATAAAACTTTCGTCATTGGCATCTTTCCCAATCCATACCTGGTATTCGGCCTGGTTGGTACCGGCGCCGGTTATCAGGCCGTTTTTATCTTTTGCCAGTGAAAGCAAGCCGGTCAATTGGCCGGCGTACACGGTTTTGATCAAAACAGGCAGGAACTCTTTTTCATATATACGATACCAGGCAGCTACAAAGCCGGGGCTTTGAAACACGGTGGCCCAGGTACATGCGTTGGCAAGCTGCTGCCATTCTTCTATGAACCTGTTATCATCAAGCAACTGCAATACTTCTTCACCGGTAAGCAGTTCGGTAGAACTATTGGCCGTTTTGATGGTGTTTTTCGTTTTTACAAGGGTTGTCAATGGTCGTAGGTTTTAATGGGATGTTTCAAGAGGTAATGCGGTATGGATGGCCCTGGACGTGTAACAGGCCAACACCGCATCGGCAATTTGTTCCAATTCAGATTGTGTAAGCTCCTGGTGCACCGGCACGGCAAAAACACGTGCGCGCAATGCCCTGCTTACCGGAAATTCATCAACGGGAAGCGAGGGATGTGCGTTGCGCCAGAAAAGCAATCCTTCTACCCCATAACGGCGCATTCTTTGGAGCACCGCATCGGCATCATCCGATTCGATGGGAAACGCAAACGGACAGGCCCCTTCCGGTAGCGATGAAAATGCATGCGGCACCAGGTGTCCGAGACGGCTGAGCAGGTACCTGTAATTTTCCCTGCGCCGCTCTGCAGTGGATCGATCCACCAGCTTTGGCAGCAAACGCATGGTCATGGACGAAGGCGGCGTGAAGGGATCACCCATTTCAAACTCTCTATGCGGGTTATGATTTTTTTTCTTCAATGATTTCACCATGGGTTTGAAATACAAATGCAAACCGCCTGTAAGGGCATTTCGTTCTGCCACCCAATTAAAATGGCGTTTAAATACGCGCCACATACCCGATTGAATCGCTTGTTTGGAAAGCTCGGGAGGCACGGTGGTGATCACAGCGCCGCCATCGGGAATGCCATAGGTTTTATACAGGCAAAAAACACCTGCATGACCAAAGGAGCCAACTGGCTGGTGATCGATCTCCGCCAAAAACGACTGGGCGGCATCTTCGAAAAGCAGGAGGCCGCGCTCATCGCACCATTGCCGCCATCGCATGGCGTCCTGGGGAAATCCCAGGTAGTGGATCAGATAAAAAGCCTTTACATCGGGCGTAAGCAAAGCCTCCAGGCTTTCGGCATCGGGCTCCAGCTGGCTGGTGAGCTCGTAATAACGTATTTGAGCACCTGCCCTGAGCAGGGCTTCTATTTCGCAGCCATGATGATAGGCAGGCACCAGTATGATGGTCTTATTATCCAGCCCCAGCGTATGACAGGCATTCCAGATAGCATGACGCGCCTTTGAATATACCCGGCAACTTCGATCGTTGAGCGGGTAAGGCAGCCAGGCAGATTCATTCCTGAAATACACATTGAGCGGCAATGTAGGCCAAATGGAAAGACGGCGTTTAAAGGGCATGTAACGAGGTATTATAAAGTAACGGTTGAAGTATCGGGATGGCGTTGTTTTTTTTGTTTGGCCTCCAGCTCAAACTGCGGCAGGTAAGCCCAATACCAGCTCACCGATTGTAACAGGCCATTCCACAATGAAAATTGCGGCTGAAAATTTAACAGTCGCCGGGCTTTTTCTACATGCACACCAGGGCTGTCTTGGCTGCACGGTGTTTCATCGTATTGTATTTCCAGTTCCGCAATCTGTTGGTCGAATACAGTTAAAAACTCCTGGAGGTACTTCGCCAATTGCGGTAATGGTGTTCTCTCCGCGTAGGTAATATCATATACCTGGTTAATGGCGGCGGGTTCTGTGGTTAAAGCAGCCAGTATATTCGCCTGCACCACATCTTCGATATAACAGAAATCATATTCCCCCGGCTCACCGATCTCAGGCGCTTGATGCGCGATCATGTCCAATACATATTTCGGTATAATGGCAGCATACTGGCTACGGGGATTTTGCCGCCTGCCAAATACATTAAAATAACGCAGCCCGATGGTTTCCAACTGGTGTTCCTGGTCTGCATATACCGTTTCATTCACCGCATATACAAAGCGCTTCACACCGGCTTCGCGCGCAGCCACCAGCATATTGTAAAAGCCGGTTACATTCACGTCTTTGGTGAGGGTAGCATTGTTCACCGATTCGGCATCGGAACCCCAGGCAGCCTGGTGAAAAACATAATCCATGTCTTTGCAGGCAGCCTTACAGTCGCTTGCATTACGAATATCACCCAGCATAAATTCAAACCGGGGATCGTTGGCAAAACAGGCCATATTGCGGAAATGCCCGGTGGCCAGGTTATCAAGCACACGCACTTTACGGGCGCCTGATTTCAATAAATATTCGGCTATGTGCGACCCGATGAACCCGGCGCCCCCGGTTACCAGGAACGCCGAACGGGATAAACTTTCAAATTGGGTATTGGTGAGTTGCATATGAATCGTTTTTGTGTGAGGGGGTGTGTTAAAAGGCAGATTTGTACACCTTGGGACTAAATATGGTAAGGAAGATGATCTTCATATCCAGCCAGAACGACCAGTTTTCGATGTACCAGAGATCGTGCAGGGTGCGCTGCCGTTTTTGTTCTTCGGTATCGGTAGGTCCGCGCCAGCCGTTTACCTGCGCCCATCCGGTCAAACCGGGTTTTACGTATTGCCTGAGCATGTAGTGGTATACATTTTCCTGCAATTGCCGGTTCAGGTATCTCCTGTGCGGCCGTGGGCCCACTACGCTCATGCTGCCCAACAGCACATTTACAAACTGCGGCAGTTCATCGATGCTGTATTTTCTCAATATCCTTCCTATTTTGGTGATGCGCGGGTCGTTCACCTGGGTTGAACAAACGCCGTCTACCGAATCGTCGCAAATGCGCATGCTTCTAAACTTAAACAGCTTGAAGGGTTTGCCGCCCCTGCCAATCCTAAGGGCAGTATAAAAAACGGGACCGCGTGATTCCAGTTTGATCAATATGGCTACCATCAGGAACAGCGGCAACAGCAGCACCAGGGCAATGGTGGCGAATATTTTATCGAAACAATTCTTGGCAAAGCTGGCCAGTTTTCCATCGATGGGCAGTTGCCTGATGTTCACGGCATCTACCTGTCCAAACCGGGTGATCTTGTAATGGTTGCCAAACAGTTCATGGTAATCCAGTACATATTTTACCCGTATGCCGTGGTAATCGGCCACCGACAAGATCTTTTGTATTTTATTCACCTGGTTGTCGGGTAAGGCAATCACGATCTCATCAACGGTATTCGACTGCAGGTATTGATTGATATTATCCAGGTCGGAGAGTACCTTTTGATTTTCTATCACGCAATCTTCCTGGTTGTCGCAGTTTATAAATCCCTTGAGCTGGTAGCCCGTACTATGGCTTGTCAATACCTGGTCTTCAATTTTTTTGGCCTTGTTACCCGTGCCCGCCACAATGATGTATTTGGGTGTGACCATCTCCCCGCTTATGAAATCGATGATCAGGAAACTGATCAGGAAATCCATCGCAAATATGCCAAAGGTGAGGGTGATGATCTGTTTCCATAATGTTACCGGTTCGGGTAAACAGAGGAACACAAAAAATTCAAGGATGATGAGGGTGATATAGGTTTTAACATGTCTTGCAATACGCTTCTGCCATTTCAGTGATAAGTCGGAGTAGCGGTGCTTTCGCAGGTATTCAAAAACACACCATAAAATTGCCAGTACCGATAATGCAATGATATCTTTTTTTGAAAAACTACCATCACTGTAAAAATAAAGTGTGGAAAGAAAAATAAGAATGAGGGGAAGTAAATCTGCCACAAGATATGAGTTCCCACGTTTCTGTTTCTGCTCGTACATATGCCTCATGCTTTTGATGTTAACATTTGGAATCCCTACGTATTATTTTGTCATTCGAAGTTTGAAGTAGCTCCGGGTGAGGTACGACATAAAATAATTACCCATTAAGAGCCTGCCTGGTCTTCCCAGGCGGTTGGGTGAAAGCCATTTCACTTCTTCATTTCTGAAGCCCGCTTCTTTTAGCAGCGATATCCAGGTGCGTGGCTGCTGGTGTTTATGCCATTCGATGGAGGGCGTGAAGATGTTTTTTACACCCACGTCGTTGAAGAAATTATGACGCGCCGCATCCGTCACAATCACCACACCATCTTTTCTCATGATCCTGTACAGGCTTTTGAAGATGGCCAGGTAACGATTGTAGGAATCTTCGCTTTGCAGCAAATGAATACAGGCCTCTTCATCGAGGTGGTTGATGGAATTGTGCATGATGATCACATCATACATACCAGAGGCCGTTTGCTGCAGGTAATCCTGCAGTGTAACGGGATACAATTCCACCGGCAGGTTTTCAGACAGTTCCATCCGCAGATCATGATATGCCTTTATCATGCCCGTGGCCGACCCATTTAACTCCGGCTCCAGGCATACCGCCCTTTTGGCGCCCCTGGTAGCCACATAAAAGGTCAGCAGTCCCCTGCCGCCACCTACATCCAGCACCTCCTTCTGCGCCAGTTCAACATTTTCAAAAAGATTGTTTAGATAAAACCTGAGGTTTTCCTTTCCGGAATACATCTTCCGGTTTACCATTACCTCAAAAAAATCCGGGGTTTGCTTCTGTTCCATGGTAAAAGGTTTTTGTGTAGTAAATGTCTGGTACTACGCGCGGGGTAAGCTGCTACCAGCAAATGCCTTCGTAGTTGGGTAATTCTTCCAGGTCATGCACTTTCACCAGGTCTATGATAGCCGCCTTATCTTTTAATAAATGACGATATTCTTTTGATTCAAAATTCCGGTGACTGATGATCACCACCTCGCTTCCGGCAATCGCAGTTTCCAGGTCGTTGCTGATATGCTCCGATAAATGGGGCAGGCGCTCGTTGATATAGGCTTTATTGGCGCCCACCAGTTTCGACAGACGAACATATTTATCATAAATGGTGACACGATAACCTTTGCCGATCAATGTTTCAGCCAGCTCCACAAAAGGACTGAAACGCAGATCGTCGGTGCCTTCTTTAAAACTCAAACCCACCAGGCAAACGTTTTTCTTGCCCGTGTTGCTGATCATTTCGAAGGCTTTTTTCCGGTGCTGTTCATTGGATGCGTCGATCATGGCCAGCACAGGTGTATCTACATAATGGTCGCGCCCCAGCGTAACCAGGCCTTTCAGGTCTTTGGGCAGGCAGGAACCACCATATACAAAACCGGGTTTCATATAGGCAGGAGAAATATTCAGCCGGGTGTCTTTGCAAAACAGATCCATCACCTTAAACGGATCTATCTGCAACGACTTACATATCGAGCCCACCTCGTTGGCAAAGGCGATCTTTAGTGCATGAAATGAATTGTTGACATATTTGATAATCTCGGCTACTTTGATATCCGTTACTTCAATCGGCGCATCGAGGCAGCGGTATATAGAAGCCACTTTTTCCAAAGCGCCTGTGTGATCGCCACCCACTACCGTTATGGCGGGATGATAATAATCGTACACAGCCGATCCCTCGCGTAAGAATTCGGGGTTGGAGACCACCGAAAACGCAACGCCTCTTTTTTTGCCGGAAAACTCTTCCACGATCTCGCCAAAACGGTGGTTGGTTCCCGGCATTACCGTGCTGCGGATGGCCACCGTGTGAAACTCGTCTTTTGTTTTCAGCGCCTTGCCGATCTGCTCCGCGGTTTTAAAAATATACGACAGGTTCAGATGCCCGTTCGAAGAAGGCGGCGTGCCCACACAGATAATACTCAATTCGGTATTATGCACCGCTTCTTCGCTGCAATTCGTTGCAGAAATACGTCCATTAGCAAAGGCTTCCGCAATGATGTCATCGATGTGTTTTTCCTGTATGGTTGGCCGGCCGTTGTTGATGCAATCGATCTTAAAATCGCTTACGTCAACGCCTATTACTTCATGACCGTTTTTTGCCAAACAGCCAAGACTTACACATCCAACATATCCCAATCCAAAAATTGATATTTTCATTGTAGCTAGATTTTATACCGGTTGATCTGTTCTTTCATAAATGCCGTCATATCATCCCACCGTTCAAGCAGTTGATTTCTTGTGTGGGTTTGTTGTTCACTATCAAAATCGCGCGTAATCATTTCGTTGATGTAGTCCAGCCCCGAATCGGCTGGTAAATGTTTCAACAGGCCTGCCTGCATCATCAATTCATTGGCTTTCATTTTCCGTATACCGCAGTATACGCTGGGTACGCCCAGCATGGCGCCCTCCCTGGCCATGCTATCGCCCGACGACAGCACCATTTTGGAATAATAGATCAGGGAATGAATGTCATTCACCGGTTCCTGCAAAATGGTCCAGTGAGCGGGATACCTGTTTGCATAACTTTTATCTTCCAGTGATAAAACCACCTTTGCGCTGGGGTGTATCCTGTTTGCAAACGAGCTGATGATGCCATCCTGCTGGTTGTAATAGTTGAACGATTTATTGCTTACTTCACGAACAAACACATATTCATGAGGCGCCAGTCCATAAAAACCGGGTATGCCGTCATTGGGCCGGAATCGTTTTGGACTTAAATAACTCCATTCTTTCAGGCAGTTGAATACCGATACCTTTCCATTCTTTTTTACGATGGGTGGAAAAAACAACTGGGTAGAAAGGCTGGCGTTTACATAATTGATGCGTTTTCGTTCCGGGTCGTCGTAAAACTGTATCACCGGCACGCCGGCTATTTTGCCGGCCAGCGCCAGCGGTATACTGCTGGCCGCCACACATATGTTGTAATGTTCTTTTTTTATCAGGTCAAGAAAAGTGAGTGTTCGTTTCACATTGCCATCCCATAAAATCGACCATTTGGTGCCGCGGCTGCTCCCGACGGCGATGGTTTTAAACCCGGCATATTCCCTTTGGATAATCCTGGGCAGTTTGCCCCTTTGCAGGTAACAAATGGTAACTTCCCAATTCTCTGCCTGCAACTCGCTGGAGAGCCCTTTGAACAAATTGAGCTGTGCCGGATGTTTTATGTCGAAAAGAATTTTCATACGGGCGTAGTGGTATTATTGGCTTCCTGCCATTGAACTTTTTCGTACACTGTTTTTCTATGCAAGCACTTATTGATAGCCTTGTTCCTTGACCTGGCATATCCATGGTGCGGCAACCTGAACATGATGGGCTGCCATACGCCTGTTATACGGCATATGTTTTCTGCCATGGATGCGCCTTCCAGGAAACCGAATCGCGGAAGTGTATAGTTGTATTCCAGTTCATCGGGTGTGAGGTATTTGGGCTGCGATGAAAATGCCAGCCTGTAATCCAGTATTTTCAGCAGTTCCACTTCACGGGCGCTGAAATCGCCATTGGGATAAGCAAAATAGGCTACCTCTTTGCCTATCCACGACTCCAGCTTTTGACGCGACACTTTCAGCTCGTTATACACCTGCTTATCATTACAATTGATCAGTATCGGGTGTGTTTGAGTATGTGAACCGATGGTAACATAAGGCGAGGCAGCAATGGACCTGATCTGCTCCACGGTCATAGCATCCCTGCCGGGAGCATTTTTTGTTACCAGTTTATTCAGGATAGCCAGGCGCTTTTCCTCGGGCATTTTTTTCAATGCCCTTTTGGATATCTTAATAGCGCCCATTTGTTTGGCCTGCTGAACATAGGACCACCAATAGGCGCCCTCTTCCACCGGTGTAGTGGCCACAAAGATGGTTACAGGAACCTGATGCCTGTTGGCCACTTCCACCACGTTGGTTACGTTAGACTGCCATCCATCATCTACGGTGAGCAGCACCGCTCCTTTGGGGAATGGTATTTCTTTTTTGATGATCCTTTCAACATCGTGGGAACTTACAAACTTAAATCCCTTCTTTTTTAACCATCGGATACATTGTTCAAATTCCTCTTTTCCCGGTTTGTGAAAATACAGGGCTAAAATACATTCGGTATTCAACGCCCTTTTTGTGGCGTACCTGACCAGTCCTGCCAGGATAAATAACTGCGCCGTTAAATAACCAATCATGTGTCTAAATCGCTTCTTCATATGCTAGGTGGGGTTGATTATACACTGCCATGATCCGTTTCGCAACTGTTTCGGCATCGAGACCCAGATCGATGATCTGTTGTCTTCCATTGGTGCGACCATGCTCTTTTGAAAACTGAATGGCTAGCTGTAGCTTTTCCGCAAAATCCTGCGGATCGAATGAGGCTATGTAACATCCTGCGGTTTGTCCAATAACCCATTTTACATCACCCACGTCTGTACACACAATCGGACAATTACAGGCCATTGCTTCTTTTATCACATTGGGAGAGCCTTCATTAAAGGACGAAAATGCCAGCACATCGGCTTCATTCAAATACCGTGGTATATCATCATGCGCCACCGGGTATGGACAAAGCAGTTCCACATCCATTCCTTTCAGGCGCTCCATGGCAGCCTGCACCAGCGGAAAATTTTTTACCGGCTTGGTTTTATTCCCCAGGAACAACACTTTTGCTTTGCTGCCTGGTACAGAGCTGTGCTGTGGTTTGAATTTTTGCAAATTCACCCCGTTGGGAATAATAAATGACTTTTGCTTCAGGTAAACCGAGGACTCTATATTGGGCGATTTGGAAATGATGGCTTTTACAAAGGGTTGTATGAGCCAGGTGAGCAATGCTGAAAGCCTGCTGCTGAATGCCGGTTTGCCATTGGCTTTGTATTCGCCGTTGGCATCGGTGCCCATCAGCGATAGTACTACCGGTATTTTTCTGCCGGCGCCAATAACAGCCGTCCAGCCTGAATAGGTGAAATGGGCATGAATGAGATCATAGGATCGGTGCTTGAGTAATTTGCGAAGGCGAAACCCTGCTTTTACATAACCCAATAAACCTTTTCCCACAACCGGGTAATAGTCCACTTCAATGCCCTCTTCTTTTAAGGACTCACCCTGTTCTTTGATAAAAGGAGTGATATCAAAAGCCTTGCTGTTACCGCTGCACACAAAAAGCACCTTCATAGCAATCAGGAATTAGGAATAAGAAATGAGGAATGAGGAAGTACTTTTTTACTAATTACTTGTTTATAAGTTTCTTCAAACGCGCGCCCCATTTTATCCAGGGAAAAATGGTCTTCGATGATCTTTCGTCCCGCCTCTCCAAATGCCCGGCATTTTTCCGGGTTATCGATCAGGCTCAGTATCATACCGGTGATCTCCGACTCCGATTGGCTGGTGACCAGGTATCCATTCACATTGTGATGCACAATTTCCCGGGTACCACCGGCATCATTGGCAATCACCGGCCGGGCCAAACTCATGTATTCAATAATGGAGTTTGAAATACCTTCTCCATGAACTGCTGTGTTGGAAAACAGTACGCCGATGTTGCAACTGTTTACCAATGCTTCCACATCCGATATCCTGCCGGTTAAAATGATGCGTGCATTATGACTGAGTGATTTATCGAGCCGCTGTACCACCAATCCGTCTTCGCAATTGTCGCCTGCCGCAATAAAGGTGATATCGTCTCTTTTGCCGGTAACCTGTTCGGCAATTTTGAAGAACAGGTTATAATCCTTGTTCTTTGTAAAGGAGGCCACCATTACCACGGCATATGGTGTGGTGATGCCGTATTTCGCGCGTATTTCCTCAGGCGCAGGCAGGTTTTCAAAGCGGTTCAGGTTGATACCGTTGTAAATCACCTTTACCTTCCTGCGCGGTGGTTTATACGCTTCTATACCCGCGTGGGAATTGGAAAGGATCAACGTGGAGCATTTAAAGTTCATCCTGTCGATGATGCCTTTAAACGACCATTTGGGTATTTTGGGCGGTGCAGATGTAATTTGCCCGTTTACCAACGGTATTCCCTGGCCAACGACGGTAGGCAATGCATACAAGGTTTGCATGCGCCCCCATGTATGAATAAGCTGCGGTTTAAATTCCCGGCAAATTTTGTAGAATTGGGAAAATACGCTGAGATTGGTGGTTTGCCGTTTTTTGGAAATAACCTTGTACAATATATTCAACTCATGAAAAGCTGAATAATGCACCACTGGTTCGGTTACCACCACCATTAGCTCATAGCCGCCCCTGCGTGTGAGGTAAGTAAGCAGCTCGATCAATCTACGTTCTTTTCCGCCGCCCTTTAAGCTGCCGATAAAAAAAACGATCCTGTTTGTTTGATTATTGAAGCTCATGTTCTTCAAGGTGTCTTTGAATGGTTTGATTGGTCATCGCTGGCTGGCTATCGTTCATTATGTTTTTGTCGGTTACCGAGAGGTACGAGATCAACTTCCTGGCTAATACCGTGTACCCGTGGTTCCGCCATACATATTCCCTGGCGTTGTTCGACATCAACTGATACAGTTCCGGTGTTATAGCAGCATATTGTTTGCACATTTCAAATACGTCGTCATAAACGATCCCCAGTTCGTGCCGGGTAATAAGCGAATCAGGGTTTACATTGGCGCCCGAGATCACAGGCGTACCCACCGACCATGCTTCAAGAAATGTGTTGCTAAACCCTTCGTAGCGCGACGTATTGAGTAAAAACCTGGCATTCGCCAAAAAAGGCAGTACATCCTTCCTTTGCAGGAAACCGGAAAACTTTACATTGGGCAGGGCCCTTAGCTTTTCGAGGTAATACCAGGTTTCGTCGTCGCAATTGACGCTTTCTTTCCCGGCAACATGAAACTCTTCGTTTTTTAGTATGCTGGCAATCTGGTATAAAAGCTTCAGTCCTTTTTGCGGTCTGAATATGCCCACCCAGGCTATATACCGCCGGGAATGGTACTCACCGGCGGGGCCATCGTTTTTTAAATAAACCGGGTTGCTGATCTTAATAGCCGGTTTGCCGGGATACTTTTTTTCTACGATCTGTAATTGCAGGTTATTCTGACATAGAATATGATGAGAAAGCCGGAGACCGGCATTCAATAATAAATAGTGAAAGGTGGAATATTCTTTTTGAAACCGGGTGTCCAACTGGTTGTCGTTGGATATTCGTTGAATATATTTGATCTTCAGCAGGTAGCACATGATGCCAAACACGGCCGAAGTCCAGCCCGGTATGCTCAGGTACAGGTAATCCGGTTTAATGGCTTTTAATTTTTTATAGGTATAGGGAATGCGGTAATACAGCCATCGCAACCAGCGAATACCCTTGTTGCGCTGGTAGGTGGGCACCAGCCTGATATTGCGGCAATCTTCTTTCAACAACGCATTGCCATGTGTATTGGTCATTACATATACTTCATGCCCTTCTTCCATCAGCCCCCTGATCCATCCATAGGTTTGTACAGCCGACCCGCCGCAGGGCTTTTCATCTTCCAGCATCAGGTTGATGAGTTTTTCGTCGTAGAATAGAAATCGAGCCATATATTATGTATGTTTTATCCCGCGGTTACTACCTTGTTGCCTCTTAGTGATCCTATTGATGAAGCGTCCCCCTTTACATGATCCAGTATCTCCTTTATTTGAGCAACATTTTCTTTTACCGGCTGCCTGGCATTTATCCTGATGATGTTAACACCGGCTCTCTGCAACCTGCCCAACATTCCGTCAAATGCGTGTTGCCACTTTTGTATATCGCGCTCTAATGCGGCATCGTCTTTATCGAGGTGCGAGGCGATGATCTTGTTGCGGCCACGCAGCCTTTTTATGATCTCAGGTATATCGGGCGTATTGACGTAAATGACGGCATAAGGTAATGGTATCAGGCTTATATATTTTTCCAGTAATTCGTTGGTTCGTTGTTCATCGTCGTTTATAAAAAATGACTTCTGCAATAATCCTTCCTCGATGATGCAGGGTTTGGATGGACTTTTTTCCGTGATGGCCTGGTAGTGACAAAAGGTGGTGAATAAAAAATAAGCCGACCGGAAACGTTTTGCAATTTGTATTTCATCATCGATGCCTTCTTCACATAATATGTTCCAGCAAAATTGGGCCAGCTCATGTTGCTGCGTAGCAAACCTCAACCCGTAGTCAACCGCGATCGATTTGGTGAGCTTTTTACCCAACAACATTCGCAAATGGTACATCATCCATTTGCGTGTTGACACAAACCGGGGTTTGGAAGTGAACACCACATCGGGATATACCCATCGCGATGCAGGTTTCCAGGTTCTGCACAACGAGTGATAGATGGTTGATTTGCCGGCGCCCGGCGGGCCGGCTATTTCGATGATCTTTGGTTGCATAGCGCTTAGATGTTTTCCCAGATCTTTCTTTTGAGATCGAGTAGTACCTGGTCGTACAATTGGCCGGCATCTACCTCGATCATTTTTGCATTACCGAATGAGAGCCGCGATACATGATGGCATTTTTGCCTGATGATGGCTTCATCATGTTCCGGTTTGCGATGCGCGGCTATTGCGGGAGAAATATTCAAACGAAAAACAATATCAGGTTCGGTTTGCTGTAATTGTTTAAACAGCTTCCTTTCCAGTTTCGACAACCAGGTGGTTTCACCGGCCTGAAGTTTGGGACCGTCAAAAAAACCGTGCATATTTTCCTGTGGAAACCGGTCGCAGATCACCAGGCTGTTTCTTTGCCTGAGCAGTTTTGCCTGCTTAAGCATTTGTAATTTTTCACGGATAAGCAGGATATAGAAAAAGTTACCTGTGAGCCTTTTTATGTACTTCGCATTATTAAAAAAAGAAAAAAGTTTACGGCCGTAACTGATAACGAAAGGGCGTTTCCCCAGGTAGAAATAATGACAATCGATCTTAAATGAAAGCCATTTTACCAGGTCCCTGCTTAATGTGCTTTTACCGGCGCCATCGCTGCCCACCAGCGCCATGATACGGCCTCCGTTCTCCACCGTTTTTTTCAACCCTTTTGTTCGCCGGTTGGCGGGAACTGCCTTTATACAACCTGGTACCTGGTGATAATAGAACGACGACAACCGGATCATGGTCTCTACATGGTCATGTTGCACGATCCTTTCTATATCTTTTTCCAGGTTAGCCGGTGTTTGTAATTGTAATTCACCACAAAGCTGTTTAAAGCGCCCCGGTTCTACCTGGCTTAACAATTCACGCAACTCCCTTTGTTTGGCCACCGGTATTACCAGTCCTTTATAAATCGACCGGGCATGGATGCGTATCAATAAAACGATGGTTTCCATTTCACGGGTGGGAATGGGCCAGCCGGTAGCTCTGTCTGTTGCCAGGTTGCGGAAGAATGTTTCCAGCCAGGGCAGTTGCAGGTACCGGCCATCCATGATCTTTGTTACCAGGTTGTAGTGGGTGTGTACATGCAATAAGGTACCGGTATCGCTATCAAAACCCAGCCAGTCTGAAATACCCGGATAGCTGTCGCCGGGCTGCGCCTGCAGCTTTTTATACAAACGCCGTTTCAGGATTGCCTCGAATTTTTCCTGGTGCCCGGGATGTACCAGCATCTCGATATCCGTTTCGCCTTCCAGCGAAGCTATGAGATGGGTATTCCCCTTCCAGTGCACAAACTGCAGGTTGGCCTGTTGTAATTCTGCCAGCAGTTCCATCGATTCACGGGTTACCCGGTTGTGCAATATTTTAGCCGGTTCAGCAGGAACCGGTATCACTTGTTCGTTGACTAACATCATAGCACCTATTTTCTCAAACTCCTTCTAACATCAATTCAGGCTGTTCTTCTTCTTCATGGTTTGCCAGCGGTAACATCAATACCAGGAACAGCAGCGAGGAGGCGGCTACCTCGGTATACCGGCCGGTGAGGGTGTATACCGTAAATACGCTGGCGCAAAAAAGAATGATCCATTTTTCGCGGGCCCTTTTTGCCGATCGTATAGCCTGCCAGAAAGCCGTGGCCACCATGGATAAATAAAGCAGTACGCCTAATAGTCCGCTGGAGTGCAGCAGGTTGGTGATATCGCCATGCAAACTTCTGTCGGCCAGTATTCCCTTGCCATAATTGCCCCCGCTATTAAACAGCTCGTATCCAAACCAGGGACTATAGGCATGGTAAACAAACATATCGTCGTATATAAGGGAATATTCGATGTACCGTTTTTCTTCTGTCAGTTCACGGTCTTCCAGTTTCCGTTGTTCCACCCGGCCGATAAACTCATCCATGAAATCGGTTTGGGTATAGATCACAAAACCGGCCACCACCAGCAACGAGGCAGTTACTATGATCATTTTCGCTTTTTGCCTGGTCATGATCGACGCCATGACGATAAGCATACCCAATGCGCTTAAGCCGATCACGGAACGCCGCAGGGTGAGCATGATAAAAAAGAATGAAACAACCGCCACCCCGAGGAAAATAAAGTTGCGTTCGCTCACACCCCTCAGAAATACCACAAACAGGGCAATGGCCAGTGTATTAAATGCCGCCGCCCACAAATTGCCAAACAAAATACCCGACGTAAAACCATACATTTCAGTAGGCGAAAATTTATACATCGAAGAAACCAGTGCATTGGCCAGGAATAGGATCAATATCAGCAACGAGGCATTACTCAATTCCTTAAACACGGTATCTGCCGGGTATTTTTTATAGATGGCCGGGATCAGCGGAACCAGGATAAACAACCACATCACCGCAAAAAAATGCGGCCGTATCATCTCCAGGTCACTTGAATTGTTCAATAGCAGCAGGAAGTATACGATCAATATAATGGCCCAGATGTTATTCCTGAAAAACAACCCATTCCTGATAATAAGAATACCATAGATCAGGCATATGGTGGCATAGAACAGGAAGGCCGGGCTGATGGCCCCCACTACTTTTTCAGCAAAAAACAATACCGGCAAATAGAAAACGGCCAGTTCGTTCTTTTTTAATATGCAATAAAAAGCAAGGCCGAAGAAAAACAACAACTTAACGGCCAGGAAAAAAGTAGACATGCAGCCTTTGTTTAATGTGATGGAAAATGAAATGAACCAGTTAGTTCATTACAATCGAAAACCTTTCACGCGTTAAACAGGCGAATTTGGAATAGAACACATCGGCCGACAGGTTTTCCCTGGCGTATTGCAGCGACTGCTGCCGCATTTTGTATAATCGCTGATGATCGGAGATCAGTTGTTCCAGGGAAGCAGTCAGCCCATCCAGACTGTCTGATTTTACCACAAACCCGTTATGCCCATCGGTGATGTTGAATTTGGCGCCACAGCTATCGGTACAAATCACCGGCAATCCATAACCCAATGCCTCGTTTACCGATATGCCATACTGCTCGTTGATAGCGGGCAGTACAAAAATGTTATGCGATACATATAAGCTGCCCATTTCAGCATAAGGAACGTTTTGTTTAAATTCAACCACCCCGGTGAGCCCCAGCTTTTCGGCTTCTTCGGTAATGATCGCAAATTTTTGTTTTTGCTCTTCCGTTACACATTCACCCACCATGGTAGCAGTAAAACGATAACGGCTTTTCAACCTGCCCAGGGCCTGTAAAAAGAGCAGGTGTTTTTTTCTTTCCTGGTGGTATTTACCCACCATTAATATTTTGGGTATTTCGCAGTTGGCTTCTGTTTGTGATGTGTCTTCTGCGGCCACAATAACCGGCAAAGGCACATAATACATATGTTTTAAGGGTGTATATTTTTCCGCCAGCAGGTTGCTGCTTACCGGGGTCATCCAGGCGGCCCTGAAAAAACGGATGGTGAGTTTTTGTTTTAACAGCGTGCGCCAGGTCTTTGACCGGTGAATATCTTCCTGGGTATAAAAAACAATCTTTGCTTTGTTTAACAGTGCGTACAGGGCTACTACCAATGAAAAAAGTTTGTAGGGGTCCCTGATCACCACCAATTCAGGTTGTAATTTCCTGAAGGCGCGCCAGTAAGCCAGCAGGCGCGGGAAATAGAACCGGTTGTTCACGCCTCCTTTTCCCAAAATTTTTTCAATAAATACCGATATACGGCTTTGCGGGAAATGAAGCGGTGTTAACAGGCTGTGATCTTCGGTAGGGCCAATGCAGGCCACATGAAAATACACCTCGTGTTTTTTTTCGTGCAGTTTTTTAATGAGCTGCACCTGGTTGGTGTGAAAACGAGGGGCTGTAAATAATATTTTCATGGAAAGGTAAATAGGGTTTTAATTCCTGCTAAAACTTGTATCCGATTTAAAAAATTTTATCGAGGAAACTACCTGCCACAATGCCGATCTGTCTCCCCTACTCCATCCTATATAATAAAATACCGGTATAGCAATTACAAAAGTGACAGGCACCAACACCAGCAACTGGTAAATGCCGATCGAGCCGGTTTTTGTGGCCAGCCAGGCGGCTATTGCCAGCATGCCTAAAGAAGTGAGAAAAGGCCGGTAGTTACCAAAAAACGGTGTTCGTGTTTCTGTTTTTACCGCGGCCGCCAGTATTCTACGCTGCCCTATGTATAAAAACATCCTGCTGATCATAAGGCTTAAGCAAAGTCCCACAATTCCAAACTGGCTTACCAGTACAACACCAAAGCCGGCAAATAACACGGCAGCAATAAAAGTGAGCAATACTTTCTTTTTAATATCCAATGTAGCGCTGATGATGCAGGCGTCGTTTTTAACGAAGGTGTCCTGGATGGTGATCAGCATGATCAAAATGTTGGCGGCATGGCCCGCAAAATGTTCGTTACCCACCCAGTAGTTTAAAAACGGTTGATTAAAAATGATCACGGTTACGCCAAAAGCGGTGGTCAGCATCCACGATACATTATTGATGTTTTTTCTTACACTGTTTATTTTCTCATATTCTTTTAAACCCAGCAGTTTACCAATCCCCGGCATGATGCCTAGTATCAGCCTGTTGATCAGACCCTGCAAGGCAGCGGGTACAAAACGGGTGAGTGTGTAATAGGCCACCATAACCGGTCCCGCGATAACACCCAGCAATATCTTATCGCTGTTGTTGTTCACCATATTGGCGCCTGAATCGGCCAGGTACCAGGCGCTCAGTTTGCCAAAGCGCGCAATGTTGGAACGATTGGGCCGGCTGAACCCGAACCACTCCACATTTTTTTTGACCACTATGTAATACGAGATCCCGATCAGCAGGGTATCGAACAGCTGCACAGCCGCCAGTCCTATCAACCCAAAACCCATGACGATGGCGAGTATCTTTAAACCGCCGCCGAGGATCACGATGCCTGCGCGCAGCCCCATCCTTTTAAAGGTGAGGTTCATGCCCCTGAGCACGGCCTCGAATATCTCGAAAAATTTATAAACCAGTACAGAGAAGATCAGCACTGAACAGGCAATCCTGATGAGGCTATAATGTTGTTTTTCGGCCTGTGTGATATAGGGTGCATACCAGGCGATGATGCTACCGGCAATTAATACGATGGGCATTACTATCAGCATCACCACAAAGGCAGCGCCTGCATCGCTTCGCAGTTCTTCGGGACTGGCCAGGTCTTTCTTTTGGGCCACCGTCCATTTCAGCACCTGCGACGAACGGGTATCGGCGATATTGATATAGCCGGTAAACTGGCCAAGCATTTGCCAGATGCCAAATAAAGAAGTACCCAGGCCCCCGATGATAAATGGATTCACCAGCAAACCGGTTGCCCGGTTTGCCGTGTAATCCATTAAACTAGATAGGGTGTTAAGATAGGCCCGTTGTTTAAGGTTTTCTTTCTTCTTCTTCAACCCGGTATCATTACCAATAGCTTCAGAGGGTTCAATTATTATTGGTTTTTCACTCATTTTCTTATTCATTAACGGGCATTACCAACCTGGCGTTTTCCGGTTCCGCAACAGCATAATATTCCCGGAACCATTTTATGAATTTGCTTAACCCGGTTTGAATAGGTGTAACCGGTTTATAATCGAAGTCGCTCACCAATTGATCGATATCGGCCCAGGTCGACAACACATCGCTGCGCTCATGTTCCTTCATGATGATCTGGGCCTTTTTATCGCAATTCTTTTCTATGATCCTGATAAAATCCATCAGGGCCACCGGGTTATCGTTACCAATATTATATATGCGGTAAGGCGCTGGCGAGGTGGACGGATCGGGCCGCAGACCGCTCCAGTTTGTTTTTGGCTGGGCCGGCACATCCAGCACATGTACAATACCTTCCACCACATCATCGATGTAGGTGAAATCGCGTTTCATCATGCCCTCGTTGTACACGGTAATGGGCTTGTTTTTCATAATAGAATCCGTAAACATGAAATAAGCCATATCGGGACGCCCCCAGGGACCATATACGGTAAAGAAGCGGAGGCCCGTGGTGGGTAAGTTAAACAGGTAGCTGTATGCATGCGCCATCAGCTCGTTCGACTTTTTGGTAGCCGCATATAACGACACCGGGTGGCTGGCGCATTGACCCACAGAAAACGGCATTTGTTCGTTCAGGCCATATACGCTGGAAGAACTGGCATAAACCAGGTGTTGTATGTTGAACTGACGGCAGGCCTCTAAGATATTCAGGAAGCCGGCCACATTCGACTGTACGTATACATCGGGATTGGTGATGGAATAACGTACACCTGCCTGGGCGGCCAGATGCGCTACCATATCGAACTTTTCTTTTTTGAAAAGTGTGTGCAGCTTGCGTTTATCTTCCAGGTTCAGCCTGATGAACCGGTAATTGGGAAACTTGCTGCTCGGTGACAGGGTATTCCAATCGATACCGGCCCTGTCTACGCCGGTTTCGGCCAACCGCGCATATTTCAGATTTACATCGTAGTAATCATTGATATTATCAAGCCCTACCACTTCATCACCCCGCTCCAATAACTTTCTTGTAAGAAAGTGCCCGATAAAACCTGCGCTTCCTGTAATCAGAATTTTCATACGCCTTTTTTTAATACGGAAATAGTTTACACCTTCGCCAGTTTTTTATTTTTACGCCGCTTTTCGCGGTATACATTTTCATAACCATACCCATAACTGTATCCATACATACCTTTCAGAATACCCCGCGACCGGATGCCGTTGAATACGATGTGCGGATTTTTCAGCGCTTTGAATTTGTTGTTGTTATCAAGTATTTGAACCATGGTTTTTGGTGTGCGGCCATGGCGTATCACAAAGAGGGTGATATCGCAGTAATCAGAGAACACATAGGATTCCGAAACCGGGTCGATGGGCGAGGCATCCAGGATCACATAGTCGAAGAATGCGCTGAGATAATCCAGCAGATCGTTCAATCCGCCGTTCAATATAAATTCACGCGCATCGTCATCGCCCTGGCCGGCGCCGATAACAAACAGGTTTTCGTCCATGGTTTTATTGATGATCTCTTCGGGACCTTTTTCTCCGGCCAGGAATTCAGATACACCGGCAGTTTCACCAACACCCATGATGGCAGATGTTTTCGGCTTACGTATATCCAGGTCAACCAACACCACTTTGTTACCCGCCAATGCCAGGCTGCGGGCCAGGTTGGTGCTTATATAGGTCTTCCCTTCGGAGGCAATGCTGGAGGTAACCAGTATCTTTTTGATCTCGATCTCTTTTTTACGGCGTATCATGCCCAGGGCAGCGCGCAGATGCCGGAATTGCTCGGCCACTACAGATGTTTTGGAACCGGTCTTTAATAAAGACTCTTTTTTCTTGTTGGCTGCTATTTCTGCAATCACGGGCGCTGTAGTAAGCGATTCCAGTTCCGACCGGAACAATATCTTTTTATTGAGCATTTCCCTGGCCGAAACCAGTGCGATGGCCAGCCCAACGGAGCAGGCAAAGACCGCGAAGTACACCAGTGTTTTTTTAGGACTTACCGGTACGAGCGAAGCACGGGCCATATCTACGATCCGGCTATCGGAAACGGCCGAAGAACTGGCCAATGCGGTTTGTTCGCGTTTCTCCAGCAAATAGTTATAAATACCCGCCTTGATGCTTTGTTCACGGCTGATATTCGTGAGTTCCCTTTCCTTTTGTGGAATAGACCGCAGCATCGAATTATAATTGCCGCTGATGGCTACCAGGTCGTTTTTACTGGCTTCGAGATTTCTGCGGTACGACCGCAGTTTTTCGAGGATCATGGGGCGGGTAGCTTCAATTTCCTTGGCCACTTCCAACGCAAAAGGATTGTTTTCGGCAGTTGATTTCATCAGTTTGCCATATTGCACTTTGGCGTTGTACAGGTTCTGCATCATCTCCGACAATACCGGATCGGTGATACCCAGTATCGAAGGCAGTACATCGCCATTATTTTCATTGCTTTTTACATAACGCTCCATTTCATCCATGGCAGCCAGTTGCATGCTTATGTCGGCTATCTTCCGGTCGTAGGTACCCACACTTTCCAGGTATTGCCTGCTTTGTTCACCCAGGTCTACCACGCCCTTGTCGGTCCTGAACGATTGTACAGTGCGCTCTATGGAATCCAGTTCTTTCTCCACCCTGGCCAGCCGGTTTTCAATAAACGCAAGCGTATTGGCCGCGGTTCCCTTTTTCTCTTCGATCGATAACTGGTTATAGGCCAGCAGCAGTTTGTTCAACACGTCTTCACCACGCACAGGCACCTGGTCGCGGTAGGTGATGTTGATGGTGGTAGACAGTTTGCTGGACGACTTCACCTCCAGCTTGTTAATGATAGAAGGCGCTATATTCCTGGGTTTGTACAGCCGGAAAAACAGCGGCGCCGCCAGCGTATCTGTTTGCCTTTTATTGTATTCGAACTTCAGTTCGCCAAAAGGCGTAGCGCACCAGGTATCCAGGGGATAGGCCTTGTTGTTGATCACTACCTCCTTGATCTCGCGTTTGATGGCGGAACCAGGCGCATCGTTGCCGGAAAGATAATTGACTGTGAAGAAAACATCTGTTTCGCCCGTCTCCTTCAATTCATCGGGGTTTTTAGCCACTATAATGATCGGGGAGCTGGTATAAGCAGAGGTTTCATTGAATTTTTTCTTTTTATAGGCAGGCGCTTCAAATATGGGCGCGTACAGGTGCAGTTCGTTCACTACCTTTTCAACCAGTTTGCGTGAATGGATCACTTCCATTTCATTCTCAACGATATTTTTGATGGGGTAGATCTGCAGCGCTTCCTGCATACCCGATTCGTCAACACCTTTTTTCTCGTCTTTCACCATGATCGTGGCGCTCGTTTCATACACCGGCACAGCATAATATTTCAGATAGGCCCAGGCTCCGGCCAGGCCAAGAACGATCAGGATCAGAAATAAGGGCCAGTAAGGCAAGTACCAATTAAAGGCAAGTGAAACGAAATTCATTTCATTGCCGGTCTTCTTATTTGTTTGCATAACTACCTGGTTAAACGGTCAACAATCACGGCGGCCAGCGACAGGCCGCTTAGGATAGCAGGTAACCAATTGCGGGTATTACTTGCACCCGCAACCCTTGCTTTGTTGGGTTCCACATAAATGATGTCATTCGATTTAAGGTAGTAATAGGGGGAGGCGAGCATGTTGCCCGAGTTCAGGTCAAGCCGCCGTACAACTCTTTTTCCATTTTCTTCCCTGATCAACGCCACGTTATCCCGCTTGGCATACACCGTCATGTCGCCGGCAAAACCCAATGCTTCCAGTATATTGATCCTTTCGTCGGGAACATTGATCACCATGGGTTTAGCCACTTCTCCCAATACCGTTACTTTAAAATTCAGGTACCGCACATTCACCACAGGCTGCAACAGGTATTTGCCTTCGACCAGTGTTTTTGTGATCTTTTCCTTTAATTGGCTTTTTGTGAGACCTGCCGCTTTTACACGGCCCAGCATGGGCAAATCGATGTATCCATCCTGGTCAACCAGGTAGCCCGATGCCTGGGTAGCCACATAACCAATGGCCTGTGTAGACACCGTAATGGTGGTATTAAAAGGTTGGCTGGCAGTTGCATTGGGACTGCTTACAGTGACGCTCAACAGGTCGTTCTTTTGGATAACAGGCTCCAGGTTATCGACGGCCTTACCAATTTCTACATCCTTTGTATCATTCAGGTAAACTACTTTTTTTGTATTGCCACATGAGGAGAATAAAATGCCGCATGCCAATACGGCGCAAACGATCCAATTCAATAAGTCAAAGCTGATTTTTGTTCTTTGGGTGGTTAGTTTCACGGAGATATTTTGAATTAATAATGAAGGAAACAATGATCAACGCGATTTGACGCCCCGTTTACCTACAACCTGTATATAGGACTTCGGTATTTCGGCCAGCATCATATAACCGAGGGAAGGCAATAACACACGAATTTTCTTTTCCGACACATCTACCACCCTGCCTTCCTGTTCCATAAACAAACCATATTTTATGTGCACGGTGTCATTTATATTCACATCTACTTTTTCCAGTGTTACATTGGTGTGATCCAATAGAAATTTCTTGATCAACTCAATTTCTGCATCCCGTATAACGGCAGGCTTGCCCTGCCAACTCACATAATTGAGTACCCCATCCGTTTCCAGTACACTTACACTTTCTTTAGCAGATATTCTTACGAATACATAACAGGTGAACAATGGTTGATATAAAATTTTCTTCCGGTCGCTCCATTGCCGCACGATCCTGTTCAGGGGACAATAGTTTTCAATTTCTTTCCGGGTTAACATACTGGCCACTTTCTTTTCCCAGCGTGCATGCGTGTACACTGCATACCACCTCTTTCCCGCATCCATATCTAATGTTTAATTGTTTACAAGGGGCCCGAACGTAATTCAATCAATGATTTGTTTACGCGGACACAAGGCTTCGCCTATCATAATCCCATTTGAGCTTTTCAGACAAAGAGATTACGATCACTATCAATGATTGATTAGTGAAAACCAGGATGATTAGTAGATTTAGGAAAACTTGTACTGAAACGCATTAAAAAATGCTACGGTATTGTTTAGGACATTGGATAATAAAAACGAGACAATGGATAATGGAAAATGTATTGTGCGGGACAGGATCAATAACTCAATAGTTAGTACAACTAATTACTACAAATGCCATACCTGAATGGAAGCCGCTTATTCGATGGTACAACGAAAAAAAGCAAGAAGTTTTTCCAAAGGCTTTGGGTATTTTTTTCAACAACAGGCCGGAAAGAATAGAACTGTTTCAGAATCAAACGGCCGCGTGCGCTAAAAAATTGCGCAAGGCGAAGGGTTGATAAATGTTGAAACGGGAAATAAACCCGGTTGAATTTTCAGCCACTCATGGTAGCGCGGGTGAAAGTAAGATGGTTGTATCGGATTAGAATAATATTAAACGTAGAAACTAATACACAAATTCACGGAACAATTTGAATGCCCAAACAAATGATTTTTTCATTGCCGGCAGGCAACCCAACGCTGATAAAATTCGTCACGTAAATTATATCACTCACCCAACCATTTTCTGAACTCGGCTGCGCGTTGGCGGCTGATGATTATTTTTTCGAATGGTTCGGGTTGAACATCTACACGCAGCTTACCATTAAACCAGGTATGCACGGCCTGCACCGCATTGTAGCTGATGATGAACTGGCGGTTAGCACGAAAGAACTGCACCGGGTCTGTTTCTTTTTCTATATCTTCAAGTCGCCTGTCAATGATAAAATCCTGGTTGTTGAAAGTTTTGATGTATAACATTTTGTCGCGCGTATAAAAAAAGGCAATCTGGTCGGCAGATAAGGAAGTGAGCCGGGTGCCGATTTTAGCGAGATACCTGTTCTTGCTTTTTCTAACGCCTTGCAACATTTGCAGCAGGTTAAATTGCATTTTCAGCTTTTCTTCTACATGCAATTTTTTGTATTTTTCTATGGCGGCGCTCAATTCGGTTTCATTCACCGGCTTCAGCAAATAATCCACGCTGTTTAACTTAAATGCTTTTAATGCATGTTCGCTATAGGAGGTGGTGAAGATGATGGGCGCCTGCACATCTACCTTACTAAAGATCTCGAAACTCTGGCCGTCGCCGAGTTCTATGTCCAGGAAGATCAGGTCTACTTCCTGGTTGGAATTAAAAAACTGAACGCTCGATTCTATGCTGTCCAGCGAGGGCAGCACTTCAATGGATGGATCGATGCCGAGCAGCATATTTTTTAAATGTCCTGCGGCTATACTTTCATCTTCGATGATCAGCGCTTTCATGGTTCAGGGTTTTGAGTGGTATGGAAACAGCAAAGGTAGATCCGTTGTTGCGGATCTGCAGCCCTTGCATATTATTCAGTTCAAACTTTTTTGCGAGCAGTTTTAAACCGGTGCCGTTTTTTGTTTCTTCTTCTTTTCGCTGCAGGTTGTTGGAGATGGTGATCAACCCGCGATCTTTATCCAGGCTCATGGTAATGGTGAGGGGTCTGGCCCTGGTGATGACATTGTGTTTGATAGCGTTTTCGAACAACATCTGCAGGCTTAAGGGCGGCACCAGGTAATTGTCCAGGTCTTCGTGTTCAAATTGAATATCTATATGCAAACCATCGGGGTAACGGGTTTTGATAAGAAAGAAATAGGCCTGTGTAAACATAAACTCCTGCTCCAGCCTGATGAGTTGTGTATCGTGTGCGGCCAGCAAATAGCGGTATACATAAGCCAGTTCTTTGGTAAACCTGACGGCCCTTTTTTGATCGATTTCTATAAGACCTACGAGGGCATTGAGTGTATTGAACAGAAAATGCGGCTGTATTTGCATCTTTAAACTCTCCAACTGCATTTGCACGTTTATCTTCTTCAGTTCTTTGGCCTCCATTTCTGAATTGTGCCATTTCTGTACAAAAAAATAGCTTTCATACATCGCCACTTCTACCAGAATAAACAAGGCATTGCTGCCCATCATGGGTAAGTAAAAACTGGGCTCTTTCCAGGGAAGCGTCCAAATGAACTGATCCTCCAGCATGGTACGCACCAAACCAATGAGGGCGGCATAAGGCGCCAGGATGCAGGCCAGAACGATCTTCCTGGTGATGTTGCTTTTATCATCGTTCCATTTCCTCCTCACCTGTAAGATGATCCATCGCGCAGGCTCCCATAGTGTGATAGCGAAAAAAGCGGAGACGGCCAGGGTTTTAACAATCAGCAAGCCAACGCTTTCGTAGGCATAAAAGAAAACCAGTAACTGGTAAAAGATATAAAACATCGCAAAGAACGATACCAGCCCTATTATCCTCAGTTTTCTTTCGTTGGGGAACATGATTGTTGGTTTTTGAACGCACGCAAAGCTATTGAAAAAAGCTCCTTCTTCACGGTCCCGGATTATTGCCTGACAATTCTGAATGTTTGGGTCTTGTGCTGGTAATGTATTGTGAGCAGGTAGGTGCCGGTGGCGATTTTTCCCAATTCAAGACTGTAGTTTTTGCTGATCATTTCCAGCCGTTTACTCAATACCCTGCGCCCTGATACATCAAACAACTCGATTTTCTTTACCAGTACCGGCTCGGGCTCCACAATATGTATGGTGTGCTGCACCGGGTTGGGACCAATGACCGTTGTTTTTAATTGAGCTCCGTTGAACAACTGGATGATCTTCGAGTAGGTGAATTGTCCATCGATATCTACCTGGCGGATGCGGTAAAACAGGAAACCGCGCCCGGGCGCTTCATGTACCCATGAATAGGTTTTGGAGCTGCTGCTGTTGCCTGCCGCGGCCACCTCGCCTATAGCATTGAACTGCGTGCCATTGGTGCTATACTCCACGATAAAATTGTTGGTATTTTGTTCAGAGGCGGTTGCCCATGATAAAACCGTTTTCCCATTGTCCATGCTGCCTCTCACATAGAGCCAGGTTACCGTCAACGGCGATGCGTATATAAAGTCCGCGTAGGCCGAAAGGCTCCAGGGGTTTTGCCTGCTTCGGAAATAGATGGTATGGGCGCCCGGCGCAACCGTGTTTAAGGGAATATCGATGGTAAGATTGGTAATATCCAAACCGCCGGTAAAGGTTACCGGAATGCCATTACCCAGGCCGGGATCGGTATCGATATAGTATTCTATTTCGCCAATATCAGGTGCGGCCGGTGGCGCCGTGGGATAAGGGACAGAAGCGCTGTTATCGAATTGGGCGAAATTGGTAAGGCTCCATTGGCCGCTGGCATCCTGCGAGCGCACGTACAGGCGGTGTACACCTGTTGCAAGCCCGGATAGACTCCCCGCAAATGGTTGATTGTTCAGGTTGGTACCGGGTAAAACAGGTATGGGCTGGCCTTTTCCCTCACCCGGATCGTTATCGATAAAATACTCTGCCTGTACAATATTTACTGCCGGCGCGGGCGCCACCGGGTAAGCGGTAATGACCACGTTATCGAAATACACTTCCGATGTAAGACTCCAATGTCCGTTGGCATCCAATACGCGCACGTACAGGCGGTGAAAGCCATTGGGCAATCCTGTAATATCAGCATCAAAAGAAAAGGAGCTGAGAGATGGCGATGGAGCAAGCACCACCTGTTTGCCTTTTCCTACGCCGGGATCTTCATCCAAAAAATATTCGAGCCTGGTTATATTGGCGGGCGCAACGGGGGGCAAAGGATAGGCCTGCTGCGCCATGCCTTTTGTTACAGCCATCATGCTGTAAAAAAGCACAATTATTTTCTTCATTGTTGGTATGTTCAATAAAACTTAATTATTCGACCGGGTGCTGATGGTTACCTGCATAGTGGTTGCCGAAGAGGGTATCGAAGGCGGCACCTGTAGTTCATATATGGCTGGAATGGCGGGAATACCGCTGAGGCGATAGGGGTCGGCCGTGCCGAATGGGCCGCAATCGGGTGTTTCTCCATTGATGGGTTCGCCGGCGCCGATGGCCGGTGAGCCGGCAGCCAACTGATAACGCGCATCAGTTGAACCGGTTAATATGAACAAACTTGCCTGTGGAACACTTACCTGGTTATTGTTACCCGCGGGCAGGTTGTTGGAGGTTGAGATATTGTATTTAACGGTGCAATTGGTAAAGTTGAGCGAGGAAGCTGTAGCAAATATATTGTTGGTTGCATAAGTATTATTCATGGTTACGCCGCCGAGCAAAATATTATTTCTTACGAGGCCATTGATACAGTTGGCCAGGTTGAAAGACTGAAATACAATACTGTTTGTGAACTGCAAATTTTCAAAAACATACGCGGCATTGTTAAAAGCGAACTGTAACACATAACATTTATTGATGATCCAGTTGGACATGAGGGAATTGGCAAAACTGACGCTTGTTGCAAACGATATATGGCAACGGGAGAAGGTGATATTATCGGCGTTCGAGCTAACAAAAACCAGGTTACTGCGGATGCCAAAAAAGCTGCTGCCCGATGCCAGGGAGTCGATGGTAAAGGAGGTGATCCTGGAATCATTCGTGTTGTACTGTAAACCGGTATTCTCAGATAAAAAGTATCCGGCGCCGATGAACACGAGTCGCTTTTGGGGGGTGGCGCCGGTATACTGTGTAGGGCTGGGTTCTATGTATATGGTATCGCCTTCCTGTACCAATGGGCTGCTTACGGCCGTAGTTACCTGCGTAAAATCGGCATGCACACCGGTATTATTATTTACACGCCAAACCTTGGCCGAAGCCATTTGAACAAAAAACAAGCTGATACATGTGATCTTTAAAGAAAGTAAAACTGTTTTCATGATAATTTTTTAACTATTGAACTCAAAATTAGCGGCAGGCAGTCTTGCGCTGCCGCTATGTGTAATGAACCAATTAAAATGGACGCTGAATGGTCGGTTTTTTATACTGAAAGAAATGGAGTGTTTTTAGAAATAACTGTACACGCTTTCTATGGTGGCATTGTTACCAGGTGCTGCCGGGAAGCTGATAGCTGTAACTACTTTATCGATGCGGTGGTTGGTGACGGTAAAGGTCTGCTCTTCGATCTTATCAACCGAGGAGGGTTGCGAGCCGTTTTTGACCGTACGCGTAACTTTCGTGGGCAGTTTGTTGACCTTGCTTAGCTGGCACATCAAGGCGTAATTGTAGATGATATAGTTTTCGCTGAGGGTTGTTTCGATGTAATTGCAGGGGTTGAAGCTGACCGGTGGTGAATAAGTATTTATGCTGTGTGTAAGTATACCGGTGGGCGTTTTGGTGATGGCTGCCTCCAGTTCACCCGCGCTGCTGTAATGATAGGAAGTGGAAGATTGCAGATGCTCGCCAACGATATTGACAAAAAAGAATTTCAAGGAGTCCAGTTTGTTCTGTGCGTTGTATTTGAACTCGAGGAAGTAACCGTCGGAAACGCCAGCCTTTGCCGTGTTATGCATTTTAATTACACGGCCCTGCTGGTCGTATTCAAACAGGTTTTTGTTTAGCGACCGGTCGCTGTAAAACTCTGTAAGTTTTTTTCCCGACCAGGTAAAAACTGATTTTCCTGAGCTGCTCTGGAAAGTGTAGTCGATGTTTTTGAGCGAGCTGTCGGCATGATAAGAAAGATGGGCGGTCATGCCGTTATTCCAGCTAATGGACTTAAGGAGGTAATCGGGTGGGTTATTGGAAGGGTTTTCTGTGGGGTTGTCTTTGTTGCAGGCGCCTGTTATGATGAGGGATGTTAACAAGGCATAATGGAATAGTTTTGTGGTCATAGATTTTTTTCGGTATATGATCGGGAAAGGGGTCGGTTCGTTGCAGATTTCGGTGGGTGGAAATGACAGTTGGGTGCGGTTTTATGACGGTTGGGTGGAATGCGACTACAACAAACGGTGTTTCTGCCAATGAAGAACACCTGGCCCGGCTTTAATCACCGAACCAGGTGTTCTGTTGCAGGGCCAATTAGGCAACTGCCGGTTGAAAATCGGTATACTTTGAAAGGCTTTCGTTTGCCTTCATATCGTTCTGCACGGCTTCCATTTTTGCATTGGCCATTCCAAATGCATCCGATCCCAGGAACAGGTGGAGCGGGCGTTGTTCGCCTTCTGCTACTTTGATCAATACATCGGCAGCTCTTTCAGGATCGCCTGGCTGGTTGCCGATGATTTGTTCATCATGAATCACTTCGAGGTTCCTGGCTTCTACATAGTCTGCAATGGGTTGCGCTGCTTTGCGCAGGGAACCCTGCAGCAGGAAATTGGTTTTGAAATAACCAGGGTAAACAATGGTGGCTGTTACGCCCAACGATTTTGTTTCGGCAAACAGGGCTTCGGTAAGTCCGGCTACAGCAAACTTGGTGGCATTGTAAATACCCCAGCCCGGGAAGCTGCCCAGGAACCCGGCAATGGATGAAATATTAAAGAAGGCGCCGGATTTGTTGTTGCGAAAATGCGGCATCACATTGCGTATTACATTTAAAACGCCAAATACATTCACATCGAAGTTTTCGCGGGCTTCTTCATCCGACAATTCTTCGAGGGTACCCAGTTGTCCATAACCGGCATTGTTAACGACCACATCTATCCTGCCGAACTTGCGGATCACCGATTCTATCGCTTTGGCCACACGGCTGTTATGCACCAGGTCCATTTCAAGCGCCATGAAGTTGGGATTGCCGGTCCCGATCTCCTTATTCAATGCCTTTGTATCGCGGGTGGTTGCGGCTACCTGGTAGCCCTGTTGTACGAGTTTTTTTACGAGTGCGAGACCTAATCCTTTGGAGGCCCCGGTAACCAGCCAAACTTTTTTTGTGCTCATAATTGTAATGTTTATTTGATAACCCAAAGTTCGGCACAGGCAGCTACCGGGCTGTTACGCGTACCATAGGAAAACTTTCGAATTTCAAATATTGACCATTATTGCAGGATGGCTTTCCTTCTGTACAGGGAGGGCGATACGTTTTCTTTCTTTTTAAAAAAGGAGGTAAATGCAGCTGGACCGGAAAATCCCAGCCCATAACCGATGCTGTTGATATCCCAGTCTGTTTGCAACAGCAGCGACTTGGCTTCATACAAAATTCTTTCCTGGATATGTTCGCGCAGCGTTCTCCCGGTTTGCTGTTTTACCAATGCATTTAAATAGTTGGGATGAACATGCAACTGATCAGCAAACTCGGCGGCGTTTTTGTGTTTTACGGATTGTCCTTTTTCTTCCAGCTGGAAGTTTGATTCCAGCAGCGACAAAAACCTGTAGATATAATTGTAGTGCCCGGGTACTTCTTTTACCGCCATATTTTTACCGGCTCTCTGTGTTTCTACCAATATCATTTGCAGGTGCAGGAGAATGACCTGTTTTTTATCGTCGTTGTTCTGGCGGTCTTCTTCCAGCATTTTTTTAAAATGCTGATCGATGGTATCGGATTGGCCGGAGGTCAACTGCACCACGGCCTTTTCGGGATGGAAAAACGGGAAGTTTTTAAACAGCTGCCGAACATGTTCGGCGTCGTTATCAAAATATTTTGGGTGGATGAGGCAGAAATGGCCTTTAGTTTCCCGGGAGGTGGTTTGCCACGACATGATTTGATCGGGATGGAGGAAGGCGATGGTTCCCGATGCCATTTCATATTTATGCAACCCGACGGTGAGGATGCCTTCACCGGATGTCATATGAAATATCTTGAAAAAGTTTCTGCGGTTGGGGGAAATGTAGTCTACTACGGGATAGTTTTCCCGGTCTTCTATTATAAAATAAGTAGTGTTTATCGGGTAGTGCATCACCTTTAACAGGGGCACTGTATAATTTACTGAGGTGAAAGCATCTAATCCCATGCGGGGGATATCCGGCTTTTTCATGCCTTAAAATTACGATATTTTGCTTTCTGTCAGGGCTTGCCGATTATCTGGCGTTTTGCAATTTCAGGCGCTATTTTACCGGTGGAGGTTCTTACTCCGTTGATCAGTAAACAGGATAATAAATTGCAAAATAACGAATAATCGCTCACTAACGGCAATTAGCGTACCTTTACTAACAAGCGTTGGTTTATGAACAATAAACTACTATACTGGATACCTATCGTTGGGGCCTTTGTCAGTTTGATCCATTTCGATAAGGAAAACGGCATGAATGCTTTCTGGAGTTATTACCAGGCAATAATGATCATGGCATTTGTTTCATTGATAGCGATCAGTCAATTCTGAAGCCTATTGCAGCGGCTTCAGCACAAAACTATAACTGTATTGTTTGCCCGGCAGTCGGTATTGGTCGTGCGGAAGGGCACCCCAGCTATTGTCGGCTCCCAGGCTGCGTTGCGAAGGATTGGAAGTTAAAATCGATGAGCGATTTAACACCTAACGAGGTTATTAAATTTTAACAGCACCTTTTTTAAGCAATTCGGGATGACGCCCAGTGATTTTCAGAAGAAGATGCAGGGGTAGCAATTCAGCTTACCTGCAACGTCTCCATTCATCTAAATACCACTTCCTCAAAATACACCCCCACTTACTCGCTAACACTTTCTGCAAGCTATTCAGGGCAATATCTTGCATGCAGAAGATTTGCGCATATACACGTGTTACGATCGTTCAATCAGTGATTGACTTTAACCAATTAAAATTGGACAAATGAAAACAACAAATCAACACAAGGCTACATTAACAATAGCGATAGCGGTTGCCATAATAGCATGCGGTAAAGGGAACGATGACAATGCCAGTTCTACTGCCGATGGAACGGTTACCAATACGGTAGAAACAAGTAATGGCATTACCTATAAAGTATATGCCAAAAGGGGGCAAACAAACTACAAAGGCATACTGGTAATGGGTAGCGGCAACGATGAAAATAATCCAACTGCTGGTTCTTTGGATGGCAACGCTGAAAACAGTTTGTGCAAAAAAGCGGCAGAAAACGGTTTTATATCGGCAGTTGTACAATACCGGAAAGGTGTCCCCAATGTCAACGACGATACCTGGAACAAGAACGCGGAAATGTTAGGGCAGGATTTTGATAATTGCATAACCGCCTTATCAACAAAATATGGTGTCGATAAAAACAGATCCGTAGTGGGTGGCTACTCCTATGCCACTTTCATGCTGTATACGGTCAACTCCACATACCACCATTTGCTTTCCAGTTGCAAAGGAATATTAGGCGCTTGTGGCAGCACAAGTGCATATGATGCGCAAAATTTTAAGATTCCCATTTTTGCCATCAACTGTGCAGGCGGCAATGAAGGAAACTTCAGCGGCATCGATTTATACAATGCGATCCCTGACAATTCGCCCGCAAAAGCAAAAAGCGAGGGTTTTACAGACAACGCCTGCAATACGCATTGCGGCGGCAGTTGGACCGGTAAAATGTACAGTAAGTTAACGGATTGGCTACCGTAACCCGCATCATTACAATTAACAATCAAAACAAAAAACAATGAAACCAACAACAACATTTCTTACTGCGTTGCTGGTAGCACTTGCTTGTGCATCATGCAGTAAAGATAGCGACGGGAATGGCCATTTTGATCCCACCAAATTCTACATCGCAGGCACAACAGAGGGCGCCAGTACCGACTCCACCGGCTATGCATTGCTCTTTCAACCAAATGGAGTTGGCGCAGCTGTTTCGGCGCGGAAAAATGCCAATGCCAGCTATGAATTTCAGAACGGTCATTTGAAATTTATATTTAAAAACTCCAGTGAAGGGTTCGATTTTACCATTCATGACAATAAAATAACCGGCGCATCGGAACTATCGCATACTATGGGGCTTCCACATACCTATTCGCTACAAAAAATACCGGGCACAGATGGTTTTAAAGGAAAAACATTTGCAGGGCAGGCCGACAATACAGGCATCACAGTAAAGTTTGGAACCGATGGCAACCTGGAAGTATCACAAACCCAGAACGCTTTAACGATTACCCAAAAAGGAAAATATACGTTACAAAACAATGCTGTGGCCAATGCAAATGTAGTTAATATCGATCCCCTATTGTGTATCCTGCTAGATGGAAAATTAATTATTTCCAGCTCCGATGCCACCGGAAGTATAGAGAATTATGCAGTACTGGAACAGGCAAAATAAAAGCCTGCGATGGGTACGGATATACAGAGACTAATCAATTTCAATACAATGAAACTGGTGTATAAATACTTTTCCATGGTATTCATAGTTACCATGGCCCTGCCTGCCTGCAAAAAAAACGAAGGCGGCATCAACAAAAACCCTGACGTATATATTGCCGGAGAAATCAACAACGGCATCACGAATGTTGCCAAATACTGGAAATCCCCGGCAGCCATTACACTCACCGATGGCTCGAATATCGGTATTGCCAGCGGCATCGTTGTACATGACCGTGACGTATATGTATCGGGTACAGAATATATACGGGTAGGTACCAGGTTAAAAAGGGAGGCGCGATACTGGAAAAATGGCTTTGTCACCAATTTGAGCGACGATATGGAAAGTTCAGCCAATGGCATTGCCCTGATGGGCAGCGATGTGTATGTGGCTGGTTTTGTGAACAACGGTATTAACCATGTAGCCTGTTACTGGAAAAATGGCGTAGTGGCAAATCTTACCGATGGCGCTGAAAATGCCGCAGCCAATGCAATTGCTATACGGGGTGGCGACGTATATATAGCCGGGCACGAGGGAAATATGGCTAAATACTGGAAAAATGGCGTGCCAGTACATCTAACCAATGGTGTTAACAAAGCCGCTGCCAAAAGCATTACAGTATCAGGACAGGATGTGTATGTAGCAGGATTTGAAAAACATGGAAATATCGACGTAGCCAAATACTGGAAAAATGGCATCGCTTTTAACCTTACCGACGGAACGGGCTATGCCAGGGCCAATGGCGTTGCTGTAGAGGGTAGTGATGTTTATGTAGTGGGAGTTGAATCGGATAATGGAAAAAGAGTTGCCAGGCTTTGGAAAAACGGGACTTCGATGTTCATTGGCGAAGGTGCCTGGGAAGGTGAAGCTACTGCTGTTGCGGTATGGAAAAATGATGTACATGTGGTAGGTTATAACTATGTACCCTATTTAACCAGATACTGGAAGAACGGTATTGTAGTAGAACCAATGGCCAATTTAAAAGGCGGTTTCACTGCCCTGGCGCTTAACTAATATGTAAAAACTTAAAACAATGAAAAATTTCCTTCTATTACTGGCGCCCCTTTTTCTTTTATTTTCCTGCAGGAAAGATGATGATGCGCAGGGTGTTTCAAAATCGGAGTATAAACAAAAAATGCGGGATTTGGTAATGAACATCAGCCGGTATGCAAAATCAGTAAATCCCGATTTTTTAATCGTTCCTCAAAACGGCATTGAACTGGTGAGTAGCAGCGCAGAAGATCCAGTACAGCCACATGCTGCTTACCTGGATGCCATCGATGCCATTGGGCAGGAAGACCTGTTGTACGGGTACGACAACGATAACCAGGTCACATCTGCAGACCGGACCAATTACCTGATGAACTATCTGAATATTGCAAAAGATGCCGGCAAACAAATACTGGTTACCGATTATTGTTTCACACCATCCAAAATGGATCGCTCCTACCAGGAAAACAATAAATACGGCTTTATATCTTTTGCAGCAGATCAAAGGGAATTGACCGGCATTCCCGCCTATCCATTTCAACCTAATAATGAGAACACGAATAATATTTATGCAATTAAGCAGGCCGCGAATTTTCTGTACCTGTTGAACACTGAAAATTTTACAGGCCGTTCGCTTTTCATAGATGCTCTTCAGGAAACCAATTACGATGTACTGATCATCGATTCGTATTTTACAGACGGGACAGCTTTTACTCCAACAGACATAATTAAGTTAAAGAGAAAGAAAAACGGAGGAAGAAGGTTAGTGATAAGCTACATGTGTATTGGAGAAGCGGAGAACTACCGGTACTATTGGAAAGATGAGTGGAAAGTGAATAAGCCCAATTGGATGGGTAGTGAGAATCCTGATTGGCCGGGAAATTTCAAAGTAAAATACTGGGATCCGGAATGGCAACAAATCCTGTTTGGCAACGATAACTCATATATAAAGAAAATAGCAGACGCGGGATTTGACGGGGCTTACCTGGATATTATAGATGCTTTCGAGTATTGGTAGATATATCACTGCTAAAAGGAATTTGCTAATTGCTCAACCAGGCCAGCACCCGCAGTAACAATTGTATAGGGTGTGTTTATTAACAAGCCTACCTTTGGGAAATGAACTAAGTTTAACGGATGCCGCTTATTTAAAGTTTTTCTTATGCGTTACCGGCTAATGATCTTTTTTATTGTAATGGCCACTACTGCGCACACACAAACGCATAAGATAGATAGCATACGAAATCATCTTACCAAACTGAGCGGCATGGAATCGGTAAACGGCCTGAATGCATTAGGCTGGCAATTTTACTACTATTGGATCCATTCCGACTCTGCCCTCAAATACGCAGGTCTTGCCCGGCAAAAAGCTACTGCTATGTCTTATTATGGTGGAATGGCAGAAGCATTGATCATCGAAGGCGGTGTGAAGGGACGGCTTCTGGGGCACCCCGATGTAATGGAACGGAATGCGGTACATGCCATTGCGCTGTTGGCAAAAGAAACCAATGTCAAAACGCATTCTTTGGTCTATTATAACCTGGCTATTGCATTGATCATAAACGGAAAATATGATACAGCTACTGAGGCAGCTAACCATGCAAAAACTTACGCTGAAAAAGCAAACGATCGTTTATCGGTTGGCTGGGCCAGGGAAGCAGCCGGCTTTAGTTATTCCAAAAGCGGGGAATACTGGAAGTCTTTTGAAAACCTGATTGAAGCAGTTGAAATAGGGAAACAGCACAACGACACATTACTCGTGTCGGTTTCCCTGGCTTTTATTGGAAGGGCATTTAACCGGGTGGGCGATCCGGTGAAGGCATTACAATATTATCACCAGGCATTTCAATATCAATGCCCGTTTGTGCTTATTTGGCCACACACAGAAGATATGGCTTATTCGCACCTGGTTTTAAAACAATATGATTCTGTATCCTGGTGCCAGCAGAAGTATAGGGCTGATATCAACTTATGTACAACGGATCCTGCTGTCAGGAAAAAATTCGGCACTTATGTTTACGGTTTTTCAACGGAGTTGCAGTTGGCGAGGAAACAATACGATAGTTTATTAATGCAGGTATTGCCCAGGCTTTCCCTGTTGCGGAAGAATAAGGATGTGATGCCTTTAATGGCTAATTTGCTGGTACTTGCAAAAGCCTATCAAGGAAAGTCAAATTATCAAACTGCCCTTGGTTATGCCAGGGAATTGTATCACATAGCTTATTATTCAGGCAACAAAGAGTTTTTGAAAAATACATACGAATTGACCGCCACCATTTTCGACCATCTTAAAAAAACTGATAGTGCCTATCACTATTTCAAACGATTTTCATTGATCAGGGATTCGATGGAAACGGTGCTGTATGCAGGCAGAACTGCGCTTTACCTCGCCGCTTCAGAAGCAGAAAATAAGATCAGGTTGCTAAAAAAAGATAAAGAGATTGGCGACCGGCAATTGCTGCTAAACAAAAAAGAATTACAAAAACAGGCACAATTCAGGAACTGGCTTGTTACGGGCATCCTGGCCCTGCTATTGATATTAGCATTAATTGTAAGAAATGGGATGCTAAAAAGAAAAAATGAGCAGCTTCGCCACAAACACGAACAATCGGCCCTGAAACGAAAAGCGATGGAACTGGAAATGCAGGCATTAAGGGCGCAAATGAATCCCCATTTTATCTTTAACTGTTTAAGCGCTATCGATAATCTTATTCAAACCAAACAAACAGACAAGGCCACATCCTATCTTGCGCGTTTTGCGAAATTGATAAGGGCGGTATTGGACAGCTCTAAAAATAACCTGGTACCATTTCAAGTAGATCTGGAAACAATACAATTATATCTCGAAATGGAAAAGTTCCGGTGTAATGATAAATTTCTTTATGAGATCAACGTTGAACCGGTTTTGCTGCATGGTGATTTTAAAGTGCCCCCGCTTATTGTACAGCCTTTTCTTGAAAATGCGATCCATCATGGTTTGTTGAATAAAAACGGGAATGACAAACAACTACATGTAGCCATTAGTCTCTGCGACGAATTCATCGTTTATGCCATCACAGACAATGGTATCGGCCGGGGAAAGGCGGCCGAGGTTAAAAAAAGAAACAGGCCCGATCATCAATCCTATGGCATTGCTATTACCCGCGAGCGAATTCACTTGCATAATCAGAATGGCATTGACGATGACCTGGTGATCGCTGATCTTGAAAACGAAGGGGTTCCCACAGGAACAAAAGCTATTATTCGAATAAATGGTTCAAAATATTAAATTCAAATCTATGCTGAAAGCTGTTTTAATTGATGATGATCAAAGCAATCTTAGCGCTCTCAGCGAAAAGATCTCCAGGCATTGCAAACAGGTTGAAATTATTGACTGTTGCGATAGTCCTGAAGAAGGGATTCGTGTTATTGACAAATTAAAACCTGATATCGTGTTTTTGGATATTGAAATGCCTCAAATGAATGGATTTGTCATGTTGCAACAACTGACCTACAGAAATTTTGAACTCATCTTTGTTACTGCATATGATCATTATGCCATAAAAGCTATTCGAAGTTGTGCGCTGGACTACCTGGTAAAGCCGGTTGAAATTGAAGACCTCAATAGGGCGGTGGCGCGGGCGGAAGAAAAGAGAAAACAACCCCCGTCCTCTTCTCAATTAGATCTCCTGATTGCGCATTTACAAAAGAAGCAAACAAAATTGCTCACCATACCAACAAGTGATGGCCTTAAATTCATCGCCATTGAAGAGATCATTTATCTTGAAGCCAGCGACAATTACTCAACGATCTACCTGAGCACCAGCCAAAAAATCCTGGTGAGCCGTACTTTGAAAGATTTTGAAGAGTTGCTGCCTGCAGACACTTTTATCCGCATTCACCATTCAACTATCGTAAATAAGTTTTATGTAGATAAATATATCCGTGGGGAAGGCGGGCAGGTTGTCATGCGCAATGGTAATATTCTTGATGTTTCCAAAAGAAAAAAATCTGATTTTTTACAGGCCATTGGTACGAATGGCTGTAGATAGCCTCAAACAATGCGTATATATACCGCAGCGGGAAACCAAGTTGCATTTGCAAAAAAAAGCCCGGTAGACACCGGGCCACACTTTCTCCATATCCATACCTCAACCAA